>JAEEGG010006398.1_pt1 | contig 27627 bp, 22 predicted proteins | sample 9134161 | NCBI WGS metagenome assembly JAEEGG01 (sample SAMN16246543, study PRJNA631951) | gut metagenome | biome: gut microbiome; feature: rumen; material: CR-attached | host: Bos | place: Iran: Karaj | collected 2018-10 | reverse complement strand
GGAAAAAAGTAATCATAAAACGTCAGTGTTATGTTTTTGACTTTGCGCCGAATCGTTCATTGAAACAGATGGCTGATTATTCCTGTCGTCTGAATGTGAAAGAGAGTAATCCGGAAAAGAAAGTGGGAGATTTCATCCATTTTCTGCCTGTGATCGCTTATGATGGAAGCATCATGAAGGAGATCGATGCAAAAGCCATTTTGGACTACGCGATGTCGGGAACTTCGGCTACACTGCTGGCGAGACGATGGGAAAGCGCGTTGCTGGTCAATGTGGATAATGACACTCTGCGGCGACTGATGGCAAACGAGAGGGCGATGAAAATACTGGGCAGGATCGAAGCCTTCAGGAATTTAAGAGAAAATATCGAAATCATTATCAATAAATCTGAACACGTCAGAGACGCGAAAAGAGAAGCGGCTGAAAAGGAAAAAGAACTAACAGCAAAAAAGAAAGAAGAACTAAGCAAAGAAGAAAAGGAATACAAATCCAAACGCAAAGAGATCCAAGAGAAATTGATACAGTTGGCTACGCGTATTCCGATCTTCATGTATTTGACCGATTGCCGGGAACTCAGTTTGAAGGATGTGATCGTGGCTGTAGAGCCGGGATTATTCAAAAAAGTCACAGGGTTGGAGATAACCGATTTCGATCTGCTTTGTGAGTTGAATGTGTTCAATTCCTCATTGATGAATGACGCGGTTTATAAATTCAGACGGTATGAGGATGCCAGTCTGGAATATACCGGAATCAACCGCCATGCAGAGGAAAATGTCGGCCTTTTTGATACGGTTCTTGGTACGGAAGAGTATGAACAGCTTAAAGCGATTTATGAAGGTTATCATCAGGCACAGCAAGATTCGATGGAATCATAGGATGCTGTGAGGTTCTGTCGTCACCTTCGGGACTTAAACAGTTGTTGATGTTGAGCAGGGATTTCGCTTCGCTTCATCCCTGCCTGTGATCTGGCCGTCCTTTCAGGACTTTACAAAGGAGACGCGAGATTCTCGCGTCTCTACGGTTTATCTTATTGCAAATAAATAACTTATCTGTGTCCATCTGTGGTTCTTTAATCCCATCCGTGGTTCTTTTATTGGAAGAACATTTGGAACGCGTCGTCGTAGCTTTGGCCGGAGGCGCGTTTTTCGTTCACCAGGGCGCGGATCTCTTCTTTGTTGTGGAGGGTCCGCAGCGAGGCGGAGTAATGCCGGCGCAGACCGGCGGTCAGCGCTTCGGTTTTCATTTGCGGGAGCGGGGAGTGTCCCGGTGTGTTCCGGCTGTTGGCCAGTGACTCGCCGCGGATATTGGGATGGCGGGTCAGTCCCACGGAGACCAGCTCCACGGGGCGATAGACTTTGCGGCTGTCCGCGCGGCCGATCTCTTCGGCTTTCCAGTAGGGCGAGAGCCAGCGCACACCGCCGTTTACCAGTTTGACACCTTCTTCGGTGAGGGTGAGCCGGGCATAAAGTCCCCCGGCGCGCTGTTCCAGGTCGTTGATCAGACCGTAAACGGTGTGATCGGGATAGCGGCCGGCCAGGTCGGGAGCGTCCGGGTGTCCGCAGTAAACTTTGCGGCCGACCAGAGCGCGTTTGACACGTCCCCACAGGCTGTGGAAGGAGCCCACGATCCGGCGCAGGGATTCCTCGTCCACACGCTGGATGCCCCGTTCATGGGGATGATCCCCCCGGGGCGCGAGCAGCACCCATTCATCACGGGCACGGATGGGTTGGGTACAGGCAGTCAGTTCAGTATATTCGGTTTTCATTAGGGAGTCAGGGTTTCAGTTGTTTTTTCAATATCGGTTTCATCGGTTTCGGGCAGTACCAGCTTTTCACCGGGAGCCGGCAGGGAGCGCTGGTAGCGTTCCAGCATCTGGCGCAGTGAGAGCGGTGCGCGGTGCCTCAGCAGGAATTCATCCACTTTCAGATCCATATCCACATTGGAACGCTGTGAGTTGTTCAGGTGGACACGGGCCAGCGGCTGGACATCCCGGCCGAACAGATAGCGGATCACCCAGATATCCAGATAGGAATGGAGCGTCTCGGATATCCATTCGGAGTCGTCCGTCTCCAGCAGCAGCGCTTCATCCTGCTGCATGGAAGCGCCGGTGCCGTAATGGATGGAACGGGTGGAGAGATCGCCGCCGCGCCAGAGCGAGATGATAGCGCGGGTCATTTCCTCCACCAGCGCCGGGAACGGGAGCGTGCCGCCGCTGCCCCGGTCTACCACCTGGATGCTCTCGGAGGGGGAGATCAGCACGGCGGCGTTCAGGGCAAACTCGCGCAGGGCCTCCGCCATGTTGTTCCAGTCTTCCGAACCCCGTTCTGCGGAGCTGGTCCCCAGGATGGCCGGGGTGCCGTGACGCTGACTGTAGAGCAGCCAGTCCTGCAAGGGGAGCTGTTTGAACAGGCAGGCTACGGAACAGGCCATCATCAGTCCTTCGCCCACGCTGACCATCCAGCCGCCTTCTTCCAGGGGACGGGTCCGGCTGCCGAATTCCTCCGGCTTGAAACGGAGCCGCCCCGTGGTGTTCTCAAAGCACCACAGCGGCACGAACCGCAGTTCGGCGCTCAGGCGGCCGTCCTCCTCCGGTTTCCAGACGATCTCATGGACGGCGTATTTCTTGCCGACGGCATCCATCATCTGGCGCACGAGCAGCTGGAAGCCGCCCTGCACGTTTTCATCCAGAGCGTGAGTGACCCGCAGATGGGAGTAAAAGTATTCCAGAGCCTCTTTGTGAGCCAGCGCGGCGGCAGATTCCTCTACGGTCAGGATCTCGTAATCGTGGCGCGCGACCGCTTTTTTGCGTTTGGAGGCGGAAATATGGACCGTGTCATCCCGATCCTCCATCGTTTCCCAGGTCAGAGCCGCCTCGCGCAGATATCCGGCCCGGAAAGCGTCCAGCTGGTGAGCCAGTATTTCCGTGGTGAGGGATTGAGGGCGCTGTGTGGAATAAGAAGGACGCGACAGTATCGGAGCGCCGGCGATACTGGAGCGTTGTTTTATTTTGTAGTTCATACGGACGGAAGCATCTATCCAAAAGCGCCCCGCCGCCAAACCGTTTATGGCAATAATGGCAATTTCCCGCCGGGATCAGCCATTTGTTATAAACAAAAAGACCGGAAGGGTCTCTTCCGGTCTGAAATGAATATGAAATTGAACGGACCGGGCGCAAAGCCCAGTCTGTGAGGAACTACCAGTTCCAGCCCTTGCGGTATTCGCGTTTCACGAATTGGGCTGCTTCAGGGCAGTTCGGAGACTTCATGTTGGGGCCGTCCCATTCCATGAGTTTGCCTTCACCCACGCGGATAGCGATACAGCCGAGCAGGATGATCTCAGTCAGATAAGCGGCGATGTCGAAGTTGGAGTAACCCGGTTTGCCGCCTTTGCAGGCTTCGATCCATTCCTTGGCGTGGCCAATGGAGCGCGGGATGGTGACGGGGATGACGTTCTCGCTGGCAGCTTCGTGATTGTTGCTGGCCTTGAACTCTTTATCCTCGTTCATCTTGACATAGAATTTTGCGCCGTAGTCATCCGGAGAGAAGACTTGACCCTTGGTACCGATCATCAAGCAGCCGGAGCCGGGGATCTCGTCCATCATCTCTTTGATGTCCTTGGTGATGTCTTCATTCGGTTTCCAGCCGCCGTCGTACCAGTAGAAGGTCACCGGGACGTATTTCTTGCGGGCCGGGAATTCAAATTTCAAGCGGGACTTGTTGGGATAGGTCTGCTTGTTGGCACCATCGAGCTTCTCAGCAATGACGCTGGTCGGATAACCGAGTTCCAGAGCGCGGAACGGCATATTGCAGGTATGGCAGGCCATATCGCCCAGAGCGCCTGTACCAAAGTCGAGCCAGCCGCGCCAGTTGAACGGCAGATAACCTTCGCCGTATTCGCGGACAGGTGCGGGTCCTAACCAAATATCCCAATCCACACCGGCAGGGATCGGAGCTTTCGGGAGAGGTTCAGAGATGCCCTGAGGCCAAATCGGACGATTGGACCACACATGGACTTCTTTGACATCACCGATCATACCGGCCTGGATGCATTCCACAGCGCGGCGCAGACCCGGTTCAGCGGAACCCTGGTTGCCCATCTGGGTGGCCACTTTGTACTGAGCGGCGGCTTTGCGCATCTCGCGGGCTTCGTAAACGGAGTGGACCAGCGGTTTCTGCACGAAAGCGTGCAAACCTCTCTGCATAGCCATCATGGCGGCAGGAGCATGGTTGTGGTCAGGGGTGGAAACGGTCACCGCGTCGAGATATTTTTCTTTCTCGAGCATGACGCGGTAATCTTTGTAATAGCGGGCATTGGGACATTTCTTCCGAATGGTAGCGGCTCTGCGATCATCAGCATCACAAAGGGCAACGATATCTTCGCCCATCAGAGCTTCCGCGTCACTTTCACCTTTACCGCCGCAGCCGATGATACCAACTTTCAGCTTGCTGGTAGCACCCGCGCGCATGATATAGGGGGCAGACATTGTGCCCAGGGTTGCCAACGCGGCTGTTTTGAGGAAGTCGCGACGGCCCATCATACCGTATTTATAGGTTTCTTTCATAATATATATTATTGAATAAAAAGAACATCGGGAATAGAAAGCTCTGCCTTTCCGCACGGAGAGGTTTGTCCAACAGCCCTTTCGCCACCCGCATCGCATTCTAGGATAGAGGTCAACCCTTTAAAAGTCAAGCGGGTATTGACGATGTTTTTAATTTTTAGCCCGGAATGGCCGTTTCGGGAGGCGATTTTGTCCCGCGGACGGCTTATTCTGGGCACGGACAGGGAGAAAAATATAAAAATGCTGTGGGTGGTCAAATCCCTCAAGACGATTCTTGTGAAAAATTATCTATTTGTATCCATTTCAATGTGTTAATATTATTTTCAGCAGTCGCTCCGCTTCCGGCGGCGCCGGGAATGAAACGATGTCCGGCAGGGGGACTTTTCTGTTTTTTGAGGAAGTGACAGGATTTTTCTTGAGGAAAATCTGATTTTTTTTATACTCAGGGGCGATGAGTATTTTTAAATACATTGCTTTGACGGCTGTGACAACGGCGCTGACGTTGTCGTCCTCCTTTGCTGCAGAGGAAGGATTTACACAGATATTTAACGGAAAGAACCTGGACGGCTGGAAACTGGTCGGCGGCAGAGGTCCCGGCTATGTGGTGCAGGACGAAACGATCATCTGTCCCGCTAACGGAGGCGGTAATCTCTTCACCGAGAAGGAGTATTCCAATTTCATCCTTCGTTTCGACGTGAAGCTGACCCCGGCCGCGAATAACGGCGTGGGCATCCGCGCTCCTTACGAAGGCGATGCCGCCTATATGGGTATGGAGATCCAGGTGCTGGATAACGAGCACAAGGTCTATGAGAAACTCCAGCCTTGGCAGTATCATGGTTCTGTTTACGGCATCTTCCCGGCCAAGCGCGGCTTCCAGAAAGCCCCCGGCGAGTGGAACACCGAAGAGATCAAGGCCGACGGCCGCCATATCACGGTCACACTGAACGGAACAGTGATCGTGGATGAAGATTTGAACACCGTGACGAATCCGGGCACGATCCTGAGCCATCCCGGTATGCTGAGAGACACCGGTCACATCGGCTTCCTGGGACACGGTTCCGAAGTGGCTTTCCGCAATATCCGCATCAAGGAGCTGCCTTACTCCACCAAGGACAATGTGGCGCCCGAAGGTTTCAAAGCTTTGTTCAACGGTGAAGACCTGAACGGCTGGAAAGGTCTGGTATCCCCGGCCGGTGGTCCTCCGGCCCGCGCCAAGATGAGCGCTGAGCAGCTGGCCGCCGAACAGGTGAAAGCCGATCAGCAAATGCGCGACCACTGGAAGGTCAAGGACGGCTGCCTGGAGTATGACGGCAAGGGTCAGAGTCTCTGTACGGCCAAGGATTACGCCGACTTTGAAATGCTGGTGGATTGGAAGATCGGTCCCAAGGGCGACAGCGGTATCTATCTGCGCGGATCGCCGCAGGTCCAGATTTGGGATCCGGCCAACTTCAATTTAGGTTCCGGCGGTCTCTATAACAATCAGAAGGAAGGGAATCCCTCCGGCCCGCTGACCAACGCGGACAACCCGATCGGGGAATGGAACAGCTTCCGCATCCTGATGATCGGCGAGAAGGTGACCGTCTATCTGAACAATGTTCTGGTGGTGAACAATGTGACCATGGAGAACTACTGGGAGCGCAATCTCCCCATCTATCCCACAGGTCAGATCGAGCTCCAGCACCACAACAGCGTGCTCTGGTTCAAGAATGTTTACATTCGCGAGATCAATGCCCAGAAATAAATAGTCTCTCCTGAAGAGACAGATTTGAAAAAGATCCCCCTTTGACAAAACAGAGGGGGATCTTTTTTAGGAACCGTGGAGGGATACAGATGGACCCAGATGTTCGGCTCTGTATTGATCCGTGGTTCATAAATATCATTCTTGCGCTTTGGCAAAATATCTGCTACTTTACTTTTACATTCATCCGGTGCTGTTGCCGGATGGTGGAAGAATGTCTCTCAGAGGAAATTAGTATGGCTGATATCTCACAAGAACAATACGAGAAATACCGCCAAAAGCTGAAGCAGATGCGGATGATGGATGATACGCTAATGAAGTGTGTCTTCAAAGATTGCAAACCTGCTGTTGAGCTGGTGCTGAGAGTCATCTTGCAGCGGGATGATTTAGAAGTAATAAGCTTTGACATCAGCAAGGAATATAAGAACCTCAAAGGTCATTCGATCTGTCTGGATGTTATCGCGTCAGATAAGGACGGCAAGCAATACAACATTGAGGTCCAGCGAGACAGCAAAGGTGCGCATCCTAAACGGCTCCGTATTTACAATGCGCTGATGGATACAGAGATGCTGGATAAGGGAAAAGATTACTCAGAACTCAAAGACAGCTATACGATCTTTATCACCGAGGAAGATATATTCAAAGAGGGAGAGCCGCTCTACATCTTTGACAGGGTCAATATAAAGAACAGCAAGCCCTTGGGAGATGGTTCCCATATCATCTATGTCAATGGAGCTTATACAGGGGATGATCCTCTTGGCTGGCTGATGAGCGATTTCAGAGAGTCGGATCCCTCGAAAATACACTACAAAGTGCTTGCCGAGAGAATAAACTTTTTAAAAAATAACGCAAAAGGAGAAAAAGAAATGTGTAAAATAATGGAAGAACTTGTTGAAGAAGGTATCCAGAAAGGACGCCTGGAAGGAATCAAAGCCTTGATAGAAGTTTGTCGAGAATTTGGACAAACAGATGAGCAGATTATTGAAAAGGTTTCAGATAAATATCACCTTTCTAAGCGAGAAGCGGCCAAGTACGTTTACGCGGAGTAGAGTCTGCTTTTATTGAATAGATTTTACAGGAGAGACTAAAGTCTCTCTTTTTTGGAGACCACGTAGTGAAATTTTTTAATTTCACAATGAAAATTTTAATTCATTTATTTTGCGTTTGCTTGATGTTGAATTACATAGAAGTGCACGCTGAAGATACAACTATGTTGGCAAAGGAAAAAATTTCAACACTTGCAACGAATGAAGTCTCATTGCCCAAGATTGGCGAAAACTGGACTGTTCAGTTATCAGAAGATGCCACATTAGAAATGATTTATATTCCTCCGGGGACGTTTGAAATGGGAAGCCCAGAGAATGAACCTGGTCGCTCTCATACGGAAAAGCTCCATTCTGTTACTTTAACAAAAGGATATTGGCTAGGAAAATACGAAGTCACACAAAAACAATGGCAAGCTATCATGGGAAATATGTTCTCTGCTCGTTGGAATTGTATAGGAGAAGATATTCCTGTCCATCATATTGATTGGTATTATGCGAATCTTTTTTGCAAAAGATTAAATGAAAGGGAGATTGAAGCTTGCAAGTTGCCCCGTAATTATCGTTATGTTTTACCAACAGAAGCTCAGTGGGAATATGCGTGTCGTGCTGGTACGAAGACATCGTTAAACAATGGAAAAGATATTACAGCAATTTATAAAACGAAATTCCTAGGATTTGGTGAAGCACTTGCTTTTCTAGGTTTTGAATTTGGGCAAGGATATTGGACTGACTGTCCAAATTTGAATGAAGTAGCTTGGTGGCGCAATAATAGTAATGGAAAAGTGCATCCGGTTGGTCAAAAGAAGCCGAATGCGTGGGGGCTTTATGATATGCACGGAAATGTTGCAGAGTGGTGTGCAGATCGTTGGGGTGATTATCCGTCAGATAAAAACAGTTTTGATCCTATAAGTCGTCCAGCAAATACTAATTCATCTAATGATCGTTTCAATGATCGAATTTTGAGAGGTGGTTGTTATGATTCTATAACCGATTGTCGTCAAGCAGACCGTTTTCATAATATTCCAGGTGTTGGATTTGAAAATATGGGATTTAGGCTGGCACTTGTATATTTTGACACTGAAAAGGATATCCCTACCAATAGCATACAAATTCAATTTGCCGATATTGCCCATAAAAAAATAGAAAAAAAAGAAGAGATAAGCGATAATCTCTCGCTAACACCAAAAGAAGAAGATACAGTGCTTGTTCACAAATGAGCTACCAAAAAACTTTGGGTAATAACATGCCATAAAAAATAAAAGAGACGAGGTCCGCAAGCCTCGTTTTTTATTTTAGCAAGGCGAAAAAGATTCACAGGATTTGATTTATTTTTCATCCTGTGGATCCTGTAGATCTTGTCAAAAATCAAAAGGACTCATCCAGTATCCGGAAGAGCTGTTCCGCAGTCAGGAGGAAGGGGTTTCCTTTCATACTGCTGGCGCGGGAGGATTTCTCGATGATGACGGGGAATTCGGCTCTTTTCACGCCCAGTTTTTCCAGACCGGCGACGTTCTGCTGAGTGCTCATGTTTTCGATGAGTGTGATGAGATCCTGAGTTTTGGAGTTCACGTCGCGGGAGAGCATGAGGGCGGTTTCATTGATGCGTGCCATCGTCTGACGGCAGAGAGGCTGTTTGCCCTGGCAGGCGATGTCGAGATTCATTCTCAGGACAGCCGGGAGCAGAGCAGCGCAGACGGCTCCGTGAGGCGCGCCGGTCATGCCGCCGATCACGCCGGCGAAACCATGCACGGCACCCAGACCGCCATTGGCCAGAGCCATTCCACCCAGCAAACTGCCCAGGGAGACATTCACCATCACGTTCGGATCTTCGGGGCGCATCCAGTGGAGGACAAGCGCGCCGCCGCCCATCCGGGAAAGACCCTCACGGCAGACGGCATCGCTCATGGGAGTAGCCTTGGCCGAGAGGTAGGCTTCGATCAGATGGCACAGAGCGTCAAAACCGCAGTTGACGGAGACCTCCGGCGGACATTCCAGTGCCAGGTCGGGATCCACCAGGGCGAACCGGGGCAGCATGAAGGGAGAACGCAGGCTGACCTTGACATGCTGTTCGGGGACCGTGATGACGGAGTTCTTGGTGACTTCCGCGCCGGTGCCGGCAGTGGTCGGGATGGCGATATAGGGCAGGGCAGGCTGAGGAAGAGGTTTGCCCGCGCCGACGACTTCCAGATAGTCCATGATGTCGCCCGGATTATTAGCCAGAGCGGCTGCCGCCTTGGCTGCGTCAATGACACTGCCGCCTCCAATGCCGGCAACGACTTCGCACTGCTGACGGAGGATGGAATCGGTGATCTCGCTGACACGCTGAACGGTGGGCTCACCGCTGACGGATTCGACCGCGACGATGATCCCCGCTTTTTCCAGAAGGATCCGCAGGGAGTCATGGCGGCCGGGATGTCCGCCGGTGACCAGCATCACTTTTTTGCCCGACGGCTTGATGAGGTCGGGCAGCTCGGCGATCCTGCCGCGGCCAAAAAGGATACGGCCCGCGGAGGCAAAATCAAAACGGTCTGTGATCATTTTCGATGGATCAAAGCTGAGTGTACTTCTTGCTGAAACGGGGTTCGGCCATCATATCCACCATGGCATCACGCCACTTGGCATAGTGAGCGGTGGTCTTGTGCGCGGCGGCAGCTTCGGTGTCGCGGTAAACTTCCTCCAGCACGAACTGGTTGGGATCGTCTTGACTCTGCACCAGGTCAAAGCGGGTGATGCCCGGTTCTTTGATACTGTTGGCAGCGTTTTCCAAAGAAGCCGCGATGAACTGCTCTACGCATTCGGGTTTGATCTTGATGTGAACATGTACAACTAACATTTTTATTTTCTCCTGTGTTATCGGGGGTCGGGAGCGTTGAAGCACAACGCATGTTTGATGATCGAAAAAGTGACCGGAGAGACACCGACCCATTCGCCCTCCAGCTCGAAGTCCACACCGGGACTTGTGATCTTGATTTGATTTGTTTGAAAGTAATTCGCGCGGCTCAGACAAAGCGAACGATCCGTGAGGACACGGATGCCGACACGCGCGGCAGTAATCAGTCCGACCTTGGAGTACAAAGTCAGATCCATTTTGCCGTCCTGTGCCGAAGCATCAGGAAAGCAAACCAGTCTGCCGCCATAAAAACGTCCGTTCCCGATCAGTGCCAGCTCGCATTCACGGCGCTGATCATCGAACTCGCAGCATAGAGAGCGGTGCGGATGGAGAAGGGATTTGATAGAAGCGATCCAGTAAGCCAGTTTTCCGAATTTTTTCTTCAGCTCCCAGCTGACAAAGCCTAAAGTCATCGCGTCGAAACCGACACCGGCCAGCTGTGCCGCGTAGTGTGTGCCTTTGGGCGAATCGGCTCGGATCAGGTCTATCGTTTTGGGAACGCCGTGGAGAGCGGTTTGCAGTGCCGCCTCGAAATCCCAAGGGATGCCGTGTTCTAAGGCGAAAACATTTGCCGTTCCGGCCGGGATCAGCCCCAAACGTGGACAGTGATTTGCGCGCATGAGACCGTTGATGACCTCGTACAGAGTGCCGTCACCGCCGACAGCGATGACGAGTTCAGCACCGTTGTCCGCTGCCTTTGCCGCCAGCTCGGTTGCATGTTCCGGACGTTCCGTGGGCATCAGCGTGACATCACTCAGACGCTCGATTTTTCGGCGCAGCGCGTTGGCTTTTTCACCGTGTGCGGCCGGATTATAAATGAGACAGACAGCATTCATGGAAGGTTTACGAGTCAGCGGAATCCAGTCCCCAAAGCTGTTCGATCATTGCATAGCCGGTCGGGTCATAGAGTCTGAGTTCATTTCGATTGTAGGGTGCATAATCGCATCCGCAGAAATACATACAACTCAGCTCGGCGAAGTATTCCAGCGCGTTGGTCATCACATAAGGCTCTTCCAGAATGACACTGTCATGACGGACGGCCTTCTTGTAAAGACCCTGCTCTTTGGCGTGTTCCCAGGCTTTGACGATCTCCGGTTTGTCTTCCGGCCACTGTTCCAGCTGGTAAGCGTGAGAAAACTCATGGAGAATGACTTTGAGCGACCAGAAATCGGAAAGCCAGTCGTAGTTTTCTGCGGAATAGAGGACCACGCTGGAGGCCATGCGCGGATCGAGATACTTGTAAAAATCGGGTGAGACTTTCTGATGATATTCACCGCCGGAGTCATATCCGCCGCCCTTCATGGATTTGCCGCCCATCAGGAACAATTTGAGATTTTTGAAAACAGGATGAGCGGCTTGGGGGAAAAGATCCAGCATCCGCTGGAGCTGCGCGATGAGTTTATTTTCTGCGCGGACTGCCAGTTCAGGATCTTTTTCCGTGAGTTCCTTCTCGACCAGAAGCGGCCATTGGAGCGCTTTCTTTTCGACATAATCACGGGGTGGATGGTTGAAATCCACCCGTGAAGAAGGATCCTCCATGTACTTCTTGATATCGTCGAAGGGAACCTTCACTATTTCAGTTTCAGATCTCCGTTCAGTGTGTAGATGTGACCCGGTTTAGTTTCAAACCTGGCGGTCTTGTCAGCATAACGGACAGAGCATTCTTTGCCAGCCAGCGAAAGGATGCCGGCTTCAACCAGTTTGCCGTCGGCCCAGCAGAGATTGACCTCGAATCCGCCGCGCGCACGGAGTCCACCCACCGAACCGGCACGCCAGGCATTGGGCAGAGCCGGAAGCAGGTGGATGCCTTCACTGGTGTGGCTTTGCAGGAGCATCTCGAAAATAGCGGCGCATCCGCCGAAGTTGCCGTCGATCTGGAACGGCGGATGGTTGTCGAACATATTGGGCAGTGTGCAGCGGGCGATGAGCTGCTGAAGATTGCGCCAGGCCAGATCCGCGTCTTCAAAGCGCGCGGCAAAGTTGACGACCCAGGCACGGCTCCATCCGGTACCGCCGCCGCCGTTGTCCAGACGGGTGTCCAGACTCTTGCGCAATGCCGCGGCCAGCTCCGGCGTTTCTCGCAGGGAGATCTGGTGACCCGGATGCAGTCCATAGAAGTGCGACATGTGACGGTGACCGGGTTCCGCGTCTTTGTAGTCTTCGACCCATTCCTGCAGACGGCCGTCTCTGGGGCTGATCTGCAGAGGAGCCAGATTGTTCAGAGCCTTTTGGACCTGTGCAACGAAGTCTGTTTCAAAACTGTTTTTGCCACCGTCCAGGATCTTTGCCGCGTCCAGACAGTTCACGAACAGATCGTGGATGATCATCAGATCCATAGTCGCTGCATAAGTGAATTGGCTGCGTGTACCGTCAGCGCGGACGAATGTATTCTCCGGCGAGTGGCTGGGATTGGTGACCAGTTTGCCTGCGACCGGGGAACCTTCCGGAGCCGGGATAAGGAAATCCAGAATGAAGAGCGCGGCTTCTTTCATAATGGGCCAGGCGCGGTCACGCAGAAATTCCTTGTCTTGTGAGAAGAGGTAATGCTCATAAGGATGACGCGCCATCCAGGCGGCGGCCATCGGCCACACTCCCCAGACACCATCCACGGCGGCGGCTCCACGCCAGAGATCCGTGTTGTGATGCGCGACGAATCCGCGCGCGTTGTAATACTGTTTGGCGGTATCGGCTCCCGTTACCCGCAGATCGTCCAGCATATCGAAGAGCGGCGTATGGCATTCGGAAAGATTACCCACTTCCGTTGGCCAGTAGTTCATTTCGATATTGATATTGATGGTGTACTTGCTGCCCCAGGCCGGAACAGTATCTTTGTTCCAGATGCCTTGCAAGTTTGCCGGCTGTGTGCCGGGACGGCTGGCACCTAAAGTCAGATAACGGCCAAATTGAGCGTAGAGCATATTCAGATGCGGGTCGCTATGTTCACCGCGGCTTTGAGTGACAGCTTTGATGCGTTCATCGGTGGGGAGCTTCATTGCCTTCTGCGGTTCGATGAAGGAGCCCGGAGCGGCTTTTTCACCTTTTTCCTCGGTGAGCTTTTTCACATCACCGGGTTCCAGTGAGAGCGTGACACGGTTCATCTTTTCGGAGTGTTCCGCTGTATGGTCACCGCGCAGAGCCAGGTAGCTCTTCTTGGACGCGGCCTCCAGCTGAGGCCTCCAGCGTTTACTGGGAATAGCGCTGATATCGTGATAATTGACATAGCTTGTGGCGGCGGCCAGCAGGAACGTGACACTGGTGGCATTGGTGATGGTCAGTTTGTCATCGGATTCTCCCAGTTCACCGCCTTCTACTTGAGCTTCCAGACAAGTCTCGAAGCTGAGTCCTTTACCTTTCAGATCGCTTTGGATACCGCGCACTTTGCCGTCGCCTTCCCATTGACCGGCCAGAACGATACGCTTGCCGTTTTCAAACATTTGTTTGTGAGGCAGGGGAGTATTCAGTCCCGCGCTCATGCTGAGCGTTCCCGACTTGCTGCTGGTGACACGGACAACGAGGACTTGATCCGGTACGGAGATGAAAACTTCACGCGTATAAACCACGTCATTGATTTCATAGCGGACACGCGCGATGCCGTTTTCGATGTCCAGTTCACGGCGGTAGTTTTTGATATTATTATGATCGGGGAATTTCAGGATCAGATCGCCCAGCGGCTGATAAGCCTGCTGATAGAGCGGATCGCTCATGAACTCGCGGTCGGATATCTTGCGGGCCTCGTCGCTTTTGCCTTCAAAAAGGAGACGCTGGATCTCCGGCAGGAATTTGTAGGCGTTTTTCTTGTTATAGTTATGCGGCATCCCGGACCAGAGCGTGTCTTCATTGAGCTGGATCAGTTCATTGCGGATCCCGCCGAAGACCATCGCGCCCAGACGGCCGTTGCCCAGCGGCAGAGCCTGATTCCAGTCCGCGGCCGGCTGACGGTACCACAGGGTCATGTTAGGATCGGCAGGGGGAAGCGCTTCCCCGGCCAGCGGCATGAAAGAATCCATATTGATCGCGGGACCATTGGCGACCATGTTGGAGAGAAGAGTTTTACCGCCGGATTCGGTAAAGATCCACGCGCCGATGCATCCGGCTCCGGCGATCTTGTATTTATTTTCCGGCTGAGCGGCGGCCGCGATCTCTTCGGCACTGAGAGCTTCCTTATAAACAGCGGCCTTAGCCATCTGTCCGCGGAAACGGTTCTGCCGATCGCTGTCGGCTCCGAAACGCAGGGGAGTCTTATTGGTTTCCAGCGGCTTCATGCCCTGCTTGGAGGCATCGCCCACTTCTTTGCCGTTGAGGTAGATTTTGAAAATACCTTTGGAGCGGCTGAAAACACCGGCCACATGGCACCATTCGTCCACGGGCAGTTTATTTTCGGCGGTAATGATCCCTTCGGCGGTGATCATGCGCAGCGAGTTGCCGGGATAAGTGTCCAGCATGTATCCCACACTGCTTCCCGCGATCAGTTTGTCAATGATGCGGCCTCCGCCGGAAGCTTGTTTTTCCGGTTTGATCCAGGCTTCCAGGGTGACGGTGTCTTTCAAGTCCAGGATCGAAGAAGGATCCACCTCCGGAACGGGACTTTTATCTGTGAATTTCCAAGTTTTCTCTTCGGCGTGAGCGGCAACATATCCCGCGGCCAAGAGAGTCGCAGCAACAAGACTTCTCATGCCGGAGATTATGGATGAAATGGTTCTTGAATGAAAGCAGATAATTACCCAAAAGAGGGACTTATTCCGCCGGAGTCCCTTCCAGGGAAAGAGGTTCGATGCCGTAGGCTTTCAGAAAATGCCGGGTCGGGGCCTCGATATGGATCCTCTTTTTCTGGAAACTGTCGTAGTAGGACAGGAAAACGGCCCGGAGTGCCAGGGTGGCTCCTTTCTTTCCATAGAGGGGATCGCCCACGATGGGGAAGCCGCTGGCTTGCAGATGGACACGGATCTGATGGGTGCGGCCGGTATGAGGAAGGGCTTCTATCAGAGAGCGTTTTCCATTGGATTTGAGGACACGGAACGCGGTCACGGCTTCTTTGCCGGAGCGTTCATCCACGTAAGCCCGGACTTTATCTTCTTCAAAGGCTTTGATGCCGCCTTTGCCCGGACTGTATTTCTTTTGCGGGATCCTTTCCGATAAAGGCAGATCGCAGACCCATTCCTGTTGTTCCGGAATTCCTTCCACTACAGCATAATAGTGCTTTTCCACCTTGCGTTCCTCAAAGAGCTTACCGATCACGCTGAGAACGGCCTGGTTCCTGGCCATCAGGAGGATGCCTGAAGCGTCCGCGTCCAGCCGGTGGATGTAGCGGATAAACTTCAGATTGCGGGACTTAGCCCAGAAATCGCCGCCCATCATAGAGGATTCCAGCGCCAGCTGCAGATTGCGCGAGGTATTCACCCAGGTATTCGGAACCAGCATCCAGCCGCTGGGTTTGTCCAGTGCCAGAACGTTCCGGTCCTCGTAAAGGATCGGAATGACAGTTCCGTCGCACAGCTCGATAATCTTGGGTTTCACGGAGTTTTGAAAGGGAACGGGTTAGATCCGGGAGCGGGCGTTATCTCTGGCCCAGTGATCGGCTTCCAGCAGCTGGTCGAGCGTGGGATGGTCTATCCGCTGATGTGCGGACATCACTTCTTCCACCAGTGTGCTGATTTGATCGAACCGCATCTTGTTGTTAATGAAGGATTCGACGGCGATCTCGTTCGCGGCGTTGAGTACACAGGGCAGAGTGCCGCCTTTGAGACCGGCTTCGCGCGCCAGGCGCAAGGCAGGGAAACGTTCTTCGTCCGGGTTTTCAAAAGTGAGGGTGCCGATCGCGGCAAAATCGGTTTGGACGCGAGTGCTTTGGACACGTTCCGGCCAGGTTAGGGCGTACTGGATGGGCAGGCACATATCCGGGGTGCTCAGCTGCGCCAGGATGGAGCCGTCCACAAACTCGACCATCGAGTGAACGATGCTCTGGGGATGCACCAGCACGGAGACTTTTTCGATGCCCATATTGAAGAGCCAGCGTGCCTCGATCATTTCCAGACCTTTGTTGAAAAGGGTAGCAGAGTCCAGGGTGATCTTGCGCCCCATGGACCAGCTGGGGTGCTTGAGCGCTTTTTCCAGCGTGATGTTCGCGAACTCGGATTTGGGGGTCTTGCGGAAGGGGCCTCCCGAAGCGGTCAGGATCAGACGGCGGACGCTTTCGGGCTTGCGGCCTTCCAGACATTGGAAGATGGCAGAGTGCTCGCTGTCCACGGTCAGGACGTTGACCCCGTATTTTTTGGCTTCGCTCATGACGATCTCGCCGGCCACGACCAAGACTTCCTTGCTGGCCAGGGCGATATCTTTACCCGCGCGGATGGCGGCCAGAGCCGGTTTGAGGCCGGTCGTGCCAATAATGGAAATAAGGACGATATCGGCTTCAGGCAGGGTAGCCAGCTTGATCAGACCTTCTTCTCCGCAATAGACTTCCGTAGAAGATCCCAGTTCTTTTCTTAGAAGCTCCGCATGTTCTTCGGATTGGATGCTGACGGCTTTGGGATGGAGACTGCGAGTCTGTTCCATCAGCAGTTTGACATTATTGCCGGCACCCAGTCCCACGACTTGGAGACGGTCTGACAGATCGTTGACGACTTTTACACTGCTGGTTCCGATGGAACCGGTGCAGCCAAGTAATACTACCTTTTTCATTTCCAAAAATTCTTTGCCGCAGCCAGGCTGACGGCCTACATAATGACGTGCCTCAGATAAAGATACATGATGGGCGCGTTAAATAAAATACTGTCCAGCAGATCCAGGATCCCGCCGATGCCGGGGAAGAATTTGCCGGAGTCTTTGATGCCGGCTTCCCGTTTGAAGAGCGATTCGATCAGATCCCCGATCACTGCTGCCAGACTCAAAATAATACCCAGAGCGATGGCGTGGCGCAGATCCATCCCGGTGAGGTTTGCTTTATCCAGGATAAAGAATAAAACACTGCCTCCGGTGGAGAACAAAAGCGCGCCGGCCAGCCCTTCCCAGGTCTTGCCGGGACTGACACGCGGGATGACCTTGTGCCGGCCTATCAGGGAGCCGACCACATAGCCGCCCATGTCGCTGAATTTGGTCACCAGTACAAAGAAAAACACATAATGGATGCCGGCGATCCCGGTGAAAAAATAAATTTTCTGTATAAAGTTAAGCAGCCAGGGAACATAAATGAACCCGAAAAGCGTTGTGGAGATACTGACCAGCGCCGCCGGATGATGCTTAGAGAAGAGCTGACGCGTACAGAGGCACAAGACGAACAGAACGACGATAGCGGTTTCAAAATCATTGGCGCGGGAATTGCCCGCCGCGCGCTCCCAGTATCCGGTCAGGTAGAAAAATGTGCTGCCCAGCAGGATGAGTCCGCCCGACTGTCCCAGACGCTGGAAGCAGAAAATCCCTTTTGACTGAGCCAGATGGTGAAATTCTTTCAGTCCTAAAAAAGAAAGCGACATCAGTAAAAAGAGGAAGATATAATCTCCGGCGATGTGTCCCTGAAGAAAGCCCGGTGCCAGTATGATCCCCCAGAGGATGATCGTACTGATCAAACGATTCAAAAAAACCTTTCCTTTAGAAGGTTTTGCTGAAGATTTTGATTCATTTTTATGATGACTCATCCAATAAGTATCAGACCCCGGCACAAGGAAAAGCTCCCTGAAACCGTACTCACAGAAAGTGTACACATTCAACCGTCTTTTGTCCAGCTGCTAAATAAAACCCGAACTCCGATTTATTTTGGACAAGATTGTTAAATTTTAAAGTAAACGCAAAAAAATTTTTTAATATTGCCTCTCATACGTTGTATGGTTGGGTGGGTCACTCAATGAGTTTTGTACAATTTTTCAATCCTTAGGGATTGAGAGTCAATTAAATGATGAGCGATATAGAAAGAGTGTATCTTACCTGATTTTGAGTTTTTCAAATCAATATATGGAATACTTCAGAGAAGTAAATACGAAGAATTTAAACACTTTGCTTTATTCAGCTGTGTAATTAGCGAAGAACCGATATCATTATGAGAAACAAAAGATATATAGGTCTAATAGGTATATTTTTAGCGGCGGTTCTCTGCTGGGGTGGTGCTGTACTAGCAGGTGAATTCAATCCGTTTGAGGAAGAGGTCAAGGTCAAGAAAGTGGAAAAGACGTTGGATGCGTTGCTGGTGAATCCATTCGATCTGGATGTGGAAGACAATTTCAACGGACGTTATCTGGGCAAAACGGTGGATCTGTGTCTGAAACCGGAAGGGGAGAGTTTTGTAGGTACGTTGAAATTTCATGGGGCGACTTATTCGGTGGAAGCCCAGAAAGGTCAGGGAGGACTGATTGGAACGGTGGGGCCGGTAGAACGGCATATTACTTTCAACCTTAAGAAACAGGGAAATGTCTATCTGATTCAGATTGATGAATTCAAAGATATACTGATAGAACAGACTTTTCCAGAGTTGGATGAAACCCATCAGGGCGAGAAAGGAACCAAGGTGATCTTCAGTTTTCGCAAGAGCGGTGAATATGCCGGGACGTTGGAATATAAAGGAAAGGGTATGCCCTTTACCGGTAAGCTGGCCGGGGGCGCGCTGGAAGGGAAAATGAAGCTGAGTTTAACCAGCACCAATGAAATCCCATTTACTGTAAAAGCCGAAGATGACGCATTGACCTTCCAAACAGGAGGTTTTGAGGACAGATTAAATATGCCGGTCGTTAGCAAACTTTTGGAATCAGCGCATAACGCGGAATGGAGAGAAGACTGGGAACAAGTCCAGACGGAAACTGAAAAGATATTGCGAATAGAAAAGAATAATGTAGAGGCTAAACGACTTTTCGATAAGTCCCAAATGGTAAAATTACTCAGAAAAGCCAGACAGGCAAAGAAAGATAAGAACTGGGATCAACTGGAAAAGTATGCCAACAGCATTTTAGCTATAGCCGTTACTCCGGAACAAGTGGAAGCGCAGAAGCTGCTGGCACTGGTAAAAGAGGAAATGGGCAAAGCGAAGAATCTCCTTGGAGAAGCAAATGCGGCAAAAGGCAATGAAGATTGGACATTGGTGAAGGAGAAAGCTGAACAAGTTTTAGAGATAATTCCTAATCAGCCGGAGGCACGAGAATTGATAGAATTATCTTTACAAGAGATGATTGGAAAATATCTGGCAGATGCACAGAACGCAAAGGAGAAAAAAGACTGGGCAACTTTGAAGAATAATGCAGAAGCTATTCTAGCTTTGAAAAAAGATTACAGAGAAGCCATATCTTTGCGAGATGAAGCTCAAATCCAGATAGATAAACAAGCTATGCTGGAGAAGATCGAGAAATATCTGGAGGAAGCACGGATCGCAAAACATGAAAAAGACTGGACAACTCTGAAAAGCAAAGCCGAATCGATCCTGGCATTGGAGGCTGAACATAGCGAGGCGGGCCAATTAAAAGAATTGGCGATAGCAGAGCTGATGCCGAAAGAAGGAGAACCTATTGTCGTTCAGTTCGACAAAGAGGTGATGCTGGAGATGATTTGGATCAAACCGGGAACTTTCAAAATGGGTTCATCCAGGAGAGAACGAGGCAGAGAAAAAATTGAAATTCAACATGAAGTGACGCTGACTAAAGGCTACTGGATAGGTATATACGAAGTCACTCAGGCACAGTATAAATCTGTGATGAATACAAATCCTTCCAAGTTCCAAGGAGCCGATCTGCCGGTAGAATATGTAAGTTGGAATGAAGCGATGGAATTCTGTCGGAAGCTGACAGAGCAGGAACGCACAGCTGGAAGATTGCCGCTGGGGTATGCTTATACTTTACCAACAGAGGCTCAATGGGAATATGCTTGCCGGGCGGAGACGACTACCGCTTTGAACAGTGGTATGAAACTAAGAAGTGAAGCAGGTGTATGCAGCAATTTAGATAAAGTGGGCTGGTATGATAAAAACAGCGACGGCAAAACTCATCTGGTAGGACAAAAACAGCCAAATAACTGGGGATTGTATGATATGCATGGAAATGTGTGGGAATGGTGTTTGGACTGGTATGAGGATTATTCGACATCATCAGTGACAGATTCAACGGGATCTGACTCAGGTTCTACTCGCGTGAATCGCGGAGGCAGCTGGAGCAGCAGTGCAAAATTCTGCCGTTCCGCGAACCGGGGTTCCTGCACTCCCGACTTTCGATGTGACCTCATAGGCTTCCGTGTAGTAATTTCACCTGCTCAATAGACATTTTTTGAACTGAAAACAAAGATCCCCGATGGTTTTGAGTTCCGTCGGGGATCTTTTTCAAGAGACGTTTAGGAATTATTTGCTGCGGTAATCCACCAGCTCGTTGTATTTCGCGTCCAGTTTGTAGATCTTTTCCTGGGCGGTGCCGAAATAGACATTGCCTTTGCAGTCGATGGTCAATCCTTCGGTCTCAACATGGAGATCTACACGGTATTCGGCCTGGATGTCAATGGTCTTGTCCGTGTCGTCATTGAGCTTGATCTTGTAGATGGCGTGAGGATTATCGTTGACCGTCTTGCCGGAGTCGGCGAGATAGTAGATGAAGCCATCGCGGTAGTCCATGCCCTGAGGTACACCCAGATCGGTCTTGGAATAGCTCCAGGTGCCGTGGTCAATGAATTTGCCTTCCGGCTGAAGGGTCACTTTGGTGAAGGCGATGCGGGCACCATCCTGGCTGGAGGTGAACACGATGATGTCGTCATTCGCGACCCAGGCGATCAGCGCGCCGCCGTTCTCGCCCATGCCTTCAAAATCCCATTTGTTCAGAGCGTCACCGGTGTTCTTGTCCAGTTCCCAGACAAAGGGTTTGCGTCCGTTGCCGCCGGAGCATCCCAGAATGGAATCATGTGGGATATACCAGAGCAGCTCGGCACTGTGCATGGGACCTTTTTTGGAGAAAACGGCCACTTCCTTATTGTCGAAAACGCGGATCTTGTGGATATCGGCGTTCTCCTTGGTGCGGTCGTTGTGTCCGGCGTAGTAGTAATAGATGCCGTCGGTGCAAAGTCCCTGGGCGCATTCCCAGTTAGTCGCCTTCACATAGCCGACATCGCGCCAGGAATTGTAAGTGACAGAGTCCTCGGCCTGAGCCGCGGCGCAGAACAACGCGCAGGCGGCCAGAGTGCTGAAATAAAATGCAGTTTTCATTTGTTAGAAATTATTCTTTCCAGGGCTTCATTTTCTTGTACTTGGCGTCGATGCGGTAGATCTTTTCTTCCGCCGATCCGAAGTACAGATGACCTTTCTTGTCAAAGGTCAGACCTTCGGTTTCTGTGTGGAAGTCCACCCGATACTGTTTTTCCACCGAAACGGTCTTGTTTCTGTTCAGCTTCAGCACATAGATGATGTGCGGATTTTCCAGAACGGTCTTGCCCGCATCGGCCAGGAACCAGACGCGTCCGTTCTTGAAGTCCATGCCCTGAGGCACGCCCAGATTCGGGCCTTCATAATACCAGGTGCCGTTTTCTTTGAACTTGCCGTCCGGCAGCAGTGTCATGCGTGTAAAGGCGATGTGCGGACTGTCATCAATGGAGGTCAGCAGGATGATGTCGTTCTTCTTTTCCCAGGCGATCAGGCCGCCGGCTTTGTGACCGACTTCCGGGCAGTCCCATTTGCCGATGGCTTTACCGGTGTTCTTGTCCAGCTCCCAGACGCACGGGGTCAGCTTCTTGCCGTAGCAGCAGGCGATGATCGTATCGTTGTACTCGTTCCAGTCGATGCCGGGACTGTGGCGCGGTGCCTGTTTCTCGAAGCAGGCCACCTCCACATTATCGCTCATGCGGATCTTGTGGATATCGGAAAGCTCGCCCGTCCGGTCATGGTGCGCGGCAAAGTAAAAGTATTCGCCGTCGCAGCAAAGCCCCTGGGCGCATTCCCAGGGAGTGGGTTTCTCATAGCCCACATCAGTGTATTCGTTGTATGGCCATTGCTTGATGCTTCTGGCTTTTTCCCTTAAGGTGCGCATATCAACGACATCGGCCTGGATCATTAGCCCCGTGAGGGCGAAAACGGTCAGAGCGATCAAACTTTTTTTCAAAATATGATGCTTCATGATATGGCTCTATTTTTGAGTTCTTCCAAAGTGTTCATCCATGAACTGAAGGTAATTGCCCCAGTCGTAAGCGATAATGTTATGCTTGCCGGCGCGCAGATGGTAACCGTTGTAGCCGTGGATCGGTTTCTCGATCTCCGGCATTGTGTCTGCGGGCAGAGCGTTCTGGACACCGTAGATCTTAAAGACCGGGTTGGCCAGTTTCAAACTGGTGAACTCGCCTTCGGGATCGGCCCAGGCATCCTCGCTGGCGCTGGCTACATAGACGTGACGCGGCGCGATCAGCGAAATAAGCTCGTGCTGGTCGAACGGCATTTCCTTGTCGTGGCCCACGTACTGCTGATAATTCTTGCAGAACCAATAGGGGAAGTTGCGGCAGAGATCGGCGATCGTTTCGCCCTGCATCCTGCGGCTCAGAGCCGCGCCGCCTTCGCCGGAGTCATTGCTGATGACCACCGTGAACCGGGGATCATTGGCGCCGCACCAGAGAGCGGTCTTGCCCAGACGGGAATGCCCCACAACAGTAAGCTGTTTGGGATTGATTTCCGGCAGGGTGACCAGATAATCCAGAGCTCGGGAGATCGTCCAGGCCCAGGCACCGATGGCCGTGAAATTATCAGGACGGTCCTGCAGTTCCGGGAAGAGCGAGAAAACATAGTTGTTCATGGGGCCTTTGCTGTCGGTGACGATATCCCCGTGGCACATCGTGGCGATGGCATAGCCGCGCTTGAGGATCATCTCATACGGCCAGCGTTCGGCGGCTTCATTGCGGGCGTAGGGTTCTTTGCGGTCGGAGTGGATCGGCTTTTCGCAGACTTTCACCGCCGGATCGTCTGTGGTGGCATGATTGCCCTTGAAGTTCAGACACATGATAAGCGGTGCGGGAGCTTTTTGTCCGTTGGGAACGTACAGCAGCAGATCCACCGAAGTTTCCTTGCCGGCGTTCTTCATTTTGATAGCGATCTGCTTGCGTGTGGCCAGACCGTTCATCGCGTTCGTACTGCTTTCAAAGACAGTGTATTCGATGGATTCCGGCTTGCCGGGCATGACACCGTACATCTGCTCGGTGAATGTCTTCATCAGCTCCGGTTTACGGATGTTTTCCCAGTCACTGAGGGACTGGATGACCTTTCCGTCTTTAGCTCTCAGCACATCCGGAAGCTCAACGGAACCTTGAAAAGTGTTTGTATTCTCAGCCATAGCTGTGATCCCCAGGGCCAAGCCCGCGATAATTCCTGTTAAATATGCATTCATATCAAATCAGCGCAATAACGGGTGAAGCCTAGCATTTTAGGATTGAATAATCAAGGAAAAGCGTCGAAAATGTTCCCAGCGTAAGTGAAGACCTTATTGGAAACCATAGACGAGACTGCCAGAGAGCGTTTAACGCTTCCCGACGGGTGCTGTCCGCATGACGAGATAGCCCGCTACCGGCGCTATATGAAATACTGGCGGCAGCGGCTCCAGGCGCTTCATAATGAAGGAAGATCCGGGCTGGAAGTCTGTCGCGCCCAGACACGTGTGCTGGACGGGATGCTGGTACAGATCTGCCAAAGCATCCGTCGTCTTTATCAGAAGACATACGGCAAGAAGAAGATACCGGTGGTAGCTCTGATCGCGCTGGGCAGTTACGGCCGCCGTGAGCTCAATCCCTGCTCGGATATCGATCTGATGCTTCTGCATGACGGCGAATTGAGTAGTCAGCTGCAGGGGACCCATCCTTTCATGGAACTGGCCAATCAGCAGCTTCTCTATACGCTTTATGACCTGCATCTGAGCGTGGGACACTCCGTCCGCACACTGGATGAATGTGTGGAGCTGGCCAACCGTGACATGCTGGCCAAGACCTCCCTGATCGAGACGCGCCGCATCGCGGGCAATCGTCAGCTTTATCTGGAACTGCAAAAACGCGTCTTTCAGGAGTGCATCAAACACCATGAGGAGGAGTATGTCAAAGACCGCCAGCGGGATCAGCTGCTCCGGCACGAAAAATACGGAGCCTCTCCCACGATGCTGGAGCCGAACCTGAAGAACGGCTGCGGCGGTCTGCGTGATTTTCATAACCTGATCTGGCTCTCGTGGTTCAAACTGCACACCTGGAACCTGGAGGACCTGCACAAAAGCAGTTATCTGACCGGGCGCGAACTTTCCCAGCTGCGCAAGGCTCACGATTTCCTTCTGCGTGTGCGCAATGAGCTGCACTACCTGAACAACCGCGCGACCGATATCCTGTTCAAATCCTCCCAGCCGACCGTGGCGACCCATCTGGGCTATACGGACAAATCCCCGCGGCTCCGCATCGAGAAATTCATGCAGGCGCTCTATACGCACATGCGCAATATCTACCTGATCTCACGGACACTGGAGCAGAGATTTGCTCTGACACCGGAGAAGGGGATCCTTCCCTCACTGACTTCGCTTATCCGCCGCAAAAGCTACAGCATCGACGGCTTCAAAGTCGTCAACGGATGTATCCGCGCGCCCAAAACGTCTGTCTTCAAGCGGGATCCCGGCCGTCTGATGCGCCTGTTCCTGGTCGCGCAGCAGCGTGGACTGGCTCTGCATCCGGATCTGATCCATCATTTGCGCGGGCTGGAATCACTGAGCAACGATGCTTTCCGCAGAAACGCTTTGGTGCGTGATACTTTTTTGGATATTTTGCACCAGCGTGGCTCTGTGGCTCCCGTTCTGCGGCTGATGCACGAGACCGGACTGCTGGGGGATTATCTGCCAGAATTCGACAAGCTGACCTGTCTGGTCCAGCATGAGTTCTTCCACCGCTATACCGTGGACGAACATACACTGATGTGCATCGAAGAGCTGGATCGTGTCTGGCAGGCAACGGGCATGCCCTACTCGCAGTTTGAGGACATCTTCCAGAAGATCGAGAACCCTCACATTCTCTATCTGGCTCTGCTGCTGCATGATGTGGGGAAAGGTCAGCACAGCAGAAAGCCGCATGAGATCGTATCCAGAGAACTGGCGCGCCAGGTGGCCGAGCGGATCGGACTTTCCGAGACGGATACGGATCTGCTCCTCTTTCTGGTCGAGAACCATCTTTACCTGTTCGAGATCGCCTCGCACAAAGATATTTATGACCCGTCTGTGATACAAGAGGTGGCCGACCGCATCGAGACGCCCGAACGCCTGAAACTGCTGCTTCTGCTCTCTTTCGCGGATACGCTGGGTACCAGCCGGGAACTCTGGACAGGTTACAAGGAACTGTTCCTCTGGTCTATCTACAATAGCGTCATGCGCTGTTTCTCCGATCCGCGCGGCGAGGCGGAAGTCATCGAGACCGTCCGGCAGAGGCGCAAGCTTATCCGCGACATCTTGCAGAAGTGCGGCGGCGGATTCAGCTGGGACGAAGTGGATGAGCATCTGAACCTGATGACGCACCGCTATCACCGGGTCTTTCCGGCTCAGCAGATCGCGCGCCATCTGGAAATGATCCGCGGACTGAAGCGGGGACCCGCCGCCGATCCGTCCTCCATCCCGACGGCCAAGATCAACTGGGAACGTCTTCTGCATCAGGGCTGTTCCCGTGTGACGATCTGCGCCTATCACCAAAGGGGGCTTTTCAACAAGATCTGCGGAGCTTTGACTGCCAGCGGTCTGACCATTTTCAATGCTCAGATCTTCATGCGTCAGGACGGCATCTCGCTGAATACGTTCCATGTGCTGAACGCGGAGGAGTCCGACCTGCCTACGGAGCGCTGCCGCAAGGAATTCGCGGTGATACTGGATCGCGCCCTGATGGACGCGGTCAATCTGGAAGAGCTTGTGGAGAAACGCTATAAGAATAGACCATCCTTTGAACCGATCCCGCAGGAACACTTCAGCTTCCCGACTGAAGTCTCTTTCGACCAGGAGTCCGCGCGCAAGTACACAGTCGTCCAGATCCAGACAGAAGACTTTATCGGTCTGCTCTACACGCTGACACGAGCCCTTTCGCGGCTGGGGACTGATATCGTGGCTTCCCACAGCTTTACTGAAAAAGGCGTGGCCATTGACCGGTTCTTGATTACAGACTGCATCGGCAATAAAATCATCCGGCCGGATCGTCTCCGCACCATTGAAACAGTCCTGCGGCAGGCCATCGAGAACCTGAAACTCAAGGCGGCTCAGGGCAAGAAATTAAAAGAAAACGAGATATGAGCATTACAACAAAAACAGGAGATGAAGGGATGACCTCGCTGTTTTACGGAACACGGGTCCCCAAAACCGATTTACGCGTCCAGTCCTGCGGAACAGTGGACGAACTCAGTGCGGCGATGGGCGTGGCTCGTTCACTCATGTCTGATGCCTGCAAAGAAAAGAATATCCTTTTGGAATCTCAGAAAGATCTGATCCTCCTGATGGGCGAGATCATGATCCTGCCGGGGGAATGGGAACGGCATCTGTCCCGGCCTCACAAATTGATCACGTCCGAACATATCACTCGTTTGGAAGAGTATATCCGCCAGTTGGAACAGCTTCAAAAACCCGGTTCCTGGAACTGGTCTGTACCGGGTGAGGATCGTGTGACAGCGGCTCTTCATCTGGCGCGCACCGTTTGCCGCCGTGCCGAAAGATCGCTCTGGGCTGTACTGGAGACAGATCAGGAAGCCCTGAGCAAAAACGAAACCGCGAGGAAGAATATGTCCCTCCTCACGGTTTACCTCAATCGGCTTTCCGACCTGATCTGGCTCATCGCCCAGGTCGTCCATGATTGACAGATTAAGTCGTTGAATTAGTTGCGACGGCGGAAAATAAACAGACTGCCCAGACCCAGGATACCCAAAGCAATCGTTGTCGGTTCAGGACAATCGATTACAAAAGATTCGTAATTTAGCGTAGCCTCAGGTGCCGCCATAGTAGCTGGATCACCGGTTCTATAGGAGAATGGTGCAGATTCAGCAGGATAAAAAAATCCATAGATATTATAAGCTTTCACTGTTAGACCCTCCACCAATGTACCAGGAGGCAGTGGTGTGGTGACAATATCACCTTTCAGCTTGCCGGTGGGTTCTCCCTTGGGGCTCATAGCAAAAGGCTGAGTAAACATAACCTGACCTTCATATATGAGGTCAGCAGCACATTCACTGCCAACTTTTGTACCCGCGAGAGCACCCGCGTAGGGTCCGTAGTAAACCGCATTTTTAGAGACCATGCTGACTGTACCCTGAGCATACATCGTTGCGGCAGAGGCAACTGCTAACGCGATAATCATCAGTTTTTTCATACTCTTATTCTCACCTTTCCACTGGTTCACCATGAACCAGAGCAGTCTCCAAAAAATATCAAATCACTTAAAATTTGTAAAAAATATTTTTCAGAGAAGTTTTTCTGCT
>JAEEGG010006394.1_pt1 | contig 27639 bp, 23 predicted proteins | sample 9134161 | NCBI WGS metagenome assembly JAEEGG01 (sample SAMN16246543, study PRJNA631951) | gut metagenome | biome: gut microbiome; feature: rumen; material: CR-attached | host: Bos | place: Iran: Karaj | collected 2018-10 | reverse complement strand
AGCCTCAGCTCCTCTTCGAAAAGATCGAGGACGATGCTATCCAGGTCCAGCTCGACCGCCTCGCCGCTATCCGTGCGGCCAAGGAGGCGGAGGCCAAGGCAGCCGCGGCAGCAGAAGCCGCGGCCCACGTCGAACCGCAGAAAGCGGAGGTTACTTTCGACCAGTTTGAGGCGATGGATATAAGAACAGCTACAGTTTTAGAGGCGGAAAGAGTACCAAAAACAGATAAATTGCTTAAATTAACCATTGAAACCGGAATTGACCGGAGAGTTATAGTCAGCGGAATCGCCGAATACTATACTCCGGAAGAGATGGTAGGAAAGCAAATTTGTATTTTGGCAAACCTCGCTCCGCGCGTGATACGCGGGATAGAATCGAAGGGAATGATACTTATGGCCCGTCAGGGAGACGGAAAGATGAGAATCATTACCCCAGAGGAAGCCCTCGTAAATGGAGCGACCATAGGATAATTACTTTTTTACTAACTATATTGTTTAACTTTCTAAAACCAAATCAAAATGAAAAAAGGTTTACTCGTAGTAGCGGCAGCAGCTATGCTCCTTGCCCCTTCTTGTGCAACTCTTAAGGGTCTGTTCGGCGGCGCAGTCGGCGGCGCAGCAGTAGGTGCAGGTATCGGCTACCTCATCACCGGCGACTCTGAGGGCGCTCTCAAGGGAGCTGCTATCGGTGCAGGCGCAGGCGCAGCAGTAGGAACTACCGTAGGCGCTGTCATGGACAAGAAAGCAAAGGAACTCGAGAAGATCGAGGCCGCAAAGATTGAGACCATCACCGACGCCAATGGCTTCGAGGCTATCAAGGTCACCTTCGCCAGCGGTATCATGTTCGACTTCAACTCTACCGAGCTCAGCGCTGAGTCCAAGGAATCTCTCAAGACCTTCGCTACTGTTCTCGAGGATCTCGGCTCCAACGCCGACATCACCATCCTTGGCCACACCGACAATGTCGGAACCGCCGAGGCAAACGAGAAGGTCTCCCAGAAGAGGGCAGACGCAGTTAAGAAGGAGCTCAAGAAGAACGGTATGGATGCAAATCACCTCTATGCCCAGGGTCTTTCCTTCAACAAGCCCGTTGCTGACAACGACACAGAAGAAGGCCGCGCCAAGAACCGCCGCGTTGAGATCTACATCACCGCGAACGAGGATATGGTAAAGGCAGTCGAGGCCGGAACCCTGAAGTAGTTCAGGCTCTCTGCAATTCTAAATAAACAGGTCTCGGTTATTCCGAGACCTGTTTTGTTGTGATGCCAAGCTGGTGGAGCTGGTCTACGAAGTAGGATTCGAAGTCGGCTTCAACGATGTTTCGTGAGAAGTTCAGGTAAAGATTACCGTTGTAGCCGACAGCGGCAGCTGCTCCCGGGGTGCCTCTCTGGCGACCGAGCATAAAATCCATTTCGCGGACGTACTGCTTCATCGAGTCGGGCAGTACTACGTTGCCGAGGTTGGAGAAAGTCTGGGAAAAGAGTTTGTCTCCTTTGATTTTGCAGACAGTGTCGATCGCGTACCTCTTTATGAAAAGGGGAATCATCGCAATGGCAAAATTGTTTTCGAGGGCGACATTTGCTGCCACCTTCCTCTCGAGCTCGCTCCTCAGGACGAGGTGACGCTTCTGGGCGGATACATTTTCGAGTATTTCCTCGAATGAGAAATATCCGTTCGATACATCTACTCCCAGATTAACGTAAGAGGAGAAGTTGCGAAGGGTCCTGCCCCCGAAGATAGGACGGAGGTTTACGGGGACACTAACCTTGATGGTAGATTTTTTCGTCTTGCGGTGGTCGTGTTTGTGGACCTCCTGGATTGCGCTTACCATCGCAGCGGTGATGAGTTCGGTTACTGTGCAGGAGTACTTTGAAGTCGCGATCTTGAGCTCGTCGAAAGGAACGATCACTCTTTCGTTGTGGAGAGTTCTGTATCCTACCTTGTGACCGCAGGCGTGGTATGCGCTGCCGTTCTGATCCATCTCGCCTTTCTTCCCGCTGAATTCGGTGAAGCAGTCTTCCGACTCCCTCTTGGAAGGAGTGTCGGTAGGATCGAGGATAAGCTCGTTGTAATCGATTTTGATTCCGTAACGGAGTCTCAGATACTCGGCCGTAAGGGTAAGAAGGAAGGTCTGTCCTCCCTTGCCGTCTGCGAGGGCGTGGAAAACGTCCAGTACGATACGGCAGTCATCGACGCTTACCTTGAAAAGGAAGCCGCCGTGGAATTTGTAACCGAAGGGGGATAGCGAAGTATATTCGCCTACTGTAGGAAGTTTATTCAGTTCTTTCAGATACCACCAGAAAGCGCCGTTTTTGAGGGTGCAGCCGAAGCTGGGGATTCTTTTTACTGTATTATTGAGTGCCTGCTGGAGGTAGTTGACGTTGACGGGTTCGGAAAGAGTTACGCTCTGCCTGAAAAGGGAAGCGTACTTCTTGGTAAGCGAGGCAGGGTAAATGTTCGACGCGTTGTCGAGTCTCATCGTGATTGCTGTCATTGCTTTACATTTCGTTTTAACGAATGCAAAGGTATCGTGCGCCTGCGGCTCGCGGAAGAAAATGTCACACACCCTGCTGGAATGTGACGTAAGGCTTGTTTTGGTGATTAAATCGTTCTATTTGGGCTGAAATTCGGGAGCCCGGGATTTCATCCCTTTCGAAGATGTTACAAATACACGAGTTTTGAAACCTTGCCGGGAGAGAAAGTTCGAACGGCCATTTTGTGTAGATCCTCCGCCGTGATAGCATCTATCAGGGCACGGGTTTCCTCGTCTTTCATTATCCTTCCGAATGAGATCATGCTCTTGCCCATCGACAGACATTGAGTCTCTCCGCCTTCGCCGCTGATGGCGAGCTGGCCGAGTAGTTGTTTCTTTGCGGCCTTCAATTTGGCTTCGCTGAGAGGGGCCGAGCAGATTTTCGCGAGAATGCGCTCTACCGCGCGAAGACATTTGGCGAGATTCTCCTTCTCGCAGCCCAGGCTGATGGTGATCATGCCGGTTTCGCGGAACTGGGCGTACGCACATTCGATAGAGTAAACCCATCCGTGTTTCTCGCGAAGGTAGGCCCCAAGCATACTGTTCGACGATGGACCTCCAAGGATGTTGGTAAGCAGCGCCGCGGTCACCCTTTCGCTGTCCGGGTTGTAGAGCGACGGGGCCTCCGCCCCAAGCAGCGCGTTTGCTTCGTGGTTGTGTTTGTCTTCGGTAATATCGAAATGCCGTGAAGAAGATACCCGGTCTTCGCCGGGTATGACCGTCTGGTCTTCGCCGGGCGTTATATATTTTCCCGCAAGGGCGAGCATCTGCCTTTCCAGCTTTTCTTCATCTCCTGAGGCTACGATACAAAGCGCCATGTTGGAAGGGATGAAGTTGCGGCGGTAGTAGGCCTTCAGATCTTCGACGGTGATGCTGCCTACGGACTCCACTGTTCCGAGTATGAGCCTGCCGAGAGGGCTACCCTCAAAAAACCGGCTTTCGAAAGTGTCGAATATGTCGTCTGAAGGGCTGTCCTTATAGGAGATGATCTCATCTATAATGACCCCGCGTTCGGTTTCGATTTCGTGTTCGGGGAAGGTAGCGCGAGTCGCGATTTCCATAAGAAGCCCGACTGCTTTCCAGATATCTTCGCGAAGGACTGTGGCGTGGAGGACGATCTCTTCCTTGGTAGTGTAGGCGTTGAGCTCGCCGCCGAGCCGGTCGAGGTAGGAATTGATTCTCGCGGCGCTGAAATGCTTCGTGCCCTTGAAAATGGTGTGCTCTACGAAATGGGCCGTACCCTGGGGAAGATCCCCCTCCGCCCGGGTCCCGCAGCGTACGCTTAGCGAACAGTACGCGACTTTACTCGCGCTGCTCTTAACCGCAAAACTCAGCCCGCTCTCACTTCTTCCGCTTCTCATCCTTGTAGTCGTGTTCTCTGCGTATGGATTTTATCGCGCTTTTCGAGAAACCGCGTTTGCCGGGTTTGTTGTATCTGCGTGATTGGTAGTAATAGAGGTCGTGTGTGTCTGCCGCGACTATGAAATTGAAACATCTGGCGCCCCGGGACGGCTCGGCCGGGGAGATGCTGAATGCGATAAGGGCTTCGGGGCAGCCGGCATCGAACAGACTGTCTGCGGCGAAATTGTCCGTCGCTATGATTCCGGGGAAGATGACTGCTATGGAATCGCGCTCGGGGAAATCGGCGTCCAGATCGTCGCGGGCTATATAAATCTTTTGCTTTCTCGCTTTCGAAAGGTTGCCGTTGTAATATGAGAGACCGAAAATATTGGTGGCTGAGTTGGTGAAGGACTCCTCTACGAAGAACTGGATTATGTCCAGCAAGGCGGGGAGGTAGACGAACTCGCGGCCGGAGGTGATGGTGACCGGGGAGAAGGGGATGCTTACTACCTCGAGCTTTCCTTCCAGACTGCGGAAGGAATCATCGTTTCCTCCTTTGAGTAGCGAGAGATAAGCGAGGCCCGACTTGTCCTGAGAACGGTAGAGGAAATAGTAGGCGGAATCGTTCTTTAAGGCCTCGAAATCCTCGGGGTCGCAGAACTCGAAGGGGGAGATTCTCCAGCGCCGGCGGACCTCCTCGCGAAGAGCTATATCCAGCAGGCTGTCTCCGCTCAGGACTACCTTTGTGGTTTTGGTCTGGAAATCGGCAAGCCTGGCCTTGCGGGTGTAGATGCGGCCCTGGCCGAAGGCCTCCGGGCCCACGGCAAATGTCAACAAAACGACCGCTATCAAATATTTTATACACCTAGCTCTCATCTCGGGCAAAGTTAGCCAAAAATGATTAAATTTGTAAGCTATGTCAGATTATATCGTATCAGCCAGAAAGTACCGTCCGGACTCCTTCGGGACGCTCGTCGGTCAGGACAATATCGCCAGGACCCTGAAGAACTCCATCATCAGGGGTCAATTGGCCCACGCCTACCTCTTCTGCGGTCCCCGCGGAGTCGGAAAGACTTCGACCGCGAGAATCTTCGCAAAAGCGATCAACTGCTCCAACCCTTCCGCGGAGATGGAACCCTGCGGAGAGTGTGAGTCCTGCCTGTCGTTTGCCGAAGGGCGTTCTTACTGTATCCGCGAGCTCGATGCCGCCTCCAACAACGGAGTCGACGACATCAAGGCCCTGATGGACCAGGTCCAGATCCCGCCCCAGGTCGGAAAATACAGCGTCTATATCATCGATGAGGTCCATATGCTCTCGCAGTCGGCCTTCAATGCCTTCCTCAAGACCCTTGAGGAGCCGCCGTCCCACGCGATCTTCATACTGTGTACGACGGAAAAACATAAGATTCTTCCGACTATCCTTTCCCGCTGCCAGACTTATGATTTCAACCGCATCAGCGTACCGGACATAGTCGCGAACCTGCGTATGGTAGCAGGAAAAGAAGGAGTGAATGTTGAAGATGAGGCCCTCCACGTCATAGCCCGAAAGGCAGACGGCGCGATGAGAGACGCCCTGACTATCTTCGATCAGACAGTAGCCTTCTGCGGAACCGATATAAAGTACGAGGATGTCCTGAAAAATCTCAACGTTCTCGACTATGAATATGGCTTTAAGATAGTGGATGCCGCCCTTGCCGGGGACTATACTTCCGCGCTGCTGACCTTCGATGAAATACTCGCAAAGGGCTTCAACGCCCAGTATTTCATTTCCTCTCTCGGCGGACATCTCCGCGATCTGCTGGTCAGTCGTACGGGTGGGCTGGAGAGTCTTCTTGATTTCCCGGAAAGCCTTAGGAAGCGTTACCGCGAACAGGCGGAGCGTTGTTCCGTAAAGTTTATATACGACGCTCTCGGAGTGACTACCTCCTGCGAAGCCGGTTATAAAGCCGCGGCAAATCAGCGGCTCCACATCGAGTACGCCCTGATGCGCCTCTGCTTCCTTCAGGCCGCCCCCGCTACCGATGCGAAACCGACTAAAGTCATGGCCGACTCCGATCGGCCATCTAAGACCCCCGATCAGGTCGGGGGTGACGATAAACCAGTAGAGCCGCGAAGCGGCGGGGGTGAAAAGCTCGAAGAGCCAAGCGAGCCGAAACCAATGGTCGTCGAAGAAAAACCTGCAGCCAGGCCACGCCCTGTAAAAACTCCTGCTTCGTTATCCCTTGGCTCACTTATTGCTGAGGCAGAGAGCGCGGCTTCCGGCGAGACCGAAGACCGTTCCGCAGACCCGATTCCGGAGGATGAACAGATCATCGCAAGGTGGAAAGACCTGGCGGACAAGTATGCCGCGAAACCTCGTCTTGCGAGCGCCATCCAGAATGCTAAGCTCGAACTCTCCGAGTCAGACGGCGTGAAGGTTGTGCTCTTCAAGGTGGTGGCAGAGAATCAGAGAGACTGGATACGCGCCAACATGCTTTCTCAGATGGAGAAAGAGTTCCGCGATCTGCTCGGGACTTCGAAAGTCCGCCTTGAGGTAGGAGTTGTCCCTCAGGAAGCTCAGGAAAAAGTAGTTTATATGGATGCGGACAAAGCAAAGGTCCTTATGTCTGAAAATCCTGAAGCGAAACAGTTTATAATCGACCTCGAACTCGACACGAACTAAAATATGAAACTGCGTTGTGAAAACCTGGTTAAAAAGTATGGCATCCGAACTGTCGTGAAGGGTGTCTCGATGGAAGTAAACCAGGGTGAGATAGTTGGTTTTCTCGGCCCGAACGGAGCCGGAAAGACTACCAGCTTTTATATGATCACCGGCCAGATCGTCCCCAACGACGGCCACGTCTATCTGGACGAAACCGAGATCACTAAACTCCCTATGTACAAGAGGGCCCAGATGGGCCTGGGTTATCTTCCTCAGGACGCTTCCGTCTTCAGGAAGATGACGGTGGAGGGAAACATCCTCTCCGTGATGGAGATGAAAGGAGTGCCGAAAGCCCGCCGCGAAGAGCGTCTTGAAGAACTCATTACCGAGTTCAACCTCTCCAAGGTCCGCAAGTCGCTCGGTATCCAGCTCTCCGGAGGCGAACGCCGCCGCTGCGAGATAGCCCGCGCGCTCGCAATCGACCCTAAGTTCATCCTTCTCGATGAGCCTTTCGCCGGAGTCGACCCTATTGCCGTAGAGGACATCCAGTATATCATCGCGAAGCTTAAGTACAAGAACATCGGAGTAATCATTACCGACCACAACGTAGGTGAGACCCTCGCTATCACAGACCGCGCATACCTGCTCTACGAAGGAACCATCCTCCAGCAGGGTACCCCGGAGGCCCTTGCGGCAGATGAAGACGTACGTACGAAGTATCTCGGCGCAGGCTTTGTCCTGAAGCGCTCCGTCAGTGTCGAAAGAGCCGCCGCAGACCACGAAAAAGAACTCGCAGCCCAGAAGCAATGAAAATACTTATCATAGACGACGAACGCTCCATCCGCAATTCCCTGCGGGAGATCCTTTCCGACGAAGGCTACGAAGTCGAAGTCGCGGAAGACGGAGCCGAAGGCCTTAAGGCCGCGACCGCATCGCATTACGATGTCATCTTCTGCGACATCAAAATGCCGGTGATGGACGGGACTGAAGTCCTTTCCAAACTCGCTGAAGAAGAGATCGACAGCGCGGTGGTGATGATCTCCGGCCACGCCGACATCGGTACCGCGGTAGACTGTATCAAGAAAGGTGCTTTCGATTTCATCGAGAAGCCGCTTGACCTGAACAGAATCCTTATCACTATAAAGAACGCTACAGATAAGGCTACCCTTACTACTCAGAACAAGGTCCTGAAGAAGAAGGTATTCGGAGCAGCCCGTATGATAGGGGAGTCCGCCCCTATGCAGCATATCAGGGACATAGTCGCGAAGGTTGCGGCGACGCCTGCGAGGGTGCTGATCGAAGGGCCCAACGGCTCCGGAAAGGAGCTGGTGGCCCGAAGCCTCCACGCCCAGAGCGACCGCGCCGCCGCGCCATACATTGAGGTAAACTGCGCGGCTATCCCTTCCGAACTTATCGAAAGTGAGCTCTTCGGCCACGAAAAAGGCTCGTTCACTTCCGCAATCAAGCAACACAAAGGAAAGTTCGAACAGGCAGACGGCGGTACCCTTTTCCTCGACGAAATCGGCGATATGTCGCTGGCAGCCCAGGCTAAGGTGCTCCGCGTACTTCAGGAAAACAAACTCAGCCGTGTAGGCAGTGATGCCGATATAAAAGTAGATGTACGCGTTATTGCTGCTACCAATAAAGATCTTACTAAAGAAATCGCGGAAGGCAATTTCCGCGAGGACCTCTATCACCGCCTCAGCGTCATAGTGATCAAAGTCCCGTCGCTGGACGAGCGTAAGGAAGACATTCCTCTTCTCGTGGATTATTTCGTGGAGCAGATTTGCTCCGAGACGGCTATGCCCCGAAAGAGTTTCAGCCCGGAAGCAGTGAAGGCCCTTCAGGAGCGTTCCTGGAAAGGCAACATCCGCGAGCTCCGAAACGTAGTGGAGCGTCTGCTGATCCTTGGAGATGACGTGATTACCCCTGATAATGTAAAAGAGTACGTATAACAACAATATGATAGTTCCCGATATTATCATCGCAATCGACGGCTTTTCCAGTACCGGAAAGAGCTCGTTCGCAAAGCTTATGGCAAAGGAGCTCGGCTTCCTCTATCTGGACTCTGGCGCCCTTTACCGTGGAGTTACTCTCTTCGCTCAGGAAGAGGGCTTTATCAATAAGGAAAACGAGATCAGCCCCGCTCTCGAGGCCGCTCTCGAAGGGCTTGACCTTTGGTTCGCTACAGACAACAGGACCTTTATCGGTGAGCGCTGTATCGAGAAGGAAATTCGCTCGATGGAAGTCTCCAGCCAGGTCAGCCCTATCGCGACCGTGCCCTATATCCGCCGTTTCGTGGACGCTAAACTCCACGAACTCGCGAAGGGCGGCCGCGTCATAATGGACGGCCGCGACATCGGAACTACCGTCTTCCCGAACGCCGAGATAAAGATCTTTATGACCGCAGATCCGGATGTCCGTGCCCAGCGCCGCTACGACGAACTGGTGATGAAGGGCGAGAACCCGAATCTCGACGAGGTTAAGGAAAACCTCCGTCAGCGCGATTATATAGACTCACATCGCGAGACTTCGCCCCTCAGCCGTGCGAAAGATGCTTTCATCCTCGACAACTCGAATATGACTATAAGCGAGGAAGTCGCCTGGGTGAAGGGCCTTATCAAGGGAAAGTTCAATATCTACGATGATTAAGAAGGTCGAGATTGACTCGAGCGGCGGCTTTTGCGGCGGAGTGATCCGCGCGATAAGCAGCGCCGAGGACTTTCTCGCTTCGCACCCTGGCCGGACCCTCTATTCGCTCGGCCCCGTGGTCCACAACGAATCCGAACTCGAGCGCCTGTCCTCCCTTGGGCTCGAACCCGTCAGCGCGGCCGAATTGGAGCAGATGGGCGGCGAGGGCAGGACGGTGATCATCCGTGCCCATGGCGAAGCCCCCTCTACCTCCGCGAACCTCCGCCGTCTCGGCTTCGAGATTATCGACTGCACCTGCCCCGTGGTCCTTGGGATTCAGCGCAAGATCGCGGCCGCGCCGGGCGATGTCATCATTTATGGGAAGAAAGGCCATCCCGAGGTGATCGGGCTGGTCGGCAACGCGCGCGGCCGCGTCTGGGTCGTCGAAAATGCGGACCAGGCCCGCGAACTGCTCTCCCTCCCCGACGGGCCGGCAGGCGATGCCGATGTCTTCTCGCAGACGACGATGAGCCCGGTGGGTTACGAAGAGGTGTGCGGGTTGCTGGCTGGCGGCCTTCCGGGGCTGCGGATACACCGCACCATCTGCCGCCAGGTCGCAACCCGCCACGATGCCCTCGCGGAGTTTGCCCGCTCGCACGACGCGATAGTGTTCGTCACTGGCAAAGCCAGTTCGAACGGCCGCGTCCTGAGCGAGCTCTGCCGCTCGGTCAACCCCCGCACCTATGTAGTTGGAGGCGTCTCGGAAATCGATCCGACCTGGTTCCGCCCCGGCGATACGGTCGGCGTCTCCGGCGCCACCTCTACTCCCCGCTGGCTATTGGAAAAAGTTGCAGATTTTATTTATATTTGTACGATTTAGCTAATTCAATTCAATACTTATATGGCAACAACAGCTGATTTCAAAAACGGACTTTATCTCAAGTTTAACGACAAACCGTGTATGATCGTATGGTTCCAGCACGTAAAGCCTGGCAAGGGCCCCGCTTTCGTGAAGACCAAACTCCGCAACCTGGAGAACGGCCGTATCCTGGAGAATACCTTCACCGCAGGCGCAAAGATCGAGACCATCGAGGTCGAGCGCCGTCCTTACCAGTTCCTCTATGACGACGGTGAGGCTTTCAACTTCATGCACGAAGAAACCTACGAGCAGATCACTCTGCCCCACGACGTAGTTGAGAACTCCGACCTTATGAAGGAAGGCCAGCACGTCGAAATGATGTTCGTCACCGGAGACGAAGAACGCTGCCTTACCTGCGAGCTCCCTACCTACGTAACCCTCGAAGTTACCTATTCCGAGCCTGCAGTAAAGGGAAATACCGCTACTACCTCCGCCCTTAAGGAAGTCACCCTCGAGACCGGAGCTAAGATTATGGTTCCTCTCTTCATCAACCAGGGAGACAAGATTACGGTTAATACTACAGACCGTACTTACGGCCAGAGAGTCTAATTTGCGAGTTTCGCTTATTACAGTCGGTAAGACCGACATCAAGTGGGTATCCGAAGGCCTGGAAGTGTATTCTTCCAGGCTTCGCCACTATATACCCTTTGAGATCCGCGAAATACCCGAACTGAAAAATGTCTCGGCTTTGAGCCGGGATCAGATCAAGACCGCAGAGGGGAAACTGATCCTGAAATCTTTGAAAGACTCCGACGATCTGATACTTCTCGACGAGCGCGGAAAAGAGTTCCGTTCCGTAGAATTCGCCGACTGGCTTCAGAAACGGATGACCGCTGGCCGCGATATCGTCTTTGTCATCGGCGGGGCCTATGGCTTCAGCCAGGAAGTATACCAGCGCGCCGGCGGAATGGTCTCCCTCTCGAAAATGACCTTTTCGCACCAGATGGTGCGCACGATTTTTGTTGAACAGCTCTATCGCGCTCTCACTATCCTTAAGGGAGAGTCGTACCACCACGAATGAAAGTCAGTCGCAAAATCTTATCGGCCATTTTCATAGGCGCGTCAGCATTGCTGTTCGCCGTATCGCTCTTTATCCCTAAGGCCAAGGGAGATACCGCTCGCGCAGCACACCGTGTGGAGACCGTTCTGAACCACCGCCTCAAGACCCTTGATTCTTTCGCCGAAAAGGCCCTTGAAGGCTCGCCGGATCAGTGGATGGAGCTTGGGAAACTGCCGGGCGATATGGTGGTATACCGCTATGTAAGCGACCGTCTTCAGTCGTGGAAAAATCAGTTCCCGGTAGGAAACGACGACATAGTCCGCCGTTCGTATTCGACCCGCTACCGTCGCCGCGGAGCGGTCCAAACCCCTTTCCTGGACCTCAATTCCTACTATACTTATATGAAGCTCGCCCAGCAGGAGAGCTATCTGGTGAAGAGAATAGACAGGGGACTGGTAACAGTGGTGGTGGGCTTGAAACTGGAAGGAAATGAGAAGCTCCGTCTCCATGAAGGCTACAGCATCCGCAGCCTCCACACCCAGGACGGCTCCGCCGTCACATACAACGGTCAGCCCGTCTTCAAGGTGGTCTATGAGTCGCTGCCCGTGCGCAGTAAATTGCCTTCCCAGCTTGTCTGGATAGCGTTCCTGCTTTTCGCTATAGGAATTGTCATCAGGTTGAAAGCCGCCCCGAGCGTTCGCGCTTCGCTGGTATCTATTGGCCTGCTTCTGCTCTCTACCGTAGCCCTTGCGAAATGGTATCCTCTTACTGAAGGAGAGTTAAGCCAGATATCAATTATCCTGGTAATCAACCTGATAACCTTCATGATTTCGCTCTGCCTGTATCTGTGTAGGGAGAATATCTGGGAGAGAATCAAAACCAAGGCCGGTAAGATAGTCGCCGCAATATCCGATGTTATAGTCATACTCGGCATCTTCGGCTTTACATATATCGAACTGTATAAGGTATTCGTATATACCCACATAAGCCTTGATCTCACTAAACTGGATCTTCTGAGTTGGGAGTCGGCCCCGGTCCTCGGGTCTTTCGTCTTGATGCTCTTCTCGATCCTTCTTCTGGCCGCTCTGATGCGCCCCTCCGCAAACCGCACTGCCAGTTCACTGGACGTCTTATCGGTGCCGGGCAGGGTAGTCGGTTCTCTGATTCTGGCGCTCTATCTGGTGTTGGTGACTACCTCGATGGGCTTCGAGCGCGAACAGCTGATCGTTTCTTCCTGGGCGGAGAATTTGGCCAACGACCGCGACAATGCAGTCGAAGAGCAACTGAAAAAGGCGGAGAATCTGATTGCCTCGGACGAGGTTCTCAGCCGAGCTTCCGGTTCGGAAGAAAACGAACGTATCGCAAGGGAGCGTATTATCGATAACTACCTTTTCAGGGTTCTTTCAGACTACGATATCAGGGTCCAGATCGGCGGTGATTCAGGCGCCCTAGGGCTGGAATCCGGAACCCGTATAGACCAGAACTCACACTTCTTTTACGCTCCTCTTTCTGGCCAGCGCAGCCGCTATGTCGGAGCCTTCCAGTATTATCTGGAAGATCAGGGCCAGAATACCATTTACGTCAGTATCGAGCCTAAGTCCGGCGATCCCGGGCGCTCACTATCATCCGTGCTGGGTCTGGGCGACAGGTCAGACGAAATACCGTGGAGATACTCTTACGCCAAGTATAAGGGTCGCGACCGTCAGTACCTCAGAGGCTCCTACGCCTACCCTACCCGCCTTACTGAAGAACGGTTGGCTGGTTTCCGCTCGCTCAAGGAGACCGACTACGTTTCGGGCGGCTACATACACTTCGTGAATCAGGTCTCGGAAGATGAAATCATCCTCATCTCCCGCCAGTACAAGAACATAGATTCCAATCTCCTGGCGCTGGCTATGGTCGCCCTTGTCTTCTTCCTGCTTTCGAGCCTTGTCTCCGGCAGACCTGAGCGGGCGCCTCTGGCTCCGAACTCGTTCAAGAGGACCATCACTATCCTTACTACCGTTTCCCTTACGGTGACTATGGCGGTCCTCGTCACCTTCAGCGTCACCTTCGTCTTCGGCCGTAACGAGATGAACGCCCGGACTATGATGTCGGACAAGACAAACTCAATCCGCAATATGCTCCAGGCCGGACTGCGAAACTACAGTTCCGGCGACGCCCTCTTCTCGCGCGAGACGCTGGCCCTGATCCGCAGGGTATCGGACAATACCGGATCCGATATCAGCATCTTCCGTCCGGACGGCCGTATCCTTATGTCTACTTCTCCGGAACTCTTCGAGAAGATGGTTCTAGGCAGCCGCCTCAACGAGACTGCTTACTATCATATAATGTACCTCAACGAGGGTAATTATATCCAGCGCGAGAAGTACGGAACCCGTTGGATCTACACTATGTACGCCCCTGTGATGGGAGCAGACGGAAATATCCTTGCCATTTTCTCTTCTCCTTATATGGAGCGCAGCTATGACTTCCAGCTGGATGCCGCGACCCACACTATCAGTATCGTCATAGTTTTCTTCATCCTGCTGCTCCTTTCCCTCGCCCTTATCTCCTACGTCGTAGACAGGACTTTCCGCCCTATCTCCGAGATGAGCCGTAAGATGGAGGCCGGCGGGGTAGACCGTCTAGAATACATCTCCTACGACAGGCAGGACGAAATCTCTTCGCTGGTCCAGTCCTATAATAGGATGGTTACAGACCTTACCGCTTCGACCAAGGCCCTGGCCCAGGCCGAGCGCGACAAGGCCTGGAGCGAGATGGCCCGCAACGTAGCCCACGAAATCAAGAACCCTCTGACCCCGATGCGTCTTCAGATCCAGCGTATCCAGAGGCTCAAGGCCAACGGCGACCCGAGCTGGCAGACAAAATTCGACGATATGGCTACCATCCTTCTTGACCATATTGACGTCCTTACCGAAACCGCGAACCAGTTCTCCGATTTCGCCAAGCTGTACTCCGAGGAGCCGGTCGAGATCAAACTCGATGAACTCCTGCGCGACGAGGTCGATATGTACGCCGCGCGCCCCGGAGTCGAGTTCGAATATCTAGGATTACCGGAAGTTACCGTAAAGGGTCCCCGTCCTCAGCTAGTCCGCGTTTTTGTCAACATCCTGAACAACGCAGTTCAGGCCTGCGAGGGCATCAAGGAGGCTAAGGTGCTGGTTTCCCTAAGAAACGGTACTGACCCCGGCTACTACGAGATAGTCTTTGAAGACAACGGTCCGGGTGTTGATGAAGAAAACCTTTCGAAGCTCTTCACTCCGAAGTTCACTACCAAGTCCAGCGGCAGCGGCCTTGGCCTCTCCATCTGCAAGAGTATCCTGGAGCGCTGCGGCGCCTCCATCGCCTACTCTCGCAGCTTCACCCTCGGCGGCGCCTGCTTCACCATCCGCTACCCGAAGTCCTGACTTTTGCCCTTTGCGCAAGGTCCCGCCCTTCCCCGCTCCTCCGGCAATGCTCTGATATGACAAAAATCGAGGGCCGAACCGATTTGGTTTGGCCCTCGTTATTTAAACTTCTGCTTTCTTTACTTGTTGAACTTTCCGAGGCGGCAGGTGACGGTGACTTTTTCTGTCTGGAAGAGAGGAATACCGTGTGATTCCGTCTTGAACTGGGGATACATAATGAAATCCCAGCCGGGGTTGGCTTCAAGAACCTCGTAGATGGCCATTGACTGAGTGGCGTTTCCGAGAAGAGTTCCGAAAACTCCTGCATTTGCAGCCTTAGTGACGAAGAGGTGTGCGAAGTCGATACCGAGGATGTAGGTTACGGACACCTCGGCGGTGACAGGCTCGGAGAGAGTGTAGTCAGCTGCTTTAAGCTCAATATAAGCATTGGGCTCTTTCATCGAACGATAATACGAACTGCAGCTTGTTGCAGAGAGGCATACTGCCAGGATGGCAAAAACGAAAAATTTTTTCATTGTTGTAAAAGTGTTGGTTAGCTTTAGTACCGCAAATTTACGGAAAAAATAGTATATTTGTATCGGTTAGGGTGAAATGAAAATCAACAGCGCAACATTCGCAGGAAGCAGTACCAGAGTGGCCGGTAAGCCACAGAGGAAACTGCCGGAATTTGCGTTTATCGGAAGGAGTAACGTAGGGAAGAGCAGCCTTATCAATATGCTCTGCCGCAATGGTCGTCTGGCGATGACTTCGAGTACCCCCGGAAAGACAAAACTGGTTAATCATTTCCTTATCAACGATCAGTGGTATCTGGTTGACCTCCCGGGATACGGCTATGCAAAACTGAATCAGGCAGGCCGCGACGCGATAAAAGAAGTCATCAACGACTATATACTTGGGAGCGAGGAACTTGTAATGCTATTCGTCCTGGTAGACAGCCGCCACGACATAACAAAAATAGATCAGGACTTCATCCGCGAACTTGGTGAGAACGGAATCCCTTTCGGAATCATCTTCACCAAAAGCGACAAATCCGGCCCCAATGTCCTGAAAGCCCAGATCGAGAAGGACAAAGAGATCCTCTCGAAAGAGTGGGAGGAGATGCCCCCGATGTTTGAGAGCTCAGCCCAGAGCGGAGCGGGACGCGAAGAGATACTTGATTATATAGACAACATACTGAAATCTATCTGACCTATGCAACACAACCACAGAATGGAGTTGTTCGCATGCGATGCCTCGAAAGACTTCGCCTGCAGAGTTATTGAGGAATTGAACAAGATTGACCGTCCGGACAACAACGAGCGTCCGTACCACCTCGGTGATATGAAGGTCGTGCGATTCAGCGACGGTGAATTCCAACCCCAGTATGACGAAAGCGTCCGAGGAGCGACCGTGTTTATTTTTCAGTCCACTATCCCGCCGGCAGACAACCTGATGGAATTGCTGCTCGCCATCGACGGTGCGAAGAGAGCCTCGGCAGACAAGGTTGTGGCAGTAATGCCGTACTTTGGCTGGGCGCGCCAGGACCGCAAGGACCGCCCGCGCGTTGCAATCGGAGCCAAGCTCGTCGCTAACCTGCTGACCGCCGCCGGAGCGGACCGCGTGATGACCTGCGACCTCCATGCAGACCAGATCCAGGGCTTCTTCGACATCCCCGTGGACCATGTCTATGCGGCCAAGGTCTTCCGCAACGAAATCAAGAAAATGAAGCTCTCGAACCTGGCAATCGCCGCCCCCGATATGGGCGGAGCCAAGAAAGCAAATATATTCGCCAAGACCCTCGGGACCCCGATGATCATCTGCCACAAAACCCGCGTCAAAGCTAATGTTGTTGGCAATATCACCGCCATTGGCGAGGTCGAGGGCAAGAACATCGTCATTATCGACGATATGATCGATACCGCCGGAACTCTCTGTAAGGCGGCCGAGGTCCTGATGTCGATGGGCGCCCTCAGCGTAAGAGCCTGCGCCACCCACGGCGTTCTCAGCGGCGAAGCGATCCAGCGTATCCACGATTCGGCCCTCGAGGAAGTGCTCATCACCGACACTATCCCTCATCCCGAGCTTGCAGGCGACCCGAAGATCAGGACCGTCTCGATGGCTCCTGTCTTCGCTTCCATCATCGATAAGGTCTATAATTACGAATCCATCAGCCCCGAATTCGACAAATGACAACCTTCCTTGCAGCAGCGATAGTCCTGGGCCTCGGAGTCCTCGGGATGTGCGTCTTCCTTCTGAAGAAGGACGGCGAGTTCCCGAAGTACGATGTAGGTTCCAACCCCGAGATGCGAAAGCGCGGGATCCGCTGCTTCAAGGACGAAGATGCCGAACTCCACGGCCGCCCCGTAAAATGCGACGGGAACTATTCCGACGCCTGCGAAGGGTGTCAGTTATATACCAGTCATCCCCGACCTGATCGGGGATCTTCAAACTCCTAGAATATGAGTCTCGTAGCCATAGTCGGCCGGCCCAATGTCGGCAAATCGACCCTCTTCAACCGCCTCGTCGGAATGCGCCAGGCAATAGTCGACCCCACCGCCGGAGTCACTCGCGACCGCCACTACGGCCGCTGCGAATGGTGCGGCCGTGAGTTCTCGGTCGTGGATACCGGCGGTTACACTACCAACTCGGAGGACGTTTTCGAAAGCGCCATCCGCGAGCAGGTCCAGATCGCGATAAACGAGGCCGACGTGGTCCTGTTCATGGTTGAGGCGGCCACCGGCGTCACCGACTACGACGCCGAGGTCGCAGACGTCCTGCGCCGTGCGAAAAAGCCCGTCGTGCTCTGCGTGAACAAGGTAGACAGCGGCGAGAAGATGTTCGACGCCTACCAGTTCTACTCGCTGGGACTTGGAGAAATCTACAGCATCTCTGCCGCTAACGGTTCAGGAACTGGCGATCTGCTCGACGAGATTGTCAAGGTCCTTCCCGACGAGCCGGAGGTTGAGGACCCCCACAAAGATCTTCCACGCATCGCTATAGTCGGAAAGCCCAATGTCGGCAAGTCGTCAATTACCAACGCCCTGCTCGGCGAAGAGCGCAACATAGTTACCCCAGTCGCTGGAACTACCCGAGACTCGATTGAGACCTACTACAATAAGTTCGGCCACGAATTTATGCTGGTCGACACAGCCGGTATCCGCCGCAAGGCAAAGGTCCACGAAGACCTAGAGTTCTATTCAGTAATGCGTTCCATTCGCGCGATCGAACACTCAGACGTGTGTGTAATGATGATCGACGCAACTACCGGAATGGAAGCTCAGGATATGAATATCTTCAACCTGATTCTGAAGAACCGCAAGGGTTGCGTGCTGGTCGTCAACAAATGGGACCTCTTCATAAAAGACAGCAACACCCTGCGCGACTATGAGAAGTCCCTGCGCGAAAGGATTGCTCCGTTTACCGACGTTCCGATTATCTTCACCTCAGTCCTGAAGATGCAGCGAATCAGCGACGTACTTGACGCCGTAGCCCGCGTCTACGAGAACTATTCTAGAAAGATATCTACTGCGCGCCTCAACGAAGAACTCCTCCCGATTATCGAGGAAACTCCTCCGCCGAGCACCAAGGGCAAGTACATCAAGATCAAGTACATCACCCAGTTGCCGACCCGCTTCCCTTCATTTGCGTTCTTCTGCAATCTTCCGCAGTACATCAAGGACCCTTACAAGCGCTTCCTGGAAAACCAGCTCCGCTCAAGGTTCGACCTCACAGGCTGCCCGATCCAAATCTTCTGCAGACAGAAATAGCGATTGCTCTCATATAAGCTTAGCTCCACAAAGGCTAAGCTTTTTTGTTGTGTCATAATCGCCAAAAATTCGCTATCTTTGAGAAGTATGGAGTACGTGGATCTGCTGACGCTTCAAAGTTCTATCAGAGAGGGGCTGGAAGAGCTCTTCCCGGAGAGCGTTTGGGTGAAGGCGGAGATAGCGGCGGTGCAGACTCGGATGAACGGCCACTGCTATATGGACCTGGTCCAGAGCGAAGACGGAAGGCAGCTCGCCAAAGTCAAGGCCGTAATCTGGAAATCTAAATACCCGCTGCTGCGGGCCTTCTTCAAGGACGCTACCGGAAAGGAACTGGAAGTAGGCCAGCAGATACTTGTCAAGGCTCAGATCAATTACTCTGAACTCTATGGGCTCAGCCTGATTATCGACGACATCAATCCCGAATTCACGGTAGGCGATGCCGAAATCAAAAAGCGCGAGACTATAAAGAAACTCGAGGAGGAGGGGATGATGGAGCTCCAGCAAAAGCTCGAACTTGCAGCAATACCGTATAAACTCGCCGTCATCAGCGCCCCGGATGCCGCCGGTTTCGGAGATTTCAAGAACCATCTGACAGATAATCCGTACGGTTTCTATTTTGAGGTAGACCTCTTCCCGGCGACCATGCAGGGCGAGAGTGCTCCTGAGTCCATAGCCGATGCGCTCGGCGAGGTCGAAGCGGCTGCCGCCTACGATGCGGTCCTGATCCTTCGCGGCGGCGGCTCGAACCTGGATCTTTCCTGCTTCGACGACTACGGCCTCGCGCTCGCAATAGCCCAGTGTTCCATCCCGGTCTTTACCGCCATAGGCCACGACAAAGATTATCATGTCGCAGACATGGTCGCTTACCGCTTCGTAAAGACCCCGACCGCTCTGGCAGACGAGTTCGTAGATATGTACGCGGCCGAGGATGAGCGCATCAGCAGCCTCGGCGCGCGGCTTAAGCTGGCCTTCGCGGCGAAGATCGCTCAGCGCCTCTCGGCGCTTGACGAGCTCGATCGCCGCATCAAGGCCGCCGACCCCCGCGCCGTCCTCGCTCGCGGCTACACCCTCGCCGTCGACTCTAAGGGAAGGGTCCTGAAATCGGCGAAGGGCCTTAAGGCAGGGGATCAGCTGACGATTTTGATGTCGGACGGAAAAGTGAAAGCAAAAATTGAAGAAGTAATATGACTTTCGATTACTCAAAAGCAATAGAGCGTCTGGAAGAGATAGCAAAGAAGGTGGAAGATCCGCAGACGGGACTTGGCGAGATGGACAAGTATCTGGCCGAGTCGGAGGAACTCATCACTAAATGTAGAGAGTACTTGAGAACAGCAAGAGAAAAACTGTCGAACATAGAATAACTACATATGCAGAAGATTTACGAATCAGATCCCTGGCTCGAGCCCTGGAAAGACGCGATCGAAGCGCGTCATCAGCGCATCCTGGACTGGCGCAAGAAAATCGCCGGCGAAGGCAGCCTGGACAAAGCGGTAAATAATCATCTTTACTATGGTCTTCATAAAGACGATGAGGGCTGGGTCCTGCGCGAGTGGGCCCCTAACGCTACTAAAATCTACCTCATCGGCGACTTCAACAACTGGAAAAAGAGCGAGGCTTATGCCCTGAAGCCGGTAGGCAATGGGAACTGGGAGATAAGAATCCCCGAGGCCTTTATCTCCCACAAAGAACTCTACAAGCTCTGGATAGAGTGGCCAGGCGGAGGCGGCGAACGCCTTCCGGCCTATGTCACCCGCGCCGTCCAGGACCCCGAGACTAAGGCGTTCGCCGCCCAGGTCTGGGCTCCCAAACCCTACAAATGGGAACACGACAAAAAGATAAAGGTCAAGAACCCCTTCATCTACGAATGCCATATCGGAATGAGCGGCGAGAAGGAAGGTGTCGCCAGCTTCGAGGACTTCCGCAAAACGGTACTCCCAAGAATAATAAAGCTCGGCTACAACGTCATCCAGATAATGGCCCTGCAGGAACACCCGTACTACGGCAGTTTCGGCTACCAGGTCTCGAACTTCTTCGCCCTCAGCAGCCGATTCGGAACGCCCGAGGAATTCAAGCGCCTAGTGGACGAAGCGCATAAGGCCGGCATCGCCGTGATCATGGACATGGTCCATTCCCACAGCGTCGAGAACGAGCTCGAAGGCCTGAGCCGGCTGGACGGCCGTGACGATCTCTACTTCTACCAGGGCGCGGCCGGCCATCACCCCGCGTGGGGCTCCCGCTGCTTCGACTACGGTAAGGACGAGGTTGTCCGCTTCCTGCTGAGCAACTGCAAATACTGGATGCAGGAGTATCACCTGGACGGCTTCCGCTTCGACGGGGTAACCTCGATGATGTACTGGGACCACGGCCTTGGGACCGCCTTCGGAAACTACGATCTCTACTTCAACGCTGGCGTGGACGAGAATGCGGTGACCTACCTCGCCCTGGCGAATATGCTCATCCACGAAATCAGGCCGGATGCCATCACTATCGCCGAAGACGTAAGCGGAATGGCCGGTCTGGCAGCGCCTTTCGAGGCTGGCGGAGTGGGCTTCGACTACCGAATGGCGATGGGCGTGGCCGATCACTGGATCAAATGGATCAAGGAGAAGTCCGACGACGAGTGGCCGATGGGCGAGATGTGGTGGGAACTGACCAACAAACGGGCGGACGAAAAGACGGTCAGCTATGCCGAATGCCACGACCAGGCCCTCGTGGGCGACAAGACCATCATCTTCCGCCTGATAGACAAGGAAATGTACTTCGCGATGGGGAAGGGGACTCAGAACCTGATCGTAGACCGCGGAATAGCGCTCCACAAACTCATCAGGCTCGTCACCGCCGCTACCGCCGGAAACGGGTACCTCAACTTCATGGGCAACGAATTCGGCCACCCGGAGTGGATCGACTTCCCGCGCGAGGGAAACGGCTGGTCGTACAAGTATGCCCGCAGGCAGTGGTCGCTGCCAGACAATCCCGATCTTCGCTACGGAGCGCTCGAGGCTTTCGACGCCCAGATGATCCATTTCCTGAAGGCCCAGGATACCCTCGCGGGCGCGCCTGAGCTCATATGCGCGAACGAAGGAGACAAGGTCTTGATATTCAAGCGTAAAAATGCTATCTTTGCGCTCAACTTCAACCCTACCCAATCTTTCGAGAATTACGGGTTCAAAGTTGAAGACGGAGAGTACGACCTGGCCTTTACTTCAGACGAAGCCCGCTTCGACGGATTTGGCCGGCTCTCTCCCGGCGAGAAACATTTTACCGTGGACCATCAGCTGCTACTGTATCTTCCCAGCAGATGCGCTCTGGTCCTGACAAAAAAATAAGGTATATATGGCATTACTCAAATTCAACAAGGCCGAGCTGGTAAACCTTTCCTATTCGCTGAAGAGGGAAATCATCTGTGCGAATAAGACTGGAGCTTACTGCAACACCTCGATCGTTACCTGCAATACCAGGCGTTACCACGGCCTTCTTGCAGTCACGCTCGACCGCTTCGGCGGAGACAGGTTCCTGCTGCTTTCCTCGCTAGACGAGTCGCTTATCGTAAACGGAAAGCAGTTCAACCTGGGAATCCACTGCTACGGAGACATCTACGAACCCAGGGGACACAAATACGTAGTCGACTTCGCAGCCGACCCGGTTCCCCAGATTACCTTCAAGATCGGTTCGATCGTATTCAGAAAGAGCCTTCTTCTCTGTCCCGACCGCGACCAGCTTTATATCAAATATGAGCTTCTTGAGGCCCCCGATGCTGCAACAGTCCAGATAAGGCCCATGCTCGCTTTCCGCAACATCCACGCCCTTACTCAGGCCAACGACGTAGCGGACGGAACTGCGAAACCCGCTTCCAACGGAGCAGCCTTCCGCCTTTACGAAGCCTTCCCGGATCTGTTTATTCAGTTCTCAAAGGCCGTAAAGTTCAATTCAGACCCTGTTTGGTATTACGGAATTACTTATTCAGACGAATACCGCCGCGGTTTCGACTGCAAGGAAGACCTTCTGTCGCCCGGTGTCTTCAGCGTCAATATGAAGGCCGGCGAGTCCGTTTATCTGTCTGCAGACAAATATGAGCGCGAACCCAAGTCCTTCAAAAAAGACTACGAAGCGCTCTACAAGCAGGAAAATATCGAGACAAACGGCCACGAAGCCCTTCTGAACTGTGCCAACACCCTGATTACATATCACAACGGCCGTAAGAGGATCGAGGCCGGCTATTCCTGGCTCCACACCGGCCTGCTTCGCGAGACACTCGTGGCGCTGCCCGGTTTGACCCTTTACGCCGGCCGTCCCGAGGACTTCGAAGAGATTCTCGACAATCTCCTGGAAGACAATCAGGAGCGTCTTTTCCAGAGAACCACTCAGGTTGAGGCTCCTCTCTACCTTGCCGAGACTCTTCAGCAGTACATAGCTTTCGGAGCAGATGAAAAGCTTGTCTGGAAGAAGTACGGAAAGACTATGAAGGCTATCCTTGAGAGCTATAAGCCCGGCGTCCGTAAGGAAGTCGCGATGCATCCCAACGGCCTTATATGGGCCCAGATGGACGGTGTCGCCCTCAGCTGGATGAACGCCTATATCAATGGCCGCGCAGTTACTGAGCGCGCCGGCTACCAGGTAGAGACTAATGCCTTCTGGTACAGCGCTATCAGGTTCGCCTGCAAGATGGACAAGAAATACGGCAACGGCCGCTTCGCCAAGGATTGGACTCCTATAGCCGATCTCGTGAAAGCCAACTTTACTCAGACCTTCTGGAACGAGCGTCTCGGCTTCCTGGCAGACTATGTAGACAACGAAGGCCAGCATACCGAAGTCCGCCCGAACCAGCTCTCAGCGCTGGCTGTCGCAGACTCCCCGGTAGACGAAGACCGTATCCAGTCTGTCCTGAGGGTAGTGGACAACGAACTCGTTACGGCCAGGGGCATCCGCTCACTTTCCCCGCGCGATGTCCGCTACAAGGGCGTCTACGAAGGCTCGCAGGTCGAGCGTGACCTCGCCTATCACAACGGTTGCGCATGGCCTACCCTCCTTGCCCCGTACGTGATGCTTTGCTTCAAGGTCAAGGGCCCGGCTTTCTGGAAGAAGGCCGAGTGGCTGCTGGAAGGTTTCTACCAGGACCTGAACAAACATGGCGTCGGCGCCTTCTCCGAGCTCTACGACGGCGATCCGCCCTTCGAGCCCCACGGAGCGATTTCTTCGGCCCTTACAGCCGCCGCCCTGCTTGTGTGCGACAATCTTATGAAAGTTAATAAGGAGGAACAGAAATGAGAGTACTGATGTTCGGTTGGGAGTTTCCTCCCCACATCGCCGGCGGACTTGGAACCGCCTGCAAAGGAATAGTCGAAGGCCTGGCCCACAACGGCGTCGAAACTCTGTTCGTGATGCCCTCGGCCAGCGGAGATGAAGATCAATCCTGCACCAAAATCATCAACGCGAGCGATGTCGCCGTCCAGAACGTAAGCGAGACGGTAGACGAATTCCTCGATAAGGTGAAGTTCATAAACGTAGACTCCAACATCGTCCCCTACGTAGACCCCGATGAATATTTCGAGGCTATCGAGGAGATGAAGCGCAAGAAAACTACAGAGACCACCATCGGTTTCGGTCAGAAATTCAAGTTCTCCGGCAAGTACGGCGCGAACCTCCTCGAGGAGGTGAGCCGCTACGCCCAGGTCGGCGGAACTATCGCTATGCAGAATAAGGACGCGTTCGATGTGATCCATGCCCATGACTGGCTTACCTACCTTGCCGGAATCGCGGCCAAGGAACTTACCGGCAAACCGCTCGTGGTCCATGTCCACGCTACCTCCTTCGACCGTGGAACAGATGATATGGTCGACTCGCGCGTCTACGCTATCGAGCGCCGTGGAATGGAAGCCGCAGACAAGGTAGTCGCCGTTTCCGAGCTTACCCGCAATATCGTAATCAACAAATACGGCATCGATCCCTCCAAGGTCATCGCGGTCCACAACGCGGTTGATTTCAGCGGACGCGAGAATCTCGAGATCCAGAGGGGAGTGAAAGACAAGATCGTCACCTTCCTCGGACGTATTACCTTCCAGAAAGGTCCCGAGTATTTCATCGACGCCGCCGCCAAGGTCCTCAAGAGGACCGAGAACGTCCGTTTCGTGATGGCCGGAAGCGGAGATATGATGAACAGGGCTATCAGGCAGGTGGCCAGGCTCGGCATCTCCGACCGCTTCCACTTCACCGGCTTCCTTCGCGGAGCCGACGTCCAGAAAATGTTCGCCCTCAGCGACGTCTACATAATGCCGTCTGTCAGCGAACCCTTCGGTATCTCCCCGCTCGAGGCAATGAGAAGCAACGTCCCGAGTATTATCTCTTTCCAGTCCGGTGCGGCAGAAATCCTTAAGTATGCCTTCAAGGTAAACTTCTGGGATGTAGACGCAATGGCTGACGACATTTACGCCCTTATCAAGTATCCCGCTCTGGCCGACTTCGCCGCGAAGCAGGGCTTCGATGAGGTCAACGCCCTCAAGTGGGACCACGCAGCTGCAAAGCTCAAGGACATTTATTATTCACTCGTAAAGTAAACACACACGGTTATGGCAAAATCTATATGTCTGTATTTCCAGGTCCACCAGCCTACCAGGCTGCGTCAGTACCGTTTCTTCGATATCGGTAAGGACTCACACTACTACGACGACTTCGCCAACAGGACTATCCTTAAGAGGGTGGCTCGCAAGTGCTACCTCCCGATGAACGAGCTTCTCCTTGGCGCCATCAAGGCTTCGAAGGGTAAACTGAAAGTTGCCTTCTCGCTGTCCGGCTCCGTTCTCGAGCAGTTCGACAGGTATGCCCCCGAGGTGATCGAGAGCTTCCAGGCTCTTGCCAAGACCGGCAGTGTGGAGTTCCTTTCCGAGACGTATTATCACTCCCTCGCCAGTATCGGCAACGAGGCTGAATTCCGTCATCAGGTCCTGAAACACCAGGCCGCGATAAAGGATTACTTCGGCCAGACCCCGACAACCTTCCGCAACACCGAGCTCGTCTATTCAGACGCTATCGGAAAGCTCGTCTATGACATGGGCTTCAAGACCGTCCTTACCGAGGGCGCGCGCCACATCATGGGCTGGAGAAGCCCCAACTACATCTACTCGAACGATATAGTTGAGGATCAGAAACTGCTTCTTCGCAACTATATGCTCAGCGACGATATCGCCTTCCGTTTCGGAACCCAGGGCGCGGTAACGGCCGACACCTTCAAGGAGGCTCTCGACGCAGCCCCCGGCGAGGTGATAAACCTCTTCATGGACTACGAAACCTTCGGCGAACACAACAAGGAAGAGTCCGGAATCTTCGAGTTTATGAAGGCCCTCCCGAAGAAGGTCCTTGCCGACAAGCAGTACGAGTTCGTGACCCCTTCCGAGGCCGCAGCGAAGTACAAGCCGGTAGCTCCGCTTTCCGTTCCCAACGCAATTTCGTGGGCAGACGAAGAGCGTGACCTTACCGCCTGGCTCGGAAACGAACTCCAGGCAGACGCTTTCAATAAAGTGTATGCCCTTGGCGAGAAACTAGCGATCCTGAACGACCCTATCCTCTGGGCCGACTATGGCCACCTCCAGGAGAGTGATCACTTCTACTATATGTGTACGAAGTTCTTCTCCGACGGCGATGTCCACAAATATTTCAATCCTTACGATACGCCCTATGAGGCGTTTATCAACTACATGAATGTGCTCAGCGATTTTGAGATCCGTGTAGACGAGGCAATAGCAACAAAACAGTAGTATTATCTTAAGAATTTATGTACAATCCCAACGCAACCCCATCGTGGCAGAGCGTGATGGTAACCCGTCACCTTCCCGAGGAACTCAGGGGGCTTGAAACCCTGTGTAAAAACCTCTGGTGGTGTTGGAACGACAGCGCAAAGTCGCTGTTCAAGAGCATCGACGCCGACCTGTGGCACAAATCCGGCCACAACCCGATGGTGATTCTAGACAAAGTAACCCTCAAACGATATAAACAGCTCGCTCAGGACGCCGAATTCCTCGGCCGTCTCGCCAGCGTTATGAAGGAGTTCGACTCCTACATGGAGCTGAAGAACCAGAGGACGGAGCCTTCCGTCGGCTACTTCTGTATGGAGTATGGCCTGGATACCTCGCTGAAGATCTATTCCGGAGGTCTTGGCATCCTTGCCGGCGACTACCTGAAAGAGACCAGCGATATGAATGTCAACCTGGTCGCAGTAGGTCTTCTCTACCGTTACGGTTACTTCACCCAGCGCCTGACTCCCCAGGGCAATCAGGTCGCCGGTTACGATGCCCAGGACTTTATGAAGATCCCCGCCGAGCCCGTTCTCGACGAATCCGGAAACTGGAAGACAGTTTCGATGTCTTTCCCCGGACGTCAGCTCAGCGCCCGTATCTGGAAGGTGGCGGTCGGAAGGACTGACCTTTACCTGCTAGATACCGACTTCGAAGCCAATTCCCCCGAAGACCGTTCCGTAACGCATCAGCTCTACGGCGGCGACTGGGAGAACCGCCTCAAGCAGGAGATCCTGCTCGGAATCGGAGGCGTACGCGCCCTTCGCGCCCTCGGCCTCAACCCCACCGTGTACCATTACAATGAGGGCCATGCCGCCTTCGCCGGCCTCGAAAGGCTGCGCGAGTTTATGCAGGACGGCCACCATGCCTACGGCGAAGCCATGGAGCTCTGCCGCGCCTCGTCCCTCTATACGACCCATACCCCCGTTCCCGCCGGCCACGACGCCTTTACCGAGGATCTGCTCGGCAAGTATCTTGGCCACTATCCGCGCCGCTTCGGCCTCGACTGGAGGCAGTTCATGGCGCTCGGTAAGATTAACCCCGACAACCACGACGAGAAGTTCTCGATGAGTACCCTCGCCGCCTCGATGAGCCAGAACGTCAACGGCGTGTCGATGCTCCACGGCAAGGTAAGCCAGGATATCTTCGCTTCGATGTATCCCGGATATCTTCCTGAGGAACTTTACATCAGCTATGTAACGAACGGTGTCCATTATCCGACCTGGGCCTCGAAAGAGTGGAAGGCTGTCCATTCCAAGGTCTTTGGCGACGAGTTCAAGACCTCCCACTACGACAAGAGCTGCTTCGACGGAATCTACAATATCTCCGACGAGGAAATCTGGAATGTCCGCAAGATCCTCAAGACCGAACTCATCAAGTCGGTCAAGGACCGCCTGTCTGATCCTCTTATCAGCGCACACTACACTCCTGGCCAGATCGTTACGATCAAGGAGACTCTTCGCGACGATGTACTGACTATCGGCTTCGCCCGCCGTTTCGCTACCTACAAGAGGGCAACCCTCCTGTTCCGAGACCTCGACAGGCTCGATGCCATCGTCAACGACCCTAAGTGTCCGGTTCAGTTCATCTTTGCCGGCAAGGCCCATCCCGCCGACGGTGCAGGTCAGGACCTTA
>JAEEGG010006393.1_pt1 | contig 27639 bp, 22 predicted proteins | sample 9134161 | NCBI WGS metagenome assembly JAEEGG01 (sample SAMN16246543, study PRJNA631951) | gut metagenome | biome: gut microbiome; feature: rumen; material: CR-attached | host: Bos | place: Iran: Karaj | collected 2018-10 | reverse complement strand
CGCGGGCTTCGAAGGTGGAGCGGATGCCGCCGGAGGGGAAGCTGGAGGCGTCGGGCTCGCCGACGATCAGGTTCTTGCCGGAGAAGGACTGGATGGGCTTGCCGTCCTTGATCTCGAGGAAAGCGTCGTGCTTTTCGGCGGTCGACCCGGTGAGCGGCTGGAACCAGTGCGTGTAGTGCGTGGCGCCGCGTTCGAGCGCCCACTTCTTCATCGCATGCGCCACATTGGTGGCGATGTCGACGTCCAGCGGAGCGCCGGTCTCGATGGTAGCGAGCAGTTTGCTGCAGGTATCCTTCGGCAGATACTCGCGCATGGCTTTGGCGTCGAAGACGTCGGCCGCGTAGTTGTGATCGGGTTCGATGGGGGCCGCGGAGGCGGGCTCGGTTCCGGCGAGCTCGGCGACCGCGTTGATGGCGTTGATCCTGTTCAGATTGCTCATACTGTCCAACTCCTTGGGTTGTTGAGGTTGTTGCCGCATTTGAAGCATATCCCGTGCCAACTTCTTTTCAGGCGGAAGCCGGATCGTGGTTTTACAAAAAATGTTAAACCTTCCAACCTTTTTCACATGTTCTGTAAAAGAAAACGCGAAAAACAGCATCCGAACGGGCGCTCCGGGGCGAAAACCTCGGATATATCATAATAATATAACCCCGCTTTTACAGGATTTCCAGTGGCGGCAGGGTGGTTTTTCATCTTTCTTTCCATGTTTTTTTCTGCCTCGAAACACCGTTTGCCTTTTTCGAAATAGTTTTGGCACGCAACATGCTTCTGTGAAGCGTGTCTGACGTTTGCCGTTGTCAGCCGTCCGGTCCCACACGACGGGTTCTCATTGAGCAGGGGCGCCCGCATTTACCGCCGGAACGGCGCAACCGGCTTCAGGCTTCTTCCTGGCGCAGACATGACGGTCTCGCTCTTTTCCGTGTTTTTGGGCGGGGCCGTCCTTTTTAGATGGAGATAGAGCGGAGGGCGAGGACTTTTTCGGCGGCGGCCTTTGCGATGGCTTCCGGCGTGAAGCCGTATTCCTCGCGGATCTTCGCGGTGGAACCGTGCGGGATGATCTCGTCGGCGTCCCAGCCGTAGGAAAGCAGGGCAGGGCATCCGTTCCCCGCGGCAAGCTCGGCCACGATGGACGCGAGGCCGCCCTGTTTCACGTGGTCCTCCAGCGTGACGACCAGTTTGGAAACATAATTTTTGAAAAGGTCGGCATCGAACGGCTTCAGGAAGCGCACGTTCACGACAGCAGCGCGGATGCCGTGTTCCTTTTCCAGAATGTCGGCTGCTGCCATGGCGGTATAGATCTCGCGTCCGGCGCACCAGAACGAGAGGTCGGAGCCCTCGCGGACGACCGCGGCCTTGCCCCATTCGATCGGGGCGGGTGCGGGATCGCCGTCGGGGCGGCCGGAATTGCCTTTCGGGTAGCGGATCACGGCGGGGCAGGGGTGCTTCAGCGCGGCTTCCATCATCATGGGGAGCTCGTCCTCGTTCGCGGGCATCAGGATCGCCATGTGCGGCAGCGCGCGCAGGAACGACACGTCGTAGATGCCGTGGTGCGTGGGGCCGTCCTCGACGAGCCCGGCGCGGTCGCAGCAGAGCAGGACCGGGAGATTCTGAAGGGCGACGTCGTGGAACAGGCAGTCGAGCGCGCGCTGGGAGAACGTGGCGTAGATGGCGGCGACGGGGTGGCAGCCGTTGGCGGCGAGTCCGGCGGCGAACGCGATGGCATGTTCTTCGGCGATACCGACGTCGAAGAAGCGTTCGCGGTATTTGCGGATGAAATCGTGGGAAATGCCGCATCCGAGCGCCATGGCGGCGGCGACCGTGACGAGCTTCGGATCCTGTTCGGCGAGCTTGTCGAGCGAAGTGCCGAAGACGGCGGAGAAGGTCGGTTTCGCTCCGGGATTGCGGATAAGCTCGCCGGTCTCGGGATTGAATTTGCCGATGCCGTGGAAGAGCTCGGGATCGTCGGCCGCGCACTTGCAGCCGCGTCCTTTTTGCGTGATCACATGCACGATGACGGGCAGGTTATTATCCTTCACGCGGCGGAGCGTGCGGACGAGCTCGGCGAGATTGTGCCCGTTCACGGGGCCGATGTAGCGGATGCCCATTTCCTCGAAGAAGATGCCCGGCACGAACAGGCTTTTCAGGGAGTTTTCGATCCCGCGGATGCCGCCGATCACGTTTTCGCCGAGGGGGATCCTGCGGAGGATGTACTTCAGTGCTGTCTTGGTGCTGTTGTAGACCTTCGCCGTGATGATGCGGTTCAGGATGCGGGCGATCGCGCCCGTGCTGCGCGCGATGGACATTTTGTTGTCGTTCGCGATCAGGATCAGGCCGCGGCAGGTGGACCGCAGATTGTTCAGCGCCTCGAACGTGATGCCGTTTCCGAGCGCGCCGTCGCCGACGACCGCGATCACGCGTTCGTCTTTTTTCAGCAGGTCGGCCGCGACCTCGAATCCCATGGCGGCGGAGAGCGCGGTACCGGAATGCCCGGACCCGAAGCAGTCGTAGGGGGATTCGTCCATCTTGGTAAACCCGCTCACACCGCCGCGCTGACGGAGCGTGTCGAAGCGCTCTTCGCGTCCGGTCAGGAGCTTGTGCGTGTACGCCTGATGCCCCACGTCCCACAGGATCTTGTCCTCGGGGGCATGGAACACCATGTGCAGGGCGATCGTGAGTTCGACCGTGCCGAGGTTCGGCGCCAGATGTCCGCCGTTTTTGGAGACCACATCGATGATCCGTTCGCGAATCTCCGCGGGCAGGCTGTTAAGCTCCTTGCCCGAGAGTTTCCGGAGGTCTTCCGGCGAGTGGATCTGTTGCAGGATTCGGTCCATGAGGCGGCAAATATTCCTGGAGGTGAACGAAAAAATCGAATCTAATAATTTACCACGGAAACGGGGTGTTTTCAAGCGGAAAACCTTTTTTTCGCGCGAGAATGACGGCACGTTCTTATCCCGGCCCACGCGGGACCGGAAAAATCGGGCGCATCGGCGTGTTTTTCCCGTTTTCGTCTTGATTTTTCGCGGATAGCGCGGTATAATATTTGATTAAATATTTGCCGCGTATGGAAAAGTTTTATTCGTCTTTCCGGCGGCGTCACAACTTCCCAACCAAAGGAACCCCATCATGGACAGCAACAAGCGCCCGGACGACATGGTCCGCATCACCACGAAAGAACTCGCCGACAAATTCATCGAAGAACAGATCGCCCTGCTGCGCCGGCAGATCGGGTCCCGCAAGGTCCTGCTCGCGCTCTCCGGCGGCGTTGACAGCTCCGTGGTGGCGGCGCTCCTGATCCGTGCCATCGGCCAGCAGCTCGTGTGCGTGCATGTGAACCACGGCCTGATGCGCAAGGGCGAAAGCGAACAGGTCATCGACGTGTTCCGCCGCCAGCTCGGCGCGAACCTGATCTACGTCGACGCCGTGGACCGTTTCCTCGACAAGCTCGCCGGCGTCTCCGATCCGGAACAGAAGCGCAAGATCATCGGCGGCGAATTCATCCGCGTGTTCGAGGAAGAGGCGCGCAAGCTCACGGACGTCGATTTCCTGGCGCAGGGCACCATTTATCCTGACATCGTGGAGAGCGTCGGCGTGAAGGCACACCACAACGTCGGCGGCCTGCCGCCCGACCTGCATTTCGAACTCGTCGAGCCCGTGAAGCTTCTCTTCAAGGATGAAGTCCGCGTGGTCGGTGCCGCCCTCGGCCTCCCCGATTCCATGGTCAACCGCCAGCCGTTCCCGGGCCCCGGCCTCGGCGTCCGCTGCACCGGCGCGATCACCCGCGACCGCCTCGCCGCGCTCCGCGAATCCGACGCCATCCTGCGCGAGGAGTTCGACCGCGCCGGCCTCACGAAGTCCGTCTGGCAGTTCTTCACCATCGTGCCGGACTACCGTTCCACGGGCGTCCGCGACGGCAAGCGCCTGTTCGACTGGCCGGTCATCATCCGTGCGGTGAACACCCGCGATGCCATGACGGCTGTCGTGCCGGAGATCGACTGGGCTGTCCTGAAGAAGATCACCGACCGCATTCTCGCCGAAGTCCCCGGCGTCTGCCGCGTGCTTTACGACCTGAGCCCGAAGGGCCCTGCCACCATCGAATGGGAGTAAGCTTCCCCTTCTGTCCCCCGGACATCAATAGAACGAATTGCACGGGACCCCGGTTTGCGCCGCGGTCCCGTTTTTTCTCTTGACATCATCCGTTTCCGTGCTATATTATTTTTTGATATATGCATAATAATAATAATAACTGTTAGCGGAAAGGGACTCTTCCATGTCCGAATACTATTTTGTCGATTATCCATGGACCGGCGATTTAACCAATGGCGACCATGTGATGTTTTCTTCTGGAGGCGTCGCCTCGAAATGCAGGGTGTCCCAAGGGGCGTATGTCAGTATCGGACCGAAAGGCGCGGCCAGCGGAACGTCCGTTTGCAGCGGCGGGTATATGGAGTTCCAGTCCGGCAGTCTGCCCGGCAAGGACAACAAGGTTCTGTCCGGCGGCGTCCTGTCGATCGGTCTCGGCACCGAGCCGGGGAATATCGAAGCGGCCAACGGCGCGATCCTTCAGCTGACCATGGGCGGCACCTGGTTCGTCCAGCGTCCAACCGATTATACCGTGACATCCAGCGGCACATCCATCAAAAAGACCGGCACGTCTTCCTCCACCTCGAACGGCATTGTGTATGCGGGTTATACCGGCTGGGACATGAAGACCTCCGGCTGTACGCTGAATATCGTCGACTATGCGTCTGCCGCTTTCGTGAAAGTTTCCAGCGGATGCAGTCTGGCGCTCGGAGGCGGCCACGGATACGGCGCGGGCGCGGCCGGACAGATCGATGTCTACAACGGCGGCTCGGCGATTCTCGAAAAAGCGGACTATGTCGGTCTCGCCACCGTGCATTCGGGCGGGACCATGACCCTCGGCGCATATTCGGAAAACACCACGGTCATGGAGAACGGCGGATTCCTGCGCATCGTGGATGAAAGCATCCTTCTGCCGGACCTGTATCCGGACTACGATCTGAACGTCAAAATCAAGCCCAATACGTTCAAGGATCTCGTTCTCAGCGGGGCGTTCCGGGATGCCACGGCGCATTCCGGCACGGTGGCCTCGCATACGACCCTGAAAGACAGCGCCTCTTTGAGCGTGTATAACGGCGGACTGGCCGTGAACACCGTGCTTTCCGGCGGCTGCCTCGTCGTCGAGTCGGGCGGCGTCGCCAGCGGCGTTTCTGTTGAAGGGGCAAGCAAGGGCCTGATCCGTGTGTCCGGCGGCGGCAAGATTACCGGCAAGCTCAATTTCGGGAGCGTCAACGTGTTCGTCGAGGACGGCGGCATCGTCGATTTCGACATCTCCGCGCTCACCGGCAGCACGAACGCCCTGCTGACCAATTACAATATGATTGTGCTCAATTCCGGCGAACTGCGCAACACGATCACGGTCTCCGGCGCATCGCAGACGAAGGGCGTCTACGCGCTGACGACGCAGGCGTATTCGCTCCGGATGGATTCGGACTACCGCTCCGAACAGCAGAAGATCTTCTCCATCTGTGACAAAACAGGGATGAAGCTCGGCGCGGTCAGGATCGGCACTAAGACCATGATCGGCGGTCAGACATACGCCCTGAACCTCAACGGCTCCGGCGATCTTTCCCTCACCGTGGCTTCATACGTCGAGGGCGAGGATCTATGGTATGAAAAATTCGGCTTTGCCGACGACGGCTGGAACGACTACCTGTGCGACAAACGGAATGAACTGAACCCGAACGCTTCGAAATTCGTGACGACCGCCGTCTCGGCGTCCACCGCGGACATCCTGCTGGATTCGAAAAACACTGTTTCGAAAGACGGCAAAAAGAACTATGTCGGGGGAGGGGGCGACGCCACGGACTTCGCGAGGATCACGATGAAGAACGCCGCGAAGCTGAGCCTCACGATCAACACCACGGACGCCGCGAAGTTCACGCTTTGGCGGCTCATTCCCGGCAGGGGCGGTTCGTTCACGACGAAGGCGGTCCAGACCGCCACGCTCAGGAAGAATAAAAAGACCGGCGAATACGAGGCGACGACCAAAGCGCTGCTGGTCCATCCGGGCGAGGAATTCTATGTCTCGATGCAGTCCACGAACGCGAAGAAGGGCGGAGAGGCGTTCTACAACGTGACGGTCAACAAGGACGACAGCGTATTCTTCACGAAGGGGAACAACAACGACGACTGGGGAGACCTGGAATGGATGGGGGAGGATGGCAAAGTCGACACGACCCTTCCGCAGCTGAAGACCGGCAGAAACAACGGTCAGAAACTGTGCGGCGACTGGGTCGGCTTCGGCGACGCGGTCGACTACAAACGGATCCGGGTCGCAGCGAAGACGAAAGTTGTTTTTACGGTCGAATCCACCGACGCCGCCATGTTCTCGCTCAACAGCCTGACCATGACGGGCGGGGATTATTCGTTGAAAACGCTTGCATCGTCGAAACTGGCGAAGAGCAAAGCTTCCGGCGGCAAATACGTCGCGCAGAAGGAGACCGTGCTTGAAGCGGGCGACTACTACCTCTGCATGGAGTCGACCAACGCGGAGAAGGGCGGCGACGCGGATTACACGGTCTCCGTCTCAAGTTATTCGTTCACGAAAGGCAATAACTCCGACGATACGGCCGCGACAGCAAAAAACCTCGGGACCCTGTCCGGCGAGGCGCGGCAGAAAGTCAGTCAGAAAGTGTATGACGACTGGGTCGGCTATGAGGACGAATACGACTACCGGAAGGTCACGCTCGCATCCGCGGCGCGGCTCCGGTTCAACGTCGTTTCCGACGAAGCTACGGTGTTCTCCGTCTGCCAGGCGGGCGGGAAGAACGGCTCGCTGAAGACGCTCCAGACGACAAAAGTCACGAAGGGCAAAGGTGACGCCGGATGCGCCGCGACGACGAAGGAGCTCCTGCTGGAGGCGGGCGAATACTATTTCCGCATGCAGTCCGCGAACGCGAAGAAGTACGGCTACTCCGATTATACCGTCAACCTCAGCGACGCCGTGTTCTTCGCGGACGGCGACGACGGCAAAAACGGTTTCCTGTGCGACGCGAAAAAGAAGCTGAACGGGAACGCGGCGACTTTCCAGTCGACGAATGTGACGGGCGGTCAGGAGATTCTGGTCGACAAGAAGGGCTCGGTTTCCCGGAAAGTCGACGGCGTCACGTACAGGAACTTCGTCGGGTTCGGCGACGAAACGGACTATGCGAAGTTCACGCTGGCGAACAACGGGAAGCTGTATTTCACGGTCACCGCCACGGACGCCGCGAAGTTCACGGTCTGCAAGCTCGTCGCCGGGAAGAACGACACATTCACGGCGAAGTCCCTCCTGTCCGGCAAGCTCACGAAAGGGAAACAGGACACCGTTTACTCGTTCGAGAGCGCGAAAGGGCTTCAGCTCAAGGCGGGCGAGACCTACTACATCCGCATGGAGTCGACGAACGCGAAGAAGAGCGAGTACGGCGCGTACTACAACGTCTCGGTCGAGTTCGAGCAGATGGACGAGGTCAAGGAAGGAAAGTATGCTGACGCGCTTGCCGGTGTTGAGCTCGGATGGCCGGACGGCGGCCCGAACTCCGACGAGCTGTTCGCCGGGCTGTCCGATGCCGCGTCAAACCTCGCCGGGGCGATGGAAACGGGGAGTCAGTCCGCGTGGCGCGACCTCGCGTCTCTGGCGTAATAATTAGCTTCCGACTTGAAACCTGAAGACAAAAACGCCGGAGCGGTGGTCCGTTCCGGCGCATGACTGTCGTATGGTTTCGCCTAAAGGCGAGGGGCCTTACGCCGGATATTCCGGCAGTTCGATGCCCATGATCTTCGCGTCTTCGTAGAACGTGGGCTTTTCGCCGAGGAGGAAGCGTCCGGCGACCTTGCCTTCCGGGTCGATGGATTCCGTGTGCCATTTCATCAGGGAGCGCGTCCGGTATTCGCCATTTTCCAGCGGCATGACTTCGGCAATCTCGACGATCTTGCGGGAGCCGTCGGGCAGGCGCATGGTGTGGACCACGCAGTTGATGGCGGACGCCACCTGCATGCGGACGGCGGTCAGAGGCATGTCGATGCCGCTCATGATGGAGCAGGTCTCCATGCGGCTGAGGGCGTCGACGGGGGTGTTCGCGTGGATGGTGGACATGGAGCCGGAGTGGCCGGTGTTCATGGCCTGGAGCAGGTCGAGCGCCTCGCCGCCGCGGATTTCGCCGATGACCAGGCGGTCCGGGCGCAGACGCAGGGACGCGATCACGAGGTCGCGGATGGAGAATTCGCCCTGTCCGTTCTTGTCCGGCTTGCGCGTTTCGAAATACACGCAGTGGGTCTGCTGAAGCTGAAGTTCACTGGCGTCTTCCAGCACCAGGATACGGTCCTTGGGCGGGATCATGCCGCTGATGGCATTCAGCACGGAGGTCTTGCCGGACGAGGTGCCGCCGGAGACGATGGTGTTCTTGCGGAGCTTCACGATGGCATTCAGGAGCAGCACGCCGTCGTGCGGAATGCTGCCGAAGCCTTCCAGCTTCTCGATGGTCAGCATCTCTTTTTTGAACTTGCGGATGGAGATGATCGTGCCGCAGCGGCTGATCGGCGGGATCGTGGCGTGGACGCGGGAGCCGTCGGGCAGACGTGCGTCGAGGTCCGGGTGCATTTCGTCGAGCTGGCGTTCGACCGATTTCGCGATGTTCACCGCGGCGGCCTTCAACTGGGGTTCGCTGGCGAATTTCGCTTCGGTCAGCTCCAATTTGCCGCCGCGTTCGATGAAGATCTGGTTCGGGCCGTTGATCAGGATTTCGGAAACGTTGTCGTCCGCGAGGAAGTCCTTCACGGGCGCCAGAAACAGTACCAGAAACGATGCGTCGTTGTTCATTCCAACATGACTCCGGGGTTGTGTTGAGATTGTTTATGGTTCGGTTTTGTTCTTGTTTTTTCGGGGAGGCCGGGGAATTGTTCCGGCATGTTCGCGGTCAGTCTTCCTCCGTGACGAGCAGGCGGATCAGGTTGCTGATCTTTTCGGGGTAGACGCCGAGCTTGAGCCCGCCGTCCGGTGTGGTGGCGAGGTGGTGAATGGCGTCGAACGCGAGTTTCAGCTTTTCGTCCTCGATGTCCTTTCCGGTGATGCTGTCCGGGATAAACAGGGAGGCGGGGACCGGCAGATATCCGGCCTTCACGCCCTTCACCGGGATGTGCAGCACGCCGTTTTCGAGCCAGGGCGCGGCGGTCCCGCGGAGGACGACCGTCTTCGAGAGCGGCACGGGCAGTGAACACGCTGCCTTGACGGCGGCATTGTCCCAGCCGAGGGAGCAGACGATGCTCTCGTCCTTCAATTTCATGTTGACGCGGTAGCCCACGATGTGGAGGAGCGCGTTGACGTGTTCCGGCGGGATGGCGATCTCGGCGATTTCGGGTATGTTTCCCTCGTCGTCCACGACCGAATCGGAGATCATGTCGACGATCTCGGAAGTGAGCAGGGAATCGGCTTCGGCTTCGGCGACCGTGTACGAATAGTTGAGGGGAGCGCCGAGCGCGAGCAGCACGAGGACGAGGAGCAGGACGATGATCGCGGCGAGGATCGAGAGGGTGATGACGAGTTTCTTTTTCATTTGAGTGCGGCTCCTGCGGCGTTGAGGACCGTGCCGACGGCGGTGGAGATCAGGTCCTGTTCGGCGAGATAGTAGGCGCGGACTTTTTCGAGGGCGGCCTTCGAGAGCTTGATCTCAAGCTTCGCCTTGCTGCCGGTATTCGTGAGCGTGTAGCAGCTGTTCAGCTCCTTGAACAGGTTCTTGTCCGCGGAGAACAGCGCCACGAGCGTGATGCGGATGAAGCTTTTCAGGCGGCGGGCGGCGAGCTGGGCTTCCTTTTCGCCCTTGCACTCCATGTTCAGTTCGAGCGCGGCGGAACCCGGCGCGTATTCGTAGACGATGAAGTCGCCGGATTTCACCAGCGCGGAGAGCCCGGTCGGGTCGTCGGCGGCGGCGACGGGGAAATACCGCAGGATGCCGACGGCGATGGCGTCAGCCGGGGCGTTCTGAAGCATCGTGAAGTCCGAGGCGGGGAGCGTTTTTGCCGAGAAGAATCCGAGGTCGAGCGGGCGGTCCTTGCGGCCGAATGCCACCGTGCGCGGCGTGAGGTAGAGCGTTTCGCTCTCGACCTTCCAGTATTTCACCTTCGTCTTCCGTTCGGTTTTCTGGTATTTCACGGTGATCATGCTGCCGTTCCTGCCGGTTTCGACGCTCTTGCTGTTGCCGTAGCGGGCTTTGATGGCAGCGACAAGCTCGTCCGGCGACTTGTCCGTCCCGACGAGCATCGCATAGCTGGAGCCCATCCGCGGGGCATAAAGAATGATCGGATCGGGAATCGTCCCCGCGGCGTTCCACGGGATCGTCTTCAAATCGTTGCGGATGGCCAGAATATCGCCGGAGTCCGCCACGGCCTTGAACGTCGGAGTCGAATACAGCTTGCCGAGGTTCAGGTTCATGACGAGCGCGGCGCCTTCCGGCACCTGCGAATAGCGTTCGTCCTCGGCGAATGCGGCAAGACAGGCGCACAGTGCAAGCGCCGCCGCCGTTATTTTCAAAAAAACATTCCGTTTCTTCATGCGCAGTTCCTCCTGACCGGATGAATCCCGCCGGATCAAGCTCTTTGCGGCGGGCAAGTTCAAATTCGTGCGATATTCCATATCTGTCCCAATAATGTACCATCCCGGAACTAAAAATCAAGTGTGCAGCCGTTGTTTTCCTCGCTTTTGTGCGATAAAACAAAATGAAAACCGGATGCCATCGGCATTCATCGTCGGCATCCGGTTGGAATGATCTGTTTTTTGAATGGAGCGCGTCAGTCGAGCTTCACGTGGTTGCGGAGCGGGGCGGGGCCGCCGTGGGGGAGGACGTCCGGGCCTTTGATCGAGCCGTTCTTGTCGAGCTCGCGGAGGAGTTCGGGATCGCGCTGGACGTTCCGGTTGATGCGTCCGGCGCCCCAGGGGGTGTTGGTGTTCCGGTTCAGCTCGGCGGGATCGACGAAGGGCGGGGAGGCATACTGATCCCAGGCGTCTTCGAGTTCCTTCTGCTGTTTTTCAAACGCTTCGCGTTCGGCCTTTTCCTTCGCGGCCTTTTCCTCGGCTTTCGCCTTGGCTGCGGCTTCGGCTTCGTCCTTCACGGCCTTGGCCGTCTCGGGGAAGTCCTTGTCGAGGCCTTTCACCGCTTCCTGAAGCTTTTCGAGGAAGAGGGGATTATAGCCGACTTCTTTCCAGAGTTCCTTCTGACCGTCTGCGGAGAGGATGAGGATCGTCGGATATGCTTCGATGGAGAATTTTTTCGCAATGGAATCGTTCTGTTTCTTCACGCTTTCGTCGAGCTTGGCTTCCCTCGGGAAATCCAGGAAGAGGGGCACGAGGTGCTTTTTCGCAAAGTCCTTGAACGCGGGCTGAAGCAGGATGTTCTTTTCGAGTTTCTGGCACGGCGGGCACCAGTCGGAGCCGGTGAAGAGCGCGAAGACGGGCTTCTTTTCCTTTTTTCCTTTTTCGAGAGCTGCCTGAAGATCGTCGAGCCAGCCTGCCGGCGTCTTGCCGGGCGTGAATTCCACGGGGTGTTCGGCAAGATACTTCTCAGCCTCGGCTTCAGCCTGCGCGGCGCGGACGCGTTCGCCCATGGCTTTTGCGCGGGCACGGTCGCGTTCGACGATCTGGCGCATCTGTTCGGATGTGAAGGTGCGGCCGCCGTTCCGGGATTCGTCCGGCGGGGCGACGGGGACCGTGACGGTCTTCGGGGCATCGGCTTCCTTTTTCGCCTCGCCGTTCCCGATGAGTTCGGGTTTGATCTCCGGAGCCTTGGCCTTCATGCGTTCCTGAATCATTCTGACGCGGGCCTGGTCGCGTTCGAGGATCTGCCGCATGGTGTCGCCGTCCAGTTGAGATTCGGCGGGCGCACTGCTCTCGGTCCAGTTCAGGTCGAGCGTGACGAAGCCGTTGTTCGGCGCCTGTTTTTCCTGTGCGGAGGCGGAGACGGTGCAGAGAAGTGCGGCCATGGATGCCGCGGTGAAGAGAATCGTTTTATTCATGTATGAATCCCTTTCAAAAGTTTGAAAGTGTTGTTGTAAGCGAACATGTTTTGTGAGTTAGACGGTCTGTGATGCGCGTTTCTTAGCGTTTTTTGCGGAAAAAAGTAAAAAAACGGAAAAATGTCGCGGATTTGCTTCAAATGGATCGTCCTGTCATCATTTGGAGTCCGATTTTACCCGGCCGTTTGTCACATCGCGGCGGGGAATGCCGCGTTCACGGTCTCGACGGCTGCGCTCAGTTTCACGAGCATGGAGAGGATGCTGCAGAGCATGGCGGCGGTGAAAACGACGGCGAAGAGAGAAGATTTGTTCATGGCTGTGTCCTTTCAGGCGTTGCGGGCTGTTTTTGAAACCCTGTTTCATGAATTTGATGCCGGAACGTGCGGGAATCTTAGCGGGAAACGGGAATCTTCCGGGAAAAATGCCGGAAGGCGCGGACTCCGTTTGAAAAAACGTGAAAAACAGGCTATTTTATTAATCGTATATTCAAAAAAAACAACCGCATTTTGTTCTTTTGAAATGCCGGAGGAATCATGAATATCCTGATCGTAGACGGGCAGGGCGGCGGCGTGGGCCGTCAGCTCGCAGCAAAAATCAAAGAGGCGTTTCCCGATGTCCGCCTGATGGCCGTCGGGACGAATACCGTCGCCACCGCGGCCATGCTGAAAGGCGGGGCGGATGATGCCGCGACCGGAGAGAACGCCGTGCTTGTGGCCGCGCGGAAAGCCGATGTCATCATCGGTCCGCTCGGGATCGTGGTGGCGGATTCGCTTGGCGGGGAGATTACGCCCGCGATGGCGAACGCCATAGCGCAGTCCGACGCCAGACGCATCCTGATCCCGTTCAAACACTGCGACAATGTGATCGTCGGCGTGTCCGATTTCACGCTCGGGAATCTGATCCAGCAGGCTGTCGAAGAATTGCGGAAGATTCCTGCTTGATTTTCCGCAAAAACGTGTTATAGTATAACGGATTCTATAAAGCCGGGCGGCATGAAGCCGTTTCGTCAGCATGCTGAAGCGTCTGTTTCGGTTTCCTTTTTTTGCAATTTCAGTTCCATCGTGCCTCATGAAGAGGCGAGATTTCCCCGCAGCGGAAATGCACTTACCTTTTTTCAGGAGGTCAAAATGGCTTGTTTCACCGCTCCCCTCGTCGCCGCGATCGCGGCCGGAGTCGCCCGTCACGCCGTCAAGGGCAAGGAATCCGGCGATCCGGAAACCATCAGCTGGACCACGAAACTCGGCTGGCTTGAAAAGCTTTCGTTCGGCGGTTGCGCCCTGCTCGCGTTCGAACACATCTGGCACGGCGAAATCATCTTCCAGTTCCCGTTCCTGACCGGCGTCAAAAACGGCGAAACAGCGGAAGTTCTGAAGGAGATCGCGACGGTCGGCGGCGCCATGACGGCGCTGATCTTCGCCATCTGGATCGGGATGCTGATCGTCAGCGCCCGGATCGCGAAACTCAAACCCGTCGCGGCGGAGAGCTGACAATATGTGCCTGATCCTGACAACGTTCGCCGCGGTCGTCTGCACCGCCCTATGGTATGCGTCCGCCACGCTGCGCGACATGAAGTTCAGCGTGCTCTGCTGGCTTTTCTGGGGCGCCGCCATCATGTGGTTCGTGGACCTGGTCTTCGAATACGCCGAAGAGGGCGCGAAGGTCTTCGAGCCCGCGTTTGCCGACGTCCTCAACGATTCCCTGCTCGGCCTGGCCGTGATCGCACTCGCCCTGGTGATCTGGACCGCGGTTCTGCTCATCAGCGATCCGAAAGGCATCGTGCGCTCGGCCCTGCTGAAGAAGAAAAAAGCCTGATCTTATTCCGAATGACCGGAACCGCCTTTGCGGCTCCGGTCCGATCCGCTTTTTTGTCATTTCCACCGGAATGTATGATTCCTCATTTTCCGGTGGAATCTTTTTTGCGGAAATGCCAGTTCTTTCCGTGTTCAATGGCTGCAAATGCGGCGACCGACCCGTCAGCACGCGGCGAGGTTCTCCCACCCCTCGATTTTAAAATAAAAATGGCATCCCCAATGGGATTCGAACCCATGTTACCAGGATGAGAACCTGATGTCCTAGGCCTCTAGACGATGGGGACGCGGCAACAGAACATTTATTAATATACTCCCCCGTGCGGGAAATTGCAAGCGGCGGAGCAGATTTTTTCGAAAATTCACCGCAAAAGCGTTACTGAAGAATGCCGCCGTGGAGAACTTGCCCTCCTCACTTTAATTCGTAGCCGAAGTTGAACAGTGCTTCGCCGGGTTCGTCGGCGCGGGCGTCGCGCAGATCGGTCAGATAGGACGCGAACCCGCGGACGCGCGGGAGCTCCATGACCTTGTCCGCCGTGATCTGCGTGAGGAGACCGCGATGCGCCACGCGGAAGACATTGCCGCGGGCGTCCTGCATGTCGCCGTCGACGTTGATCGCGGCGCGGGTGGAGAGCAGGACCGGACGCCCGAAGACGAACTGTTCGGCGGGGACGGGCGACTTGCGCGCGAACGCCTCGAGTTCGGGACGTTCGAGTTCGACCCACGCCTGGACCGAAGCGACGCCGAGACGGCCGAGTTCGCGCGCTGCGAAGGAATTGCAGCAGGGCAGGGGGAATCCCGTGCGAATTATGAGTTCAGGGTATGGCTTCAGCAGCGCGAAATGCTGGATCGAGGTCACGCGGACAGTTTTGCCGCCCTTTTTGACAAAACGGTCCAGTGCGGCGGCGATGTCCGGCAGGGATTTCTGCGGGATGTAGAACGGCAGGAGGAGTTCCTCGTGCGGGGAGGTATCGTCGGCGAGCTCGCGGATCACGGTCATGCCGGGTGATGGCGGCCGGACCCCGCGCGGCAGGACAACGCACTCCGACGCGAATTCAATGCGGGCGGGACAATGGATGGTTTTGTAGTCGGCGAGGAGTTTTTTCAGGGAATCCGCGGCGGGATCGGGGCGTTCTGCGGCGGGGATGGTCTCCGCGAACGCGGTGAGTTCGCGCCGGACGGATTTCAGCACGCTGGCGGGCAGGAAGAACGCGCCGTCGACTTCGGCCCGAACAGGCGAGAAGACGAACTCGGGCGAGCCTTCGCCCTCGAACGCCGCGGCGAGAGTGTCCGGCGTGGCGGGATGCGCAGTGGCTGGTGCGAGTTCGAGCGGCTTGCGGAACGTACGTCCGCAGAGGACCGCCGTGAGGCCGGAGGCATCGAGCTTCAAACTGAGCGGAATTTCGGGTCGCGGAGCGGGCAGCGATGCCACGCGGCGCGAGTAATCCGAGGTGGATTCGCCGGTCTTGTAGACGATGGAACCGGGCGCGGCGGCCACATCCGCCGCCAGCCGTATCGTGCAGCGTTCGCCCTGAAGCGCGCGGTTCACGCGGGCGCCGTTGACCGTGAGCGAGGTGACGGAGACGGCGGGGCCTTCGTCGCCGGACCGCGGCTGGATGCGGAGCACGTCGCCGAGGTGGATGCGCTTCGTGACGTCGATCACGACGAATCCGTCCTTCGCGGAGACGATCGTGCCGCAGAGCTGGCCGGACGCGCCGAGGGAATCGTGTTTGACGAGCGTCTTCGCCGAGGCCGCCGTGTAGAAGCCCTCCGACCATTTGCGGCCGAAGGTATGCGCCATGCGGTCGCGGGCGGCGGGCAGCAGGGATTTGAATTCCTCCTCGCTCGTGGCGTCCAGCAGCATCCGGTAGGCGGACACGGCGTGTTCCACATAGTCGGAACGGCGCAGGCGGCCTTCGATCTTGACGGACGCCACGCCGGTGGCGGCGATGCGCGGCAGCAGTTCCATTGTGCAGAGATCCTGCACGGAGAGATAGAAGCCGTTGCCGCGGTCCGTGTGGTAGCGTCGGCGGCATGGCTGCTTGCATTTGCCGCGGTTGCCGCTCCAGCCGCCGAGCCAGCTGGAGAGCAGGCAGGAACCGGAGATGCAGCAGCAGAGCGCGCCGTGGATGAAGACTTCGAGCTCGACGGGCGGCTTCGAGGCGGCGATGGCCTCAAGTTCGGTCAGCGTGGTCTGGCGTTCCAGGATCACGCGCTTCACGCCGAGTTCGTGCGCCACGGCGAGCCCGGCGGTGTTGTGGATGCCGGTCTGCGTGGAGGCGTGAACGGTCAGACGCGGGAAGTAGTCGCGGAGCATGGCGACGATGCCGAGGTCCTGCACGATCACGGCGTCCGGGTGCATGCGGTCGAGTTCGGCGAGCATTTCCGCGGCCTCCGGGATCTCGCTTTCCTTGATGAGCGTGTTCAGGGTCACGTAGAACTTCCGGCTGTTCTTGTGGGCGTAGCGGATCACGCGCGCCATTTCGTCCGGCGTGAAGTTGCCGGTGCGCTCGCGGGCGTTGAAGCGTTTGAGCCCGGCGTACACGGCGTCCGCTCCGGCGTCGTAGGCGGCGAGGGCGCAGGCGGCGTTTCCGGCGGGTGCGAGAAGTTCAGGTTTGTGCGGCATGAATGTTTTCATAATGAAATAATATACCCCTTGAACCGGAAAAAGGCAACAAGTCAGCTTGAAAAAAACGGAAAAACGAGCTATATTTATTCGTTTATACCAATGATCTGACAACCTGTTCTGGACGGTTTATCCGCCCCGAATCATATTTGGAAACCAAACGGAATGAGTGTTCGGACGGAATGTTTTCTGGCGTGGCGGTATTTCAAGCCGAAACGCAGTGCGGTCAGCGTGATCACGCTGATCTCCGTGATCGGCGTGATTCTGGGCGTGGCGGTGCTCATCGTGGTGCTTGCCGTCATGACCGGGTTCACGGACCAGACGAAGAGCAAACTGCTGGAGACCGGGTCCCACGCCCAGATCCGCAAGCCCACGATGCATTATTCCAGCAATCCGCGCGGGAATGCCGGCGTGTTCTTCGGCAACGAGGCGGAGAACGTGGTCGAGATCGTGAAGAAGAACGGCGGCAAGGCGCTGCCCGTGCTGGTCTCGCCCGTTCTGCTTCAGGTGAAGGAGGCGTTCAACCCGAAGGTCCTTGCTGCGTTCGACCCGGAGATGGACACCGCCGGACTTGACCTGAAAGACGTGGTGAAGCAGGGCGAGTATTCGCTCGGACGCGGCGAGATCGCCGTGAGCCAGGTCATCGCGAACGAGTTCGGGCTCTCGGTCGGAAGCAAGGTGCTGCTGCATTCGCCGTCGCGCCTTGCCAAGCTCATCGAACGCGACGAATCCGGCAAGTACAAGATCTCCGAGAAGTCGGAATACTACCTGCCCGGTGAATACACCGTGTCGTTTATCTTCAGTTTCGACAAATACGACTACGACCGCGACATCATGTTCCTGTCGCTGGACGACGCCGACCAGCTCTTCGGGCTGGACTGGGGCTGCGCCACGCACGTTTACGTGTGGGTGGACGACCCGTTCCACATGGACCACTTCCTGACGACCCTGCGGAACGAGCTTTCCAAGAGGCATCCGGACGTGACGGTGTACTCGTGGAAGCAGCTGAACGGGCAGCTTTTGAGCGTCCTTGCGGTGGAGAAGAACATGATGTTCTTCCTGCTGGTTTTCATCGTGCTCGTGGCGGCGTTCAGCATTGCGAACACGCTCATCACCACCGTGATCCAGAAGACGAAGGAAGTCGGCCTGCTGAAGAGCATGGGCGCGGATTCGTTTTCCATCATGCGCATTTTTATCCTTCAGGGCGTGTTCGTGGGCGTGCTCGGAACTGCCGGCGGGGTGTTCCTCGGCTGGCTTGTCGTAGTGTTCCGCATGAACATCCTGTACGCGATGCGGGCGATCACCGGGCAGGAGATCTTCCCGAAGGAGCTGTACCTCTTCAGCGAGCTGCCCGCGCACATCGTGTGGGGCGACGTGGCGCTGATCTCCGTGATCTCGATCCTGCTCTGCACCTGCGGCGCGCTGGTCCCCGCGATCCGCGCCGCCAACCTCGATCCCGCAAAGGCCCTGCGCTATGAGTGACAACCGGAATTTCCTGACCGTACAGAACGTTTCCAAGCATTTCAAGATCGGGGCGTCCGTGATCAAAGTCCTGCGCGGCGTGTCGTTTACCGCGGGGCAGGGCGAATGGACCGTGCTGCTCGGCGCGTCCGGCAGCGGCAAGACCACGCTGCTCGACATTATCGGCACGATCTCGCGACCGGACGAAGGCTCCATCCTGATCGACGGAGTGAACCCGGCGGATCTTTCCGGCTCGAAACTGGTCACGTTCCGCCGCAAAAACATCGGATTCGTGTTCCAGTCCTACCACATCCTGCCGGAGCTGAACATCCTCGAAAACGTGATGCTGCCCTCGCTGCTCGACGGCAAGTCGCCGGGCGTGTGCCGGAAGCGCGCGCTCGACCTGCTGGAACGCGTCGGGCTGAAGGAGCGCATCGGCCACCGTGCCAACGAACTTTCCGGCGGCGAACAGCAGCGTGCCGCCATTGCCCGCGCCATGATGAACGAGCCGCGCCTGCTGCTGGCGGACGAGCCGACCGGCAACCTCGATTCGCAGACCGGGAAGAGCATCCTGAAGCTTTTCCGCAAGCTCGTGGAGACCCATGGCACGACCATCGTGATGGTCACGCACGACCGCGGCGTGGCGGACATCGCCGACCGCGCCATCGTCCTGAAAGACGGTGTGATCGCCGGGTGAACGCCGTGCGGATCATCCGGAATGCGCTGATCTGCGACGGGACCGGGGGCGACCTTTACCCCGGCTCGATCCGCATCGACGGCGACCGGATCGCCGAGGTCGTGCCGAACGGGGAAATATCCGGCACGAAAGGGGCGGAAGTCTTCGACGCGCAGGGATGCGTTGTCTCGCCCGGTTTTATTGACGCTCATTCGCATTCGGACGCCGCTCTGATCGCCGCGCCTGACGCCTTCAGCAAGCGCACGCAGGGGATCGCCACCGAGATATTAGGAAACTGCGGACATTCGCTGTTTCCCGTGACCCCGAACAACGCCGAACAGGTCGCGTCGGACTGCGCCGCGGTCGGCGTGAAGCCGGTATGGACGGGATGGAGGGACTATTGCGAGACTGTGGACAGCGTTCGCCCGGCGGTGAATTTCGCCGTGCTGTGCGGACATAACGCCCTCTGCGCGGCATATCCGAACATCGAAGACCAGTGCGTTGCATTGGATAAGATGCTGGCGGACGGCTGCCCCGGACTTTCCAGCGGGCTCCTGTATGCCCCCGGCCGCACCGTGCCGCCGTCCGACCTGCTGCGTCTGGCGGCGGTCCTGAAGCCTGCGGACGCGATCTACACGACGCATCTTCGGAGCGAAGGCGCGCGCCTGATCGAATCGCTGGAGGAAGCCGTCGCGTTCGCTTCGGCGGGCAGCGGACGCCTCCACGTGAGCCATTTCAAGACGGCGGGCGAGGCGAACTGGGGCAAACTGGACGCCGCGCTTGAACTCTTGAACAAAGTCCGCGAACGCGGCCTGCGGATCACCGCCGACCGTTATCCGTACACGTATTCCCAGACGAGTTTGAGCGTGATCCTGCCGCCGCAGTACGATTCCATGCGCGACCGCGAAATCCAGGAAAAACTGAGCGCCGACCCGGAAGAATGTGCCCGGCTCATCGAAGAACTGGCGGATTCCCGCCGCGTGAAACGCGCGATCCTGACGGCGGTTTCCAAGCCGGAGTTCCTGCCGTACTGCGGCATGACGCTCGAAGAATGCGCCGTCCGCGCCGGGCTGCCCTCCGCCGCGGCATTTGCCATCACGGTCCTGCGGGACGACGGTGCGCGTGCGATGGCGGCGTTCGGCGGGATGTCGCCGGAGAATCTGAGGCGGATCCTGTCGGAACCGTGGGTGTGCTGCGGCACGGACGAGAATGTCCGCAATCGGGACGAATCCCTCGGGCGCGGCCATCCGCGCGCATTCGGGGCGTTCCCGCTGTTCCTGAAGATGACGGCGGAGCTGTGCGGCCTGTCGGAAGCCGTCCGCCGCGTGACATCGTTCCCCGCCTCGCTGTTCCGCCTGAAAGACCGCGGCATCATCAGGCGCGGATATTTCGCCGACCTGACCGTGTTCGACCCCGCGAAACTGGACTGCAAGGCGGATTTCGCGCATCCGCATACGCCGGCGGAAGGCATCGTCCGCGTGTACGTGAACGGCGAACCGACCGACAATAGAACACGCGCCGGCCGCGCCCTGGTTTGAATGTTTCATTCCGATAAAGAATAAAACAGGTTTCTAAAAAAACATTTGCATTTTTGCTTCTTTGTGATATAGTAGAAAACAACAACAAGGAAAATACTTATGTCTTTTTTGAATGTCCTGTTTGGTTCAACTCCTGATGCAAAAATACAAAAGGCCAGGAGCCTTGAAGCTCGTGCGACCGAACTCAAGAACAATAAACCCGATGAAGCTGTCAAGCTTCTTGAAAAAGTTGAAAAGCTTCAGAAAGATGCCGGATGCCAACCGATTACAATGTTGCAAACGAGACTTCGTGTTGTAACGGTCTTGTATGAAAATGAACAGTATAAGCGTGCAGAGGATATGTTGTTTGAAGAATATGAAAATGCTAAAAAAATGGAAATAGGAAAGAAGGAGAGTAAAGCTTCTGACTTGAAATACAAACAGCGTCTGCAATTAACGTCAAAAGAAGGAAAAATAAAGCAATTCGAGCAGAAAAGAAACCTTGACGAAAACGCGGATTTTAACAGGAATCTTTACTGTAAAGAAATTTATGAAAAAATCCGCATCTTCTATGAACGTGTAACGAAGAATTATGTTTCCGCAATTCCATTTGCTATGGCGGAAGCGTATTCAAAGTACGAAAATGCGACTCATAACATGTATTGCGACGAACCGGAAGCCGATTTTAAGGCCGTTTTGCGTTGTCTAAAAAAAATAGGAAAGGAAGAGGAAATGCAGAGTTTGGAGGAAATCTTCAGGAAATATGCCGTTTCGCCAGACAGTACAAAGTGTTGGAGGCTGATTGATGAAGTGTCGAATCGAATGAAAATATGATTTCCTCTTGCTGAATTCTATTGTTCTATTCTTTTTCCATGCGTAGATTGTATTCTACAGCCATCATAGGAATACAATCCATTTTAGCTCCTTTGCGTTTGAGGTATTCAATCGCCTCTTCCCGGTCTGGAATGTGTTCACAGAACGTTTTGAACTGATCTTCCGTCGGATTCATCGGAAGATCATCGTGCGCCCGGTGCATGATGCAGAGGATCCGCGGGTCGGTGGTAATTGGGGTGAGAGAACGGCCTTTGTGCATCAAGGAATCGTTGGGGCACAGATTGACGATTTCGCCATGACTGATTCTATCCAAGTTGATAAAATGAATCTCCGCATCCGGATCCCCGATCAATTCGAATGTGCAGAATCCACCGAGCCTGACGATGTCGAATTTCGTGTCACATCCGAATCTCCCTTCATCCGTTTCTATTTCCAGAATTTTCGAGTAAGTGTATTGTTCACCGGGATTCGGGATGATTCTTTTTATTGTGCCGACATCCTTGCAGACAGGATTCATATTTCCCATGTAGTCATAGTAAACCCATTTCATACTGGTATATCTCCTTCTGCTTTGAATAGAGAATAGTCAGACAACCGCTGACCGTTTGCAACAGAAAAACGGGAATCCTTAAATCTTTCCGGCCTTGAGTTCGCCGAGGAATTCCTCGATGCGGTCCATGGCGGTGCGGATCTCCTCCAGCGAGGTCGCGTAGGAACACCGTACGTAGCCTTCGCCGCACGCGCCGAAGGCGTTGCCGGGGACGACCGCGACGCGTTTCGACTGAAGCAGCCTGACTGCGAAATCCTGCGAATTGAGCCCGGTGGAGGTGATGTTCGGGAAGACGTAGAACGCGCCCTCCGGGTTGAAGCAGGAAAGGCCCATTTCGTTGAAGCGGGAGACGATCACGTTGCGGCGGCCCTTGTACTCGGCGATCATGCGGAGCATGTCGGGGCGGGCGCTCTTCAGCGCCTCTTCGGCGGCGTACTGCGCGGTCGTGGGGGCGCAGAGCATGGCGTACTGGTGGATTTTCATCATAGCGTCGATGATGGAGTTCGGGCCGCAGGCGTAGCCGATGCGGAATCCGGTCATGGCGAACGCCTTGGAGAATCCGTGCAGGAAGATGGTGCGTTCGCGCATCCCGGGGAGGGCGGCAACCGTGTGCATGGGGCGGTCGTCGTAATGCAGCTCGGAATAGATGTGGTCGGCGATCACGGCGAGGTCGTACTTGACGGCGATTTTCGCGATGTCGCGCATCTGTTCGTCTGTGAGGACCGCGCCGGTCGGATTGCACGGGAAGTTCAGGATGATGGCGCGGGTGCGCGGCGTGACGGCCTTTTCGAGGTCGGCCGGGTCGAGCGCGAAGAGGTTTTTCTCGTAGGTGCAGACGGGGACCGGGACGCCGTGCGACATGCGGATCTCCGTGCCGTAGGAGACATAGCACGGTTCGTGGTAGATGATCTCGTCGCCGGGCGAAGTGATCGCGCGGATGGCGAGGTCGAAGGCTTCGCTGACGCCGACGGTCACGAGGCATTCTTTTTCCGGGGCGTAGCGCACGCCGAACTCTTCGTCGAGGTAGTCGCAGATGGCCTTGCGGAGGGAGAGCAGCCCGAGGTTGGACGTGTAGCTGGTGCGGCCGCGTTCGAGCGAGTACATCGCGCCTTCGCAGACGGACCACGGGGACACGAAGTCGGGCTCGCCGATGCCCAGCGAAATCACGTCGGACATGGTGTTCACGAGGTCGAAGAAGAACCGGATGCCGCTCTTCGGCAGGACGGCGATATGCGGCGCTACGAAATCACGGCACGATCTTGAGTCGCTCATCGCGTTCCTCCTCCAGGAGCATGGTCCCGGCTTCTTTGTATTTCTTCAGCAGGAAATGGGTCGCAGTGGAGAGGACGCCGTCGATGGTGGCAAGCTTGCTGGAAACGAACGACGCGACTTCGTTGAGGTCCGTACCGTGCACTTCGATCATCAGGTCGTAACGGCCGGACATGAGATAGAGAGCCGTGACCTGCGGGAACTTGCTCAGACGGCGGGCAATGCGGTCGAAACCGCCCTCGCGTTCCGGGCGCACGCGCACCTCGATGATCGCCTTGACGGGTTTTTCGTGGAGGTTGTCCTCATTGATGATCGCATGATAGCCGTGGATGATGTTTTTCTCTTCGAGATCGGCGATCTCGGCGGCGACTTCCTGTTCGGTGGCGCCGAGCTGTTCGGCGAGGTCCGCGGCTGTTGTCTTCGCGTTTTTCGCGAGTGCGTTCAGGATATATTTGCGGTCTTCAAATTTCATGGGGGATTCCTCCTGATTGAATGTCAACTATTACTATACATCTTTTCAGGAAGAAATACAAGTTTTTCCGGCGAAAACATCACCGGAAAATGCACAGAAACCGCTGGTGCATCTCTGTCGTCAAAAAAAGCTGACAGTAACGGCGGGAATCGTCTTGAATGGAGGGCGATCGACGGATTCAGGCGCAGGCGAAAGGTCAGTCTTCCCGGGGCAGGGCATCCCGGTCCGACCAGCTTTTGAAACCGACGCCGACACGTCCGTCGGGAAACGCGATGCTGTAGCTGTAGCCTTTTTCGTCCACGGACATGATCGTGATCTCGGCGTTGTTTTCGGGGTAGATCTCAAGAGTAAACTTGTCTCCGACTTTCATCTTTTGTCTCCGGTATGGGTTATGCTGTTCGATTGATTTGTCATGTTTTTCGGGGGAGAATGCCGCCGCCTTATGCGGGATGGCGCGCCAGAAGCTCCTTCGCGGCGGTCAGGACATCGCCGACATCGACGGCCTGCGGGATCTTCTCGATGTTCTGATGCACGCCGTGCCCAGTACGGACGAGCGCGACGCCGCAACATCCGGCGTTCAGGCCGGCTTCCAGGTCGGATTCCTTGTCACCGATCATGAACGATGCGGCGAGGTCGATGTCGAGGTCTTTCGCCGCGCGCAGGAGAAGTCCGGGCTTCGGCTTGCGGCAGTCGCAGTCGACGGCGTATTCCGGCACGATGCCCTTCTTGTGGTGGAAGCAGTAGTAAGCGGCGTCGATCTTCACCCCGGCCTCCGCGAGCAGTTCGTTCATGCGGGCTTCGACGGCGCGCAGGTCGGCCTCGGTGAAATAGCCGCGGGCGATGCCGGACTGGTTGGAGACCACAATCACGAGGCGCCCGGCGTCGTGCATGGCGCGGATGGCGTCCGCGGCGAACGGACACAGCCGGACGAGGGAGGGATCGCAGATGTAGTCGGCCTCCTCGATGATGACGCCGTCGCGGTCGAAAAAACAAGCCTGTCGCATAGTGGGAAATCCGCCGTTGTTGAGAATGAATGGGTTCTTTTCCGGTAACCTCATAATATACAGCCGGAACCATTCTTTGTCAAGGCTTTCGGGCGAAAAAAGGACGGAGACCCGGTGGCAGGTCCCCGTCCATACCGGCTGTGGGATTGTCCGATGCCGTTATGCCGGCGTGCCCTCCGGTGTAGAAGCGGGCGCCGCGCCGGATGCCGCGGCCTTCTGCTGCTTCTTGAGCGCTCTCTTTTCGCGGACGCGTTCGCGCCAGCCTTCCCATCCTGCGTAGAGGGTCGGGATAAAGAAGAGCGTGATGAGCGTGGAGCTGGTGAGGCCGCCGATCACGGCGCGGGCGAGCGGGGCCTGGGATTCGCCGCCTTCACCGAGGCCGAGCGCCAGCGGGATGAGGCCGAGCACGGTAGTGAGGGTGGTCATCAGGATCGGGCGCAGACGGCGGCGTCCGGTTTCGCGGACGGCGACGGCGAGCGGGAGCTTGTCGCGGCGGCGCAGCAGGTTTGCCGTGTCGACGAGCAGGATGGCGTTGTTCACCACGATTCCGGCGAGCATGACGCAGCCGATGAAGGACTGGATGTTGAACGTGGTGTAGGTGAGGAAGAGCGTGAGAATGACGCCGATGGCGGCGAGCGGCACGGAGAACATGACGATCAGCGGGTCGATCAGCGATTCGAACTGGCACGCCATGACCATGTAGACCAGCACGAGCGCGAGCGCGAATGCCATGCCGAGCTCGCGGAAGGTGTCCTGCTGGTCCTCGTAGTCGCCGGAGAACGAGATCGTGAAGTCGGCGGGCAGCGGGTAAAGCGACTTGATCTTCTCCTGCATTTCCTCGACGGCGGACCCGAGGTCGCGGTCGTAGAGGTTGGCGGAGACGGTCAGGTTGCGCTGCTGGTTCTTGCGCTCGATGGTGACGGGTCCGAGGACCTTTTCCGTGGTGAGGAAGTTGCGGAGCGCCACGTTCTCGCCGTCGCCGTTGCGGACGGTGAGGTCGAGCAGGGAATCGGTGCTCATGTACTTGGCGTCCTTGACTTTGACGAGGATCTTGTATTCGTAGCCGTTTTCGCGGAAGTAGTTCGCCTGGGTCCCGGCGAGGCCGAGGCGGAGGCAGTTCGCGATGGTGTTCACGTCGACCTTCATCTTGCCGGCCTTTTCGCGGTCGATGATCACGCGGTTTTCCGGCATGCCGATGTCGCGGGAGAGCTTCGCGTCGGTCACGCCCTCGACCGTGAGGCAGAGATCCTGCACGCGGCGGGCGAGGTCTTCGGCGGTTTCGAAATCGTAGCCGCGGATGTCGATCTGGATGGCGTCGCCGCCGGCGCCGCGTCCGCCCATGAAGGACTGCGCGGAACGCACGCGGAAGATCGTGCCGGGGAGCTTGTTGAGCGCTTTGCCGAGGCGGGCCGCGATGGATTCGATGCCCTCGCTGCGTTCGGTCCTCGGGGTGAGCTTCAGGTTGTAGCTTGCCTTGTGGCCGCCGGAGGAGTTCCAGGTGGACGCGCCGGCGGAGGAGGTCCAGTACTTGAGGTCGGGGCCTATTTGCGAGCGGATGATCTGCTCGGTGGCGATGACGGTTTCGTTCACGAACTCGGGGCCGGTGCCGACCGCGTCTTCCATGTTGATGCGGATCTGGCCCTCGTCGGTCTTCGGCATGAGTTCGGTGCCGATGAGCGGCGCGATGACGAAGCAGAACGAGAGGATGCCGACGCTGATGATGACCGTGATGAGTTTGTGGCGCAGCACGGAGTCGAGCGCATCGGCGTAGTAGTCGCCGAGTGCGTCGAAGCCGCGTTTCGAGATGCGGGCGAACCAGGCGATGAACCCGGTCTTCTTGGATTCGCTTTCGGTCAGCATCTGGCCGCAGAGCATGGGCACGATGGTCAGGGCGGAGATGAGCGAGCAGAGCAGGGCGAACGCGATCACGTACGCGAGCTGCTTGAACATCACGCCTGCCATGCCTTTCATGAAGACCATGGGAAGGAAGACGGCGACCGTGGTGAGCGTACTGGAGATAAGGGCGCTGGTGACTTCGCTGGCGCCCTGGCGGGCGGCTTCGGTCCGCGACATGCCGCTGTCGTGCAGTCGCACCGTGTTTTCCAGCACCACGATGGAGTTGTCCACGAGCATGCCGACGCCAAGCGCGAGGCCGCCGAGCGTCATGATGTTCAGCGTGAATCCGCAGAAGTAGATGAGCGCGAAGGTGGCGACGATGGAGAGCGGGATGCTGATGGCGATGATGAGCGTGCTTCGGATGTTGCAGAGGAACACGAACAGGATCAGGATGGCGAGGAGGCCGCCGGAGACCGCGGTGTTCGACACGTTGTTGATGGAGCGCTGGATGTATTCGGATTCATCGGTGACGGGGACGATATGGAAGCTTCCCTCGAGCTCGGCGTTGATCTTTTCGAGCTCCTTGCGGACTTCCTTCGCCACGCCGACGGTGTTGGAGCCGGACTGCTTGTAGACTTCGATGTAGATGCCGGGCTTGCCGTTGATGCGGACGAAACGCGTGGCTTCCTCGTGGGTATCTTCCACTTCGGCGATGTCGCGGATGCAGACTGCGGAGCCGTCGGGACCGACGGTGAGGAAGAGGCTGCGGATCTCGTCGAGGTTGTTGAACGTGCCCATAGTGCGGAGGCGGACGTCGAGCGTGCCGGATTTCTGGTTGCCTGCGGGCGTGGTGACGTTCGCGCTGCGGAGCTTGTTGAGGATGTCGGTCAACGGGATGTTGAGGAGCTTTGCCTTGTCGACGTCGAGCAGCACGTGGATCTCGCGGTCGTAGCCGCCGCTGATGTTGGCGCTGGCGACGCCCTCGACGCGCTCGAAACGGTACAGGACGCTGTCTTCCAGGTATTTCTTCGCCTTGGTCAGGTCCATGTCCGTGCTTACGCCCAGACGCATGATCGGCATGGAGGCGGAGTTGAAGCGGATCAGCATCGGGCGGTCGACGTCGTCCGGCAGCATTTTCAGTGCGCGGTCGATGCGGTCGCGGATGTCGGAGATGGCGTTGTCGAGGTTTGTGCCCCAGGTGAAACGCACGATGACGGAGCTGGTCTCCTCGGAGCTGATGGACGTGATCTCCTCGATGCCGGTCACGGCGCTGATCTGGCGTTCGATCGGGCGCGTGATGAGCTCCTCGACTTCCTGCGGCGAAGCGTCGTCGTAGAACGTGGTGATGGAGCACGCGGGGAAGTCGATCTCCGGGAAGAGGTCGACGGGAAGATACTTCAGCGAGATGCCGCCCAGCACGATGACGATGCAGGCGAACATCGAGATGAAGATCGGACGCGAAACGGAAAAGTCGGCTAATTTCATTGCGCTTTGTCTCCGGATTCGGCGGGGGCAGCCTGCGG
>JAEEGG010006389.1_pt1 | contig 27663 bp, 16 predicted proteins | sample 9134161 | NCBI WGS metagenome assembly JAEEGG01 (sample SAMN16246543, study PRJNA631951) | gut metagenome | biome: gut microbiome; feature: rumen; material: CR-attached | host: Bos | place: Iran: Karaj | collected 2018-10 | reverse complement strand
CCGGGACGCGCGTCTGACGCGCGAGCCGGACCCCGCGCGCCCGGACGAGGACGCGCTGACCCTGACCCTGCTCTGCGCGGCGCAGAATCCGACGCTGAATCCCCTGCTCCTGCCCGCCGCCATCGAACGCTACGCGCCGGAATACCGCCCCGATTTCACCCGCTGCCGCCGTCTGCGCGTGCTCGACGCCGATCTGGAGGAATTCCGATAAAACAAACGGCGAAGCCGGAAGAAAAAGCTCCTTTCAAGAGAGCTTTTTCTTCCGGCTTCGTCGGCTTATTCTTTCGGCAGGATATCCGCCAGAGTGACGCTGGACAGGTATTCGGTGATGATCCGCTCCAGCTCCTCCCAGACGGGGAGGGTCGGGCAGGGTGTGGAACGGTCGCAGGGGCTGGCGCCGTCGCAGAGACAGGAAACCGGGGCCAAGCTGCCTTCGGTCAGGGTCAGAATCTCCGCCAGACTGTATTCCTCCGGCTTCCGGCTCAGGCGGTAGCCTCCGCCCTTGCCGTGGATGCCCTCCACCAGACCGCCCTTGGAGAGCGTGGTCATGATGGCCTCGGAATACTTCTGCGACAGCTCCTCCCGCGCAGCGATATCCTTGAGCGGAACGTAGACCCCCGGCGTCTGCCGGGCCAGGTCCGCCAGGACCCGCAGGGCATAGCGCCCGCGGCTGGAAATCATGGCTGCCATGGGCTTACACTTCGCAGCTTTCGCAGTCGTGCTCCGCCGGGAACTGGCTTTCGTCGTAGGCGATGCCGTGGCGGTCGTAATAATCCTTCATAGCCGCCTTGATGGCCTCCTCCGCCAGAACGGAGCAGTGCAGCTTATGGGCGGGCAGGCCGTCCAGCGCCTCGGTGACGGCCTGGTTCGTGAGCTTGAGGGCCTCGGAGACCGGCTTGCCCTTGATGAGCTCCGTCGCCATCGAGGAGGAAGCAATCGCGCTGCCGCAGCCGAAGGTTTCAAACTTGACGTCGGAGATCGTGTCGTCGTCGATCTTCAGGTAGATCTTCATGATGTCGCCGCATTTGGCGTTGCCGACCTCGCCCACGCCGTCCGCGTTCTCAATGACGCCGACGTTGCGGGGATTGCGGAAGTGATCCATGACCTTATCGGAATACAGTGCCATAATTCAATACCTCTTTCTGAAAGTGGCGGCCTTGCCGCGTCAGTCGATGACGAATTTGCGTTCGCCGTTCATCAGCTCCCGCCAGACGGGAGACATATTGCGCAGATACTCCACGACGTCCCGAACCGCAGCGATGATCGCGTCCACCTCGGCTTCGGTGGCGGAGGCGTCCAGGGTCAGGCGCAGGGAGCCGTGGGCGACCTCGTGGGGCCGACCGATGGCAAGCAGGACGTGGCTGGGGTCCAGAGAGCCGGAGGTGCAGGCGGAGCCGGACGAGGCGCAGACGCCCCGATCGTCAAGCAGAAGCAGAAGGCTCTCGCCCTCGATGCCCTCGAAGCAGAAGCTCACGTTGCCGGGCAGGCGGTTCTTTGCGTCGCCGTTGAGCGCGCCGTGGGGGATCTCATTGAGGCCCGCGATCAGCCGGTCGCGGAGGGCCGTTACGCGGGGCATGGTCTCGGGCAGGTTCCGGACGGCCTCCTCCATCGCGGCGGCCATGCCCATGATGGCGGGGATGTTCTCGGTGCCGGCGCGCTTATTGCGCTCCTGCGCGCCGCCCTCGATCAGACTGGAGAGGATGATCCCGCGCTTGGCATAGAGCACGCCAATGCCCTTCGGGCCGTGGAACTTGTGGGCGGAGAGGGAGAGCATGTCGATCTCGTCCTCCGCCACGTTGACGGGGATGTGGCCGACGGCCTGAACCGCGTCGGTATGGAAGAGCACGCCGGCCTTCCGGCAGACAGCGCCGATGGCGCGGATGGGCTGGATGGTGCCGATCTCGTTATTCGCGTACATGATCGTGACCAGGCAGGTTTCGGGCGTGATGGCGGCCTCCACCTGCTCGGGCGAGACCAGACCGTTTTCATGCACGTCCAGATATGTCACGGTGAAGCCCTCTTTTTCGAGCTTTTTGAGGGTGTGGAGGACTGCGTGATGCTCAAAGGCCGTGGAGATGATATGGGTCTTGCCCTTCCGCTTCCCCAGGATGGCCGCGCTGCGGATGGCCTGGTTATCGGCCTCGGAGCCGCCGGAGGTGAAGTAGATCTCGCGGGGCGCTGCGCCGAGCAGGGCCGCGATGCGGGTGCGGGCGTCCTCCAGAGCCTCCTTCGCCTCCTGGCCGACGGTGTGCAGACTGGATGGGTTGCCGTATACGGTTTCCAGATAGGGCAGCATGGCGTCAATGGCCGTTCGGCTCATCTTCGTCGTTGCCGCGTTGTCAGCATAGATTCGCATGGGGTTCCTCCTGTTTCTGCCTATTGAAGCAATAGGTTATTTCCTGCGGTCATTATAACATATTTGCCTACTTTGTCAATAGGTAACTTCGATTTTTCCGCCTTTTTTCCTTGTTTTGGAAAAACCGGTATGATTTTTCCGGTTTTGGGCCATACTGGGAACGGAGGTGCATGAATGATGCAAGGAAAACAATCCATTTGGAAGCGAATCTCTGACCGGGGCTATTACATTGCCCTGGGCGTCTGCGTTGCGGCCGTGGCCGTATCGGGCTGGCTCTTCGTCCGGAGCCTGCGCGCCGACGAGGAACCGGCTCCGGTGAACTACGGCACGCAGACCGTGATGCTGCCGACGCTGCCTGAGCTCTGGGCCGCCAAGGATGCGCCTGCCGCCGCGATGCAGACCGTCCCCGCCCCTGCACGGACCGAGCCGCGGCAGCAGCCGGAGCCGCCCGAAACGCGCGAGACGCCGACCCGCTCCGTGATCACCCGTCCGGTGGACGGAGCGGTCAGCGCAGCTTACAGCATGGAGCAGCTTCGCTACAACGAGACCACGAAGGATTGGCGAACCCACGCCGGAATGGACATCGCAGCCGCGGAGGGCAGCGACGTGGTCGCAGCCGCAGACGGAAAGGTGCTTGCCGTCTATGAGGACGACCTGCTCGGTCAGACCGTGACGGTGGAGCACGCGGGCGGCGTGGTGACGCACTACGCGAATCTGGCCGAGGACCCCGCCGTCAGCGCAGGCGACGAGGTGAAAAGCGGCGACCTGCTCGGCAAGGTCGGCAGGACGGCCCTGGTCGAGCTGGCGGAGGAGCCCCATCTGCACTTTGCGGTCTACCGCAACAACGTCCCGCAGGACCCCGCGGAATTTCTGGGCGGGGAATGAACGGAAAACCGGCGGTTCCGGGCTGGCAGCCCGGAATCGCCGGTGATTTTTGTTTCTGGCGCCTTGCTCAGCCCTCGCCGGAGTCGGCGGGCGGCGCGTCGCTGCTCGATTCAGGGGGAGGCGCGGGCGGCGCCGTGGTGGTCGGCGCAGGAGGGGGCGGCTCCGTGGTGGTCGGCGCGGGAGCAGGCGGCTCCGTGGTGGTGGGCGCGGGAGCAGGCGGCTGGGTGGTGGTGGGCGCCGGAGCGGGCGGCTGGGTGGTGGGGGCCGGAGCGGGCGGCTGGGTGGGCTGCGGCGTATCGTAGACGACGTGGGCGATCACCTCGTCGCGCTTGTTATAGTGGCTGGTCGCAACCTTGAGCGGGCCTTCCTTCTTGCCGTTTGCATAGATCAGGGTACGGTAGGTGGTGATGGTATAGCCGGTATAGGGTCTGGTCAGAACCTGGCCCTCCTTGATGGTGCCGTCGTAGGGCACGTCCCTGACCACGGTCTCATACTCGATGGTATCCTCTACCTCATAGGACATTTTGACCGTATAATCCTTCCACTCCGTACCGACCAGGGTTACGTGGACCTGACCGCCGGAGACGCTGGCGTCGATGCGGATGGGATAGGGCGTGTTGTTGCGGAACTTGTAGTCCTGCACGCCGTAGGAGATCGCAGCGTCCATGCCGCCGGGCACGTAGGCGGAGAAGAACATATGGGGATGGCGCTCCACCGTTTCAAGATCGGCGAGCAGACAGGCGTAGTAGATCGTGGACGCGACCTGACAGACGCCGCCGCCGATTCCCGGCATGGACACGCCGCCGGCGGCATAGATCTCCGCCTCCTGGTAGCCCTTTTCCGCGGTGCGCATGCCGACCGTCGCATTGAAGGAGAAGACCTCGCCGGGCAGGACGATGGTGCCGTCCACGGCCTTGCTGGCCAGAATCAGGTTATTGGTGCGGGGCGGGTTGTAGGTGTGGTTGGTGTCCACGTGGATCAACGTGTCGCGGAAGAGCATCTTTTTCAGCTTGCTTGCCGTGATCTCGGCCTGGACAGTCTCCAGCTTGACGCGGTATTCCTCGCCCTCCCCGGCCTGATTGAGCCAGGTCTGCACGTCGTCGCGGTTGAAGCCGAAGCCGGGGATATCGTCGATGATTTCGCCGTTGCTCTTGTTCACAGTGGCGTCGGTGGGCTCGCTGCAGTAGGTCTCGTACAGGGCCTGCACGTCCACCTGCTTCGGGTGCTCCCAGATATAGGTCATCCGCGCAGACAGGGGGCTTTCGCCCTCCGGCGCTGCCTCGCCGCGGGCGGTTTTTTTCAGGGTCTCGGTCAGAAGCTCCTCGATCTCGGCGGCGTCGATGGCGCGGCCGGTCACGCCGGTGCGGATGACGAGGACGCGGCTTTCGCCTTCCCCGCTGCCGCTGTCGGCAGCTTCCTCCACGGTGGGCTGGGTGAGCGGGGTGCCGTAGTCTGCAGCGGTCTGCACGGCGAAGTCGTGGACGACGTTTTCATGGTAGATCAGATAGTCCGCCAGGTCGATCGCATAGTCGTCCGTACCCAGCTTGCCCTTTTCGGCGTCCAGATCCTCGCGCAGCGCAACGAGGTTGAGGTCCGCGCCGACGTTCGCCGCGTTCAGGGTCAAAACGACGGGCTCCTCCGGCTTCGGCGCGGCGGGCTGGACCGTCATTTCCTCGTGGACGGCGGGTTCTTCCTCCGGCTCCTCGGTGGGCTCGTCCTCCGACTCGTCGGCTGGGGCCTCCGTCTGCGGGGCAGTCGCCTCCGTCTGCTCGGCGGCTTCGGGGTCCCAGCCCTGGGGCTCAAGCGTCAGAACCAGATCGCTGCTGCGCAGGAGAACGGAAGCCTGCTGCGCCAGCTCCTCAAGCTCGGCGCGGGACATGCCCTGGGGAACGTAGACGCCGGTGGTCTCGGGTTTTGCAGGCGTACCGGCGGGGCGATTCTGTTTCAGGATCAGCAGGATACCGGCGGCGACCACCAGCACGCCGGCAACCGCAGCCAGGATCGGCCAGAGCTTTGAGACGGATTTCTTCGGTGCGGCGAAGGAACCCGTTCGGGAAGTCTTCCGCTGCGTGGCATAGGTGCGGTCGCGTCCTTTCGCGCCTTTGCTCGCTTCAAATTTTCCTTTGCTCATATCGGACTCCCTTCTGTCGGGTCATATTCTTCGAAGTGATATTATACCTGTCTTGCCCCGGAAATGCAAGGACAATTCACGGTTTTTGAAAAAATGTTGACGAAGCGGCTCGTTGTATGCCGCCCGGCTGGACGGCGGCCTGGGGTCAGGCCGCCCTACGGCATGGACTGAACCGTTACCGCAGCGGCGGTTATTCCGCCGCAGGGCTGCCGCCGGACTCCCGCAGGCTGCGGATCAGGTCCGAAGCCTGCTTCAGACTGTTCTCGCCGGGGCGGAGGCGGAGCCGGAGCATGGGGGTCCTGGATTTCGGCTGGATGAACAGGCGCTTTGCGTAGAGGGGATCGGCGCAGACTGCGGAGATCGCCTGGAAATCAAGCCGGACGAAGGTGACGAAGAGATCCTGTCCCTTTTGGGTCAGGTCGGTGACGCCGAGCTGCGCCGCCTCAGCGCGGAGCAGGGCGACGTCGATCAGATTCAAAACGCCCTTCGGCGGGTCGCCGTAGCGGTCCACGATCTCGTCGAGCAGATCGTCGGCGTCCTCGCGCGAGCGGATCGCCGCCATACGGCGGTAGAGATCCATGCGCTGCTCGCCCTTCTCGACGTAGGCCTTGTCGATGTTCGCGGTGACGTCGAAGTCGGCGGTGCACTCGGGCGGTCTGGCTTCCTTTCCGCCCTGCTCCTCCAGAACGGCCTCCTCCAGGAGCTTGAGGTACATATCATAGCCCACCGAGACGATGTGGCCGGACTGCTCCGCGCCGAGCAGATTGCCCGCGCCGCGAATTTCGAGATCGCGCATGGCGATCTTGAAGCCGGAGCCGAATTCCGCGTACTCGCGGATGGCCTCCAGCCGCTTTTCGGCAACGTCGGTCAGGACCTTGCCGCGGCGGAAGGTCAGATAGGCAAAGGCGTGGCGGCTGGACCGGCCGACGCGCCCTCGAATCTGATGGAGCTGGGCCAGACCGAGCCGGTCCGCGTCCTCGATGATGAGGGTGTTGACGTTGGGAATGTCGATGCCGGTTTCGATGATCGTGGTGCAGACCAGGATCTGTACCTCGCCGTCGGACATCCGCTGCATGACGTCGCCCAGCTCGTCCTCGTTCATCTTGCCGTGGGCCACGGCGATCTCGGCCCCCGGATGCCGGTTTTTCAGGGCGGATGCGCAGCGGGCGATGGACTCCACGCGGTTGTGGAGATAGTAGACCTGGCCGCCGCGCGCCAGCTCCCGGCGGATGGCATCGTCCAGAACCGCCTCGTTCTGCTCCAGGACGAAGGTCTGGACCGGGTAGCGGTCCATCGGCGGCTCCTCGATCGTGGACATATCCCGGATGCCGGAGAGGGCCATATTCAGCGTGCGCGGGATCGGGGTGGCGGACAGGGTTAAGACGTCCACCCCGCGGGAAAGTTCCTTCAACCTTTCCTTGTGCGTCACGCCGAAGCGCTGCTCTTCATCCACGATGAGCAGGCCAAGATCCTTGAAGACGACATCCTTTTGCAGGAGCTTGTGGGTGCCGACGATGAGATCCACCGAGCCGGCTCGGAGATCCTGGAGGGTCTTGCGCTGCTGGGCAGGGGTGCGGAACCGGGAGAGGACGTCGATATTGACCGGGAAGCCCTCGAACCGCTTGCTGGCGGTCACGTAGTGCTGCTGAGCCAGGACCGTGGTGGGGACGAGGATGGCGACCTGCTTGGAGTCCATGATCGCCTTCATGGCGGCGCGAAGGGCGACCTCGGTCTTGCCGAAGCCGACGTCGCCGCAGAGCAGGCGGTCCATCGGGCTGGGGGCCTCCATATCCCCCTTCACCTCGGCGATGCAGCGGAGCTGATCGTCGGTCTCGGCAAAGGGGAAGTTATCCTCAAACTCGCCCTGCCACGGCGTATCGGCGGCGAAGGCAAAGCCTGCGCGGCGCTTGCGCTCGGCATAGAGCTTGATCAGGCCGTCGGCCAGATCCTTGACCGCAGCCTTTGCCTTCTTCTTGGTCTTTTCCCAACTGTCGCCGCCGAGCTTATTGAGCTTGACGGGGCTGTCCTGGGCAGCGCCGACGTATTTATAGATGAGGTCCATCTGGGTGGCGGGCACGTAGAGCACGTCCGTCCCCTGGTACTCGATCTTGACGTAATCCTTGACGACCCGATCCACCTTCATCTGCTCCATGCCCACGTAGCGGCCGATGCCGTGGAACTCGTGGACGATCAGATCGCCGGGGGTCAGATCGGTGAAGGAATTGAGCTTCTGGCGGTTGGTCGCCTTCGTCTTGGGCCGGGGACGGGCGCGCCGGGCGGAGCGGTTGAGAAGCTGGCCCTCGGTGAGGACGGCGAGCTTGACCGTCGGGTACTCCATGCCGTTAGGCAGGGTCCCGTCGGTCAGGAAGATCCCGCCCTCGGGCGGCATGCCGGTGGCCGGGAAGGCCATCTGAACCGGGATCGCCCGGTCGGAGAGGTACTGCTTCAGGATTTCCCCCCGGCGGCGGCTGCCGCAGAGGACGAGGGTACGGAAGCCGTTTTTCCGGTAGTGCTCCAGATCGGAGGCGGCGATCTCCAGATTGCCGCCGTAGGACGGGAGCTGCTTTGCGACCACGTCCAGAACGACGGAAGGCTGCATCGTCTCCGGGAAGGCGGAGGCAAGGAAGGATTCCAGGAAGAGAGCGGGCCGGTCGGAAACGGAGGCGCAGACGTCCTCCCAGCCCCGGACAAAGTCGCAGAGCTCACCTGCCAGGATCCCGCTCTGGAGCAGGCTGTCAAGCTGGAGGCCGAAGTCCTCCTCCCGGGCGTCGGCTGAGCGGCGGAGGTTGCCGTGGTCGCAGAAGACCGTGATCCCGTCGGCGGGCAGGTAGTCGGCGGCGGTGGCAAAGTCCGGGTAGATCAGGCTCATATAGCGGTCGCCTGCCCCGAAGGACGCGCCGCTTTGCAGCTTCTCCCGGTCCGCCTCCAGGGTTTTCATCAGCTCCGCGTGGGGCTGCTTGCGCCGCTTCTGGCGGGCAAGCAGGCGGCCCAGGTCCTCGCAGAGACCTTCCACGCCGCCCGGATGGAGCATGGGAAGGGTCTCAGCCACGGGAAGAAGGACGACCTGATCCAGATTCTCGGTCCGCCGCTGGGTCAGCGGGTCGAAGCAGCCCATGGTATCCAGCTCGTCGCCGAAGAATTCCAGGCGGATCGGATTGTCGGCGGAGGGACTGAAGACGTCCAGGATGCCGCCGCGCACGGCAAACTGACCCACGCCCTCGACCAGGTCGCAGCGGCTGTAGCCCGCCTGAAGCAGGCGGGCGGTCAAGGCGTCGGGCGCGCAGGTATCGCCCAGACGGAGCGTGATCGCGGAGGCGAGCAGAGACGCCCGGGGCATGGTGCGCAGGGAGAGGGCCTCCCAGGTGGCGATCAGCAGGCGCGTCTTGCCGGCGGCAAAGTCATAGAGCCGGCGCAGGCGGCGCTGCTCCCACTGGCGGGAGACCGCCGCGCTGTCATAGAAGGTCAGGTCGCGGCCCGGAAGGACGGGATACTCCCGGCCCAGAAAGGCAGCCAGCTCCGCCTGGGTCCGCTGGGCGACCATGTCGTCCTGGCAGACGACGAGAAGGGGCCGCTTGAGCTCGCGGACGAGACCGGCGATCAGGTGGGAGCGGTTGATCTGTGCTGCGCCGGAGACGGCTGCGTGTTTGCCGCCGGACAGGGCGGCGCAGACCCGGCCGAACTCGGGCAGGCGCTTGAGGGCGTCCAGTAAGAGATCCATAAACATTCCTTTCAACGGGCAACGCGGAAAGGGGAAAAACACCTCCCCTTTCCGTGGATTGAACATTTGAACTTGAGAAACCTGCAGACAGGGCAGGCGGTCCGTTCAGACCGCCTGGGACTTTCCGTTGAACCTTGCCGCGGCGCTGGCGGGGCCGTTGGAAATCAGCTCCAGCGCGGCGGCGGCGGCGCGTTCGATCGCCGGGCCGAGGAGCTTTTCCTCCTCCGGGGTGAAGCGGGAGAGGACCCAGTCGGCCAGATCGTAGTCGGGGTGGGGCTTTTCGCCCACGCCGATCTTGATGCGGGGGAAGGTCTGGCTCCCAAGGTGGGAGATGACGGATTTCAGGCCGTTGTGACCGCCCGCGGAGCCCTCCGTCCGGACGCGGATCCGGCCCAGGGGCAGGGAGACGTCGTCGGAGAGGATCAGAATATGGTCGATGGGGATCTTATAATACATTGCCGCAAGCTGGACGGCCTCGCCGGAATTGTTCATAAAGGTCTGCGGTTCCAGCAGCAGGACCCGCTGCCCGGCAAGCTCCGTCTGGCGGACGAGGGCGCGGAACCTGGCCCGGTCGAGCTTGACCCCGGCCTGCTCCGCCAGCAGCTCCGCCGTCCGGAAGCCGACGTTATGGCGCGTGCGCGCATATTCCGGGCCGGGATTCCCGAGGCCGACGATCAGCCAGTCCACGGTCCTTTTTTGAAACAGCATACCGGCTCCTCCCCTTGCTTTCGCGGTTTTGCGCAGATGGATGATGGGCGTGCCGCAAGGCGATCCCTGCAGCACGCCCCGTTTGCAGTCGATTATCTGGCGCCGAAGATGCAGTCGGAGATCGAGGTCTCCTCGGCGATATGGCTGATGGCCCGGGCAAAGATGGGGGCCACGGAGAGCTGCTTGATCTTGGTGCCGGCGTAGTCCTCGGGCAGGGGGATGGTATCGAGCAGGACGAGCTCCTTGATGACGGAGTTTTCAATCCGCTCCCAGGCGCGGGTGATCTCGCCGGTTTCCGGGTTGACGCGGTTGGAGAGGACGCCGTGGGTGGCGGCTGCGTAGACCTCCTTCGCGCCGCCGACCTCGATCAGAGCCTTGGCCGCGTTGCAGAGAGAGCCTGCGGTATCCACGATGTCATCGAGCATGATGCAGGTCTTGCCCTTGACGTCGCCGATGACGTTCATGACCTCGGAGACGTTGGCCTTGGGGCGGCGCTTATCCACGATGGCGAGATCCATATGGACCTGCTGGGCAAAGTTGCGGGTGCGGGCGACGGAGCCCACGTCGGGCGAGACCGCTACGAAGTCGTCGTGGTTGCAATCCTTGGGATTGAACTTATCCATGTAGTAGTCCACAAACAGCGGCGCGCCGGAGAGGTGATCCAGCGGGATATCAAAGAAGCCCTGGATCTGCGCGGCGTGCAGGTCCATCGTCAGAACGCGGTCGGCACCGGCGGCAGTGAGCATGTTGGCAACGAGCTTGGAGGTAATGGGGTCGCGGCCTCTGGACTTGCGGTCCTGACGGGCGTAGCCGTAGTAGGGGATCACGGCGGTGATCCGGCCCGCAGAGGCGCGGCGCAGGGCGTCGATGTTGATGAGCATCGCCATCAGGTTGTCGTTGACCGGCTTGCAGGTGGACTGGACGACGAAGCAGTCTCTGCCTCGGACCGTCTGATCCATCCACACGCAGATCTCACCGTCCGCGAAGGTGCTCAGAGAATTGTTGCTCAGCTCCACGCCCAGCTCCCGGCAAATGTCCTCGGCCAGGGGGCGGCTGGTTTTTCCGCTGAATACTTTGATGGGTCTTCCGTTTGCGAGCATAATTTTTCTCCTCTTTTTTGCGCGCTCTCTCCCGTGCGGGGAGAGTCGTGATTTTTGGGTGGCCTACTCTGGTTTTTTATTCCGAAGCGCCCACTCCCTGCGCACGGTCTGGCGAGACCTGGCAATCGCAAGAGCCTGGGCGGGAATATCCTCTGTGATGACGGAGCCTGCGCCGATGTAGGCTCCCTGCCCCACCGTGACGGGGGCGACAAGGGTGGTGTTGCAGCCGATGAAGGCGTCCTTTTCGATGACCGTGGGGAGCTTCTCCACGCGGTCAAAGTTCGCGGTGACGGTACCGCAGCCGACGTTCGCCCGCTCCCCCACCGAGGCGTCGCCGAGGTAGCTCAGATGGGCCACCTGAACGTCGGCGGCAAGGCTGGCGTTTTTGAGCTCCACGAAGGCTCCCGCCTTGACGCGGGCATCCAGAACCGTGCCGGGGCGAAGGTTCGCAAAGGGTCCGACGCGGGCGGCGCTGCCCACCTGGGACTGCTCGACGCGGGACTGCTCCACGACGGCGTGATTGCCGATCCTGGAATCAATGATCCGGGTATTGGGGCCGATCGTACAGCCGTAGCCGACGACGGTCTTCCCTTCCAGGACCGTGCCGGGCAGAAGGGTCGTGCCGATACCGACCTGGACGCCGGGGGTGACGTAGGTATTCTGAACGTCCCAGATCTGAACGCCGTCACGGATCAGGCCGTGGAGCAGGCTGCGGGTCATCGGACCCTGCCAGTCGGGCAGCTCCTCCGGGCCGGAGAAATTGAAAAACCCGTCCTCCTGGGTGCAGACGTCGGCGGAGCGCTTGAGAAAGCGTCCGATCGGCGCGTCTTCGTCGAGCGCAGCCATCAGGGCCTGACGGGATACCATGCAGGCGTTGGCTCCGCTTCCGACTTCCAGGCGACGGATATGGGGCAGATAGAGCACCGGGCCGGTGACGACCAGGAGGGCTTCCTCGGCGTCGGCGGCGGTGGAGAGAAACACGTGGAGAGAATCGGCGGGATCATCGTCAGAGGCCGTGGTCAGAGCGGCGTCCGCCGGGAAGCAGACCTTGGCCGCTTCGGTGAATTCCGGGGCGCAGGCCAGGAAGAACCGGCTGACCTCGGCGCGGCGCAGGGCGTGGGTCAGCCAGCGAAGGACCGGCACGCCCAGGACGGGATGCAGCATCAGGGGCAGCTCGCTGCCGGTGCGGTAGCGGTCATCCACCAAAAATACGACCGCAGAACGACCATTCATATCCGACGCGCCCCCCTTCGCAAAATTCGCCCATAGTATATCATAGATTTTTCGGTTTGTATACCTTTTCCCGAAAAATTTATAAATTTTTCCGGCGGACCGGCATAGACTCTACCAAACCGAAAAACGGAGGCATGATCCATGCGAATGGTAGTTTCGATTCTGACGGCTCTGGCACTGACGCTCGGCCCGTTCGCCCCGGCCAAGGCCGCGCTGACGGTCTCGGCCCCGAGCGCGATCCTGATCGACGCGGCGACCGGGACGGTCCTGTTTGAGCAGAACGCCGACGAGCAGCGCGAGCCGGGAGTTTGACAGCAACACGACTGAGAAAATGCGAAAAAGCCTTGTGTAGGCTTATTTTTTTGTCAATCTTTACATTTTGTTGTTGTAGTACGCCGGGTACTATGTTATAATGGTATCAGGTGATTGAAATGAGATTGCGTGTGAACCTGAATAAAGATGGCACAAAGAATTATTATGTTTTGGAGTCATACCGAACAGACGCGGGAAAAAGCACAACGAGAATTGTTCGGAAGCTTGGGACCCATGACGAGCTGCTGAAAGAACATACTGACCCGGAAGCTTGGGCACAGAGCGTTGTCGAGGAAATGAACCGCGAAGCGCGGGGCGGCAAGCAGCAAATCATGGTTCCGTATCGTCCGCAGGAGCAGATTGCCATGGATGAGCAGCGTCTTTTTGACGGCGGGTATCTGTTTTTACAAAAGCTGTTCTACCAGTCCCGGCTGGACTATATCTGCAAGAAGATCTCTGGCAGACACGATTTTGCATATAACCTAACGCAAATCCTGGGGCACCTGGTATATGGCCGGATTTTGAATCCCGTTTCCAAACTGGCAACCTATGAATATGCCAAGTCATTCCTGGAGCCGCAGACCTACGCGCTGGAGGATACGTACCGGGCTTTGGAGGTCATAGGCGAGGAAAAGGACTACATTCAATCTGCCCTGTATCAATTCAGCAAAAATACTGGGTCTCGGAACGACAAGGTTCTCTACTATGACTGCACCAACTACTACTTCGAGATCGAGCAGGAAAGCGGTTTGCGGAAATATGGACCCAGCAAGGAGCATCGTCCCAATCCTATTGTGGAAATGGGAATGTTCATGGATGGGGATGGAGTTCCCTTGGCTTTCTGCATTCACAGCGGGAACACCAACGAGCAGAAGACGCTTCGCCCATTGGAAGAACAGATCATGCAGGACTTTGGACACGCGAAGTTTATTGTCTGCACCGACGCCGGACTGTCCTCCGTAGCAAACCGCAAATTCAACGACTATGGGGAGCGAGCCTTCATTACTGCACAATCCTTGAAGAAGATGAAATCTTTTCAGCGGGAATGGGCGCTGGACAAGAAGGGCTGGCATCTGCCGAGAAGGAAAGAAACTTTTGACCTGGAAAAAATTCTGTCAGACGAAGCTCTGCGGAAGGAGTATTACCACCACATCTTCTACAAGGAAACCTGGTACAACGAGAACGACATCGAACAGAAATACATCGTGACCTTCTCACTGAAATACATGGACTATCAGCAAACGATCCGTAACGAGCAGATTGCCAGAGCCAGAGCGGCCTTATTTTCCCCGGAGAAACGAGACCGTACACGGCAAAGCGATTACAAGCGATTTATTACAAAAATACCTGTTACGAATGAAGGAGAGGTGGCATCCAAAACAGTCTACGGTCTGAACGAGGACAAGATTGCAGACGAGGAGCAGTATGACGGGTTTTATGCAATCGCGACGAATCTGGACAACGCCCCGGAGCAGATTATTCAAATCAATCACCGACGCTGGGAGATTGAGGAGTGCTTCCGAATCATGAAGCACGAGTTCAGCGCGAGGCCAGTCTATGTGAGAAAGGACATGCGGATTACCGCGCATTTCACAGTCTGCTTCTTGGCTCTGGTTCTATTTCGTCGTTTGGAAAAGATGCTTGGGCACAAATACACCTGCGATCAGATCATTAACGGACTTCGCTCCATAAAGTTCCTGAAGGTCGCGGACACCGGTTATCTTCCGGCCTATACCCGAACCGAGTTCACAGACGACCTGCACAGCGCATTTGGCTTCCGAACCGATTACGAAATCCTCCCCCGCGAAAAATTACGTTCTCTGGTCAGCATTACAAAGAAAAAATAGTCGCCGTACTACAATCCAAGAAAACTGCAGAGAGCAGAAAAACCTTGTAAAATCAAGGCTTTTCTGGCTCTCTGCCTCTCTGTAACTGTCAAAGTCGGGAGTATATCATAGATTTTTCGGTTTGTATACCTTTTTCCGAAAAATTTATAAATTTTTCCGGCGGACCGGCATAGACTCTACCAAACCGAAAAACGGAGGCATGATCCATGCGAATGGTAGTTTCGATTCTGGCGGCCCTGGCACTGACGCTCGGCCCGTTCGCTCCGACCAAGGCTGCGCTGACGGTCTCGGCCCCGAGCGCGATCCTGATCGACGCGGCGACCGGGACGGTCCTGTTTGAGCAGAACGCCGACGAGCAGCGCGAGCCCGCAAGCGTGACGAAGGTGATGACCCTGCTTCTGGTGATGGAGGCACTGGACAGCGGGAAGATCGGTTGGGAGGACCGGGTCACGGCCTCCGCCGCCGCAGCCGGCAAGGGCGGGAGCCAGATCTATCTGGAGGAGGGCGAGCAGCTTTCCATCGACGAGATGCTCAAGTCGGTGGTGGTCAGCTCCGCCAACGACTGCGCAACGGCCCTGGCCGAGCACGTGGCGGGCAGCGAGGCGGCCTTTGTGACGCTGATGAACGCCCGCGCCGCGGAGCTGGGGATGGAGCATACCCACTTCGTCAACTGCACGGGGCTGGACGACGGACCGGAGGCCGACGAGCATCTGACCACGGCAAGAGACGTGGCGACCATGAGCCGGGCCCTGCTCCGGCACAAGGAGATCCGGCGCTACACGACGATCTGGACCGACACCGTGCGCGGCGGGCAGTTCGGGCTTTCCAACACGAACAAGCTGGTGCGCTTCTACGAGGGCACGACCGGCCTCAAAACCGGCTACACCTCCACGGCGGGCCACTGTCTGTCCGCCTCGGCGGAGCGGGACGGGATCGAGCTGATCGCGGTGGTGCTGGGCTGCGCCTCCTCCTCGGAACGGTTTGCAGATGCGAAGGCCCTGCTGAACTGGGGCTTTGCAAACTACGCCCTGGTCCACCCCGCCGAGGGGACGACCCTGTCGCCGATCCCGGTGAAGCTGGGGACGGCCGGGACCGTGACGCCGGTTCTGGCCGAGCCTGGGCCGATCCTGATCGAAAAGGGGCAGCAGACCTCGATCCGGCGGACCGTGGAGCTGCCGGAGACGCTGACCGCCCCGGTGGAAAAGGGGGAGATCATCGGCACGCTGACCGTCTGCGCCGGGGACACGGAGCTGGCACGTCTGCCGCTCACCGCTGACGCGGACGTGGGACGGCTGACCTTCTCCGCGCTCTGTCTGTCGCTGCTGCGGGCCATGTGCGGCGGAGGGGGTTGAACCAAAAGGGGGCAGGCGCACAAGCGCCTGCCCCGGTGTTTTGTTGGATCACGGATTGACGACCTTGTAGATCGTCGCGGTGGCATAGAAGCCGGAGGCGGTCATGTTGCCTTCGGTGTAGCATTTGATTCTGAGCGCGTTCTGGTAGTTCTGCACGAAGAGGTAGCGGTCGGTGGAATTGGCTGCCTTGATCCTGGACGTACCGGCGCCGGGCGTCAGGGTCCAGTCGGAGCCGGCGTCCTGGAGATAGATGCCGGTGCCGCTGCCGCTGTAGTTCAGCGCTTTCCCATCGGCGGTCTGAATCTGATAGCTGCCCTCCGCGGAGCCGGCAGCCAGCGTGAAGACGGTGCTGCTGTCCGCCGCGGTCAGAGCGCCGTCGGTGACCGTGACTTCCACGGGCGTCATGACGCCGTACTCGGAGACGTCGCTGCTCATTGCGTAGAACTTTTCGCCCACGGTGTAGACCATGACGATCCGGTCGCCGGCAGAGACGGACTCGGCCACTTCATAGGAGGCGGTGGGCTCCTCGGGCTCGGCGGAGCTCCAGCTCTTGCCCAGGTTGATCTTCAGAGCGGCCTGCTCGTCGGCAGTCAGACCGATCTCGGTCAGATAGGCCTCGGCCTCGTCGGCCAGGCTGGCGGTGCTGACGTCGGCGTCAAAAATGATGCCGAGGTTGTTGACGATGGTGTTGGTCACGGCGGCCTTCTGCGCGTCGGTCAGCGGCTGCTGCACGCCGTCCACCACGTTGTAGTAGTTGATATAGGTCTGGAGATAGTCGGTCTTGATCTCCTCGATGGAGGCGCCCATCAGGGCCTCCAGAACCGCGACGCCAAGGCCGGTGCGGTCCTTGCCCTCGGTGCAGTGGATCAGATAGGGGCCGTCGTTGGAGGCGATGAAGCGGTAGCCGTCGGCCAGGCCGGTCTTGAACTCATCCGTGGTGAAGGCGACGGGCAGGCCGAGGAAGATTTTGTTCTGGCCTGCGTAGTAGGTATCGGCGTAGCCGGCATAGGCCTCAGCCTCGGCCTGGGTGTCGGCCATGTTCATAAAGGCCTTGATCCCGGCGGCCTGAGCGGCGGCGTCCGCCTCGGCATTTCTGCCGATCTCGGGGTTGATGGGAGAGGAGGAGCGGTAGAGCGCGTCTTCGCCCATGCCGGTGGTGGTGACCAGGCGGAAGTTCGCGTACTCGGCGTCCGTCAGATCGGGGTAGGCTGCGGCGCGGTTGTCATGGTTGTCGTCGCGGGTCATGGCGCGGATCGCCAGCTCGTCGGCGTAGCCGCCGGCTTCCTTCATCTCGATGGTCACGTAGATGGGGAAGGTGACGCCTTCCTTGACCTGATACTTGGTCGCGGAGCCCTCGGGCGCGGTCTCGATGATCCCGAGCTGCACGCCGATCTGGCCGTAGTTGATGGCCAGGTTGACGTTGGTCTTTCCGCTCTTGGCGCGGATCAGGGTCTCGCCGGTGTCCACGTCGTCATAGTTGGAGCAGATGGGAGCGTCCACGGCGCCGTAGCCCTCGACGGTCACGGTGACGATATCGCCGTAGGCAAACTGCTTGAGCAGGTCCTCGGTGGAAACGTCGATCACGAGATGACCGTACTTGAGCATATCGTTCGCGTCCTCGACCAGCTTGAGCTTCCGGCTGTCGCCCAGGTTTTCCTTCAGCGCGGCAAGCTCGTCGTCCGTCAGGCCGATGGCCTTGACGTACTCGGCAGCCTCGGCTGCAAGGTCGGCGGTGGTCAGATCCTCGACGCCAAAGGCGGTCTGGAGGGTCTTGATGATGTTGGAGTTGGCGATGGCGTCCAGGGTCTCCTGGGACAGGGGCTGCTGCACGCCGTCCACGACGGTGTAGTAGTTGGTGTAGGTCTTGAGGTAGTCGGCCACGACCTCGTCATAGGTCGCGCCCATCAGGCATTCGAGCAGGGCGGAGACGAAGCCCGCTCTGTCCTTGCCCTCGGTGCAGTGGACGTAGTAGACGCCCTTGTTTGCGGCAAAGTGTCTGAGGCCGGTGGCCAGGCCGCTCTGGAAGTCCGCGGCGGTGAAGTCCACGCCGAGGTTCAGATAGACGACGTTCTGCTTGGAGTAGTAGGTGTCGGCAAAGCCCTCGTAGGCCTCGGCGGTGGCCTGATCGTTGGCCAGGTTCATAATGACGGTGACGCCTGCGTCAGCCAGAGCGGCATCGGCATAGGTGTTGCGGCCGATCTCGGGGTTGATGGGGCTGGAGCCGCGATAGAGATGGTCGCCCATGCCGGTGGTGGTAATCTGACGGAAGTTGGCGAACTCGGCGTCGGTCAGGTCGGGGTAGTCTTCGCGGTTGTTGGTGCGGTTGATGTCGCGGATGGCCATTTCGGTCGCGTAGCCGCCCTGCTCCTTCATCTCCAGCGTGACGACGATGGGGAAGGTCACGCCCTCGCAGGCCGTCCAGTACCAGGTCTTGTCGGGATTGGTGGTCTTGGTGGCGATGCCGTAGGTGGTGGTGAAGTCGCCCATGTTGATCGCCATGAACAGATTGCCCTCAAACTCGCCGGTTTCGCTCTTGTTGATGAACAGGCCGGGCGTGCCCTGGTCAACGTAGGAGAAGGTGGGCACGAGGGGGAGATCGAGGATCTGATCCAGGAACTTCACGGTGATGATATCGCCGTAGGCGAAGCCCATTTCCTTCAGGCGGTCGGCGGTGCAGGAGGTGTAGATGTTGCCGTACTTGGTGGTCCAGACGTTGGCCTCCAGACCGCCGATGATGATGTCCTCGGGCTCGGAGGACTCGATCAGCTCATAGAGCTGGAAGAGGTAGGCGTCGGTGTTCTTGACGCCGTAGGTGGTGAAGCCGTTGTAGTATTCCAGTGCCTGGTTGTGGTTGTCGTTGTAGGCGGCGCCGACGTTCATGACGTGGAAGCCGTTCTCCACAGCGGTCAGATACCACAGGCCGCAGTCGGTCAGCTCCTGAGAATAGACGAGGCTGTTGCCGGTGTCGCCGGAGGTCAGATAGCCCTCGGCGCTCTTGAGGGAGTAGTAGCCGTTCTCGTCATCCTCGAGCTTGACCTCGAAGATGGCCGCGGCAGTGCTCGTGCCGACGCGCTCGCCGTCGCAGACAGCGTCCACAGCCTCGAGGCGATTCGTGTCGCCGGCCTTGTTCAGACCGACCACGGTGCTGCCGGCGGGGTAGTAGATCAGCAGCTTCGCGCCGTCGTGGAAGGCGTCGGTGCGCTGGCCGAGAACGTCGCCGGTGATCTCGATGGGCTCATCCAGCGGGCCGGTGTAGGTCAGGGCCCAGTGCCAGGTAAAGTCCGCGGGATTCACGCCGCCCTGCTCGGCGGTCTTATCCTTGGTGTACTGTGCCAGCAGCTCGGGGACGGAGCCGCCGCCCAGATCGTCGAGCTGGGACCAGATGGCGTCAGTGGTGGCGTAGTTGCCGAAGCCGCAGCCGAGGTTGCCGAGGTGGTAGCTGTTCACGGCCACGATGTAGGTCTTGTCCAGGGCGAATTCTCTGCCGTTGGCAAAGCCCTCGATCACGACGCGGGAGCCCTCGGGCTGGTACATGTCGTAGGTGAAGTTCAGGCCGCCGGTGACGGGGTTGGTGTAGAAGTCGCCGTACTGGGAGAAGATGACCTCGCCCGCGTTGACCGTGGCGGCCAGACGGGTGGAAGCGTTCTGCTCCAGGATGTCCTTGATCTGCTGGCCGGTGAGCGGAAGCAGGTAGAGGGTGTTGTTGTCGTACTTGTAGAGCTTGAAGATGTCCTTCATGGTCAGGTCGCCGGCCTGGACGTAGTAGCCGTTCGGGTTGGTGGCGACGGAGGTGGAGGACATATCGACCTCGAGGTGGTCCAGGCCGGTGGCGGCGTAGAGGGCGTCGAGCTTCTCCTGGGTGTCGTACTTCTCCGCCAGGTACTTGGTGCCTTCATACATCTGCGCGTCCTGGATGAAGTCCATGGTGTCGCACTGCTCGAGGTAGTAGTTGTTGCCGGTATCCCATTCGCCGATGGCCTTGCCGATGGGCTCGTTGACGTAGGCGACAGCCAGGTCCACGTAGGGCTGGACCTTGGCCTTGAGCCCGGCGTCGGGCTCGTAGGCAAAGACCTTCTGGCCGTCCACCTTTTTGGACATCTTGAGGTTCTCGGTGGACTTGAGGGCGACGGTGATCTCGCCGTAATCGAGGGTGGCGGTGAAGACGGACTTGGTCAGATCCTGACCGCCCGCGTTGACCACCAGAACGTCCTTGCCATCCAGGTTCTTGAGGAAGGTGTTGGAGTAGGCGGAGGAATGGTCGTGGCCCATGATGACCATGTCGATGCCGGTGGTCTCGGCGATCAGGCGCGCGCCCTGGTTCTCGGTGTTGACGCCGAAGGAAAGGTCGCCGCTGACGGAGCCCTTGCCGCCGTGGTAGGCCACGACGATGAATTCCGCGCCGTCGGCCTGCATCATCGGGATATAGCGGTTGGCTTCCCAGGCGATGGAGGCTTCGGTGTTATCGGGATGGTGGAAGACGAGGCCGGGGTAGTTGTCGGGGATGTCCCAGCGGGTGCAGTCGGTGTTCTCCAGACCGAGGACGCCGATCTTGAGGGTCTGATCGCCGATCACGATCTCGCGGATGATATAGGGCGTGTAGGCGTTGGTGCCGTCCTCATAGTAGAGGTTGGCGCAGAGGGTGGGAACGCCGTTCTCTGCGAGGTAGGTGCGGACGCCTTCCATGGTGGCGTAGGGGTAATTCCATTCGTGGTTGCCGAGGGCGGCTGCGGTGTATTCCATATCCGCCAGGGCCAGCGCCATGACGGCGGGCCAGTCGCTCTCGCCGGACGTGATCTTGCTGAGCTGAACGGTGGAGACCGGGTTGCCCTGATAGAGGTCGCCGTTGTCAATCAGCAGGACGTTTTCCGCGCCGAGCTCCGCACGGACCTCGTTGGCGGCGGTCTTGATGGAGAGCAGGCTGTTGTACTCGGTGCCGTCGGTCAGGATGTTGGTGTCCCAGACCTTGCCGTGGACGTCGGTGGTGGAGAGAATGGCGAAGTCGACGCCGATGGGCTCGACCGGCCCGGTCTGCTCGGTCTTGACGTAGAGCTGGAGGGCGAAGTCGCTGCTGGAGGCATTGAGGTTGTAGACGGTGAACTCGCTGTATCTGGCGTACCACTCAATGGCCAGCGGGTCGCCGCTGCTGCCGGAGCGGGTGGTGCTCTTGAGATTCACGCAGTTTTCGACCCCGGCTGCGGAGATCGCCCACTCGAGATCGGCGCCGTCCAGAACCAAGCCTCTGGAGCCGCTCGGAATGGAGAGCTTCCTGCCCTCGGCGTCCTTCAGGTACCAGCCGTTCTCCGTGGCCTCCACGGTCCAGACGATGGCGGCGTCCGGGTTCTTGATGCAGTTGTTTTCCGGGGTGACGGCGACGCCGGCGCGGTAGTTGGCCTGGGTCTCGGACAGGTCGGCGTTGGACAGGGCCATGCCGGAGGCGGGATGGTAGACGACGATCTGCTCGTGGTTATGGAGCTCGGAGGTCAGAACGTAGAGGTCTTCGTCGGAATCGTCCGGCGGCGTCTGCTTCTCGGCGATCTGAATTCTCAGACCGGGCGCGACGTTCGTGTAGTCGAGGTAGTCCGTGCCGAACTTCTCGACCAGCGGGGAGTTGGTTCCCTCGATCTCGGGCAGGGTCGCGCCCTCGGGGATCGGGAAGGCCTTGACGTAGTTGGCGAGGACCATGTAGTCCTCCATCACGTAGTCGATCACGTTGACGGCGCCGTTGAACATGTTGAAGCCGTCGCCCAGATCGCGCAGCGTGTAGTTATAGCCGGCCAGATTGTATTCGGCATCCAGATCCAGATCGACCCATTCGCCGTCCTGGAAAACCTCCACGTCGTAGACGCGGTATTCGCCGGTCGGGCCGCCCGTCCAGACGCCCTTATCGTCCTTCTGGGTGGTGTCGGGGATGGTGGGATCGACCTTGTACTTCAGGCCGGAGACCTGGAGGAAGCCGCCGCACTCGGCCGCGTCGGTGGAGCGGGCGCCCCATTCCAGCGCGTCGAGAATCTGCTGGCCGGTCACGGTCTGCAGGCAGGCGACGTTGCCGAAGGTGTGGATGTTCTTGCAGCTGAGGTAGGAGATATCGCCGGTGATGGCCCTGTTGCGCACGCCGCCGCCGTTCATGAAGGCGACGTCCACGTCGTAATCCAGGCTGTCAAACAGGTAGTACAGGGCGTCGGCGGTGAAGTCGCCGGTGTTGGTCTCCATCTTGCGGACCAGACGGCCGGTTTCGTCGTAGTTGTCGAAGGTCAGGGCGGTGTGGCCGATGACCTCGCCCAGTCTGCCGTTGATCTCGTCGATCCAGTTATCCTGAATCTCCTTGACGGCGGGATCGGAGTACTCGCATTCGGTGATGAGCTCGGTGCTGATCGTGCCGTCGGGGGCGATGCGCATCATGCCGATGGCGCCGAAGTAGCAGCCGGTCTGGGTCAGGACGACGTCGCTGCCGGCTTGATCCTTGACGATCTCCTGTTCCACGGTGCTGTGGGAGTGGCCGTCGATGAAGGCGTCCAGACCGGTGGTGTTGGCAATCAGTTCCTTGGAGGTCCAGGGGCTGGAGGACGGATCGATGCCTAGGTGGCCCAGGGCGATCACGACGTCGGCCTCGGCCTTTGCAGCGTCGATGGCGGCCTGAACGTCGGCGTAGAGGGCGGAGCCGTCTTCGCCGCCGGAGATGCCGTAGATATAGTTGCCGTTTTCATCCTGGAAGTAGGCGGGGGTGGACTTGGTGAAGGATTCGGGGGTGGTGATGCCGATCAGGGCGATCTTCCTGCCGCCCAGCTCGAAGACCTTGTAGGCGTCGAGCACGTTTTCGCCGCGCACGCCGTTCTCCTCGTGGTAGAAGTTGCAGGAAACGTAGGGGAAGTTCGCCCACTCGATCGTATTCATGCAGCCTTCCATCGTGTAGTCGAACTCGTGGTTGCCGAGCGTCGCCAGGTCATAGTCGGCGGCGTTCATCAGATCCACGATCGTCTTGCCCTTGTCCATGGAGCCGAAGGCGGTGCCCTGGATGTGGTCGCCGGCGTCAACCAGGATGACGTCGTTGGTCCGGGCAATGGCCTTCTTCAGACCGGCGATGTTGTCATAGCCGAGTGCCTTGTCGATGTAGGTGTGAACGTCGTTCGTGTAGAGGATGACGGCGTCCTCGCCCAGGTCGGGGGCCGTATGGGTCTGGAAGAAGCGCATGAGCATCACGGCGACCTGCGCGCGGGTCGCGGTGGCTCTGGGCTGGAGCAGGGTCCTGGCGGTCTCGCCGGAGCCGGTCAGAACGCCGTTGATGATGCCCTCGGCAACGGCCCACTGCAGGGGCTCCACCGCCCAGGAATGGGCCTCGGCGGCGTCGGGGAAGACGCTCAGGTCGGCGCGGGCGGCTGCCTCAAAGCTCATCAGCTTTGCGTAGCTGTAGAGGAACTTTGCAAGCTGCTCGCGGGTGACGGCGCCGTTCGGATTGAACTTCGTGGCGCTGACGCCGTTGGTGACGCCGTTTTCAACGGCCCAGACGACGGGGACGGAATAGTACCGGCCGGCCGGAACGTCGCTGAACTTCGGGGTGAATTCCACCGCAGGCTGTCCGGCCGCGCGGTAGAGGACGGTGACAAGCATGGCGCGCGTCAGCTTTCCGCTTGGGTCGAACGTCGTTGAACTTGTGCCGTTCATGAGTCCGTTCTCATAGACGTACTGCACGGCCTCGGAATACCACTTTCCGTCCGGAACGTCCTGGAACGGATGATGGTTTCCTTCCGCAAACGCAGCAGGCAGCAGAGAGAGAACCATGACCAGCGTCAGAAGCAGCGCGAGAATACGCTTCGTCAATTTGGTTTTCATAACGCGATCTCCTTTTTTGTTTTTCTGAAAACGTCCATGCGCTATTTTCAGTCGTACCGATTATAGCATAAAAACGGAAGCACGACAAGCTATTTTTGCAAATCCAACAGAGTGGATCGGGAAAAAATCCGTTTGATTCTTGTGCGCTTTGCACAAGGGGAAACGGACGGCGATGCGAAACGGGGCCGCATGCTGATCGCTGACGCGATCGGCATGCGGCCCCGGTCCCTTTGGGAGAATTACTTGATCCGGTTTTTCAGCGCCTGGCCGGCCTTGAAGGCGGGCACGCGGGTCTCGCCCACGTTGACGGGTTCGCCGGTGCGGGGGTTCTTGGCGACGCGGGCAGCGCGGGTCTTGGTCTCGAAGGTGCCGAAGCCGACGAGCTGGACCTTGTCACCGTTGGCAAGCGCGTCCATCAGCGTGTCGATCGTGACGTTGACAAACTTCTCGGCGTCCTTCTTGGTCATTCCGGTTTTTGCAGCAACCGCGGCTGCCAAATCGGTCTTGTTCATGGTATTACCTCTTTCCTGATGATTGATTTCTATCTTGGTCGCTTCTGCGTTCCGATTTGCGGGGGGAAGACTCCCTTGCCGGAGAATTGGAGGTTCGTGTAGAATTTACCATATTTTGTTCCGTTATGCAAGAGGAAATTCAAAGAAATGAACGGATTTTTACGAAATTCTCAATAATTTTGCTATTTTTTCGCCTTTTGGCAGTAATTTACAGTCCTCATAGGTGATCGTTTTGAGCAAGAGGACCGCCACGGCATAGACCACGACAGCCGCCAGAATCCCGCCGCCCGTGCGCAAAACCGCGGAGCCGACGCCGATCCTGACCAGCAGGAAATCCACGGCAAAGGCGACCGCGCCCATCAGGAGGGCAGCCGCGCCGGCCTTGCAGAGATTGGCAAACACCCGCGGCGGCCTGCGCAGGACCCGCTTCATGGCAAAGACGTCCAGCGCCGCGACCAGGATATAGCAGCTCAGCGTGCCGATCGGCGCGCCGACGATGTTGATCTTCGGGTTGCCGACGAGCACGAAGTTCACGATGACCTTCACGATCCCGCCGACCGCCAGGTTCAGGACCGGCAGATGGACGAAGCCGTGGGCCTGAAGGACCGCCGTGACGACGAGGACGAGGGAATTCAGGACGATACAGGATGCCAGCAGGCGCATCAGCCGGACCGCCAGGGCCAGCTTTTCCCCGGTGTAGCCGCCGAGGAGCCGGAGAATGGGCTCAGCCAGGACGATCAGACCGGCGGCGCAGGGCATGGCGATCAGGCTCATGACCCGGATGCCGGATTCGGCCACCATCCTTGCGCCCCGGCTGCTGCGCCGGGTGAGCTGCTCGGTGATGGCGGGGATGGCGGAGACGGTGATCGGGGTGATGAAGGCGCAGGGCATATTGAAGAGGGTCTGGCAGAAGTTATAGACGCCCTTCATATCGTCGGCGGTCTCGGAGGCAAAGCCTGCCGCGCCCTTGAGCCGGGCCATATAGACCGCGGCGTCAATGGCGATGATGAACTGCATTCCCGCAGCGCCGAGGGTGATCGGGACGGCGATCCGCAGGAGCTCCTTTGCCGTATCGCGGCCCGTATAGACCGTCGGGTCCAGGCAGTCCTCGGCGTCGAGCTCGGCCATTGCCCTGCGGCGTCTGGCAGTGGTATAGACCATCGCTGCCAGGGTGCCGACCGTGACGCCAAGGATCGCGCCGCCGGCGGCGTAGATCATGCTGCCGGTCTTCTTTTTGAAGAGCCAGGCCGCAGCAAGGCCGAGGCCGAGCTTGCAGACGGCCTCCAGGATCTGGGAAACCGAGGTCGGGACCATGTTCGACTGGCCCTGGAAATAGCCGCGGTCGGCTGAAACCAGACAGATGAACAGGACGGCAGGGCTCAGACAGAGGATGGCGAACCAGCTCTCCTTCTGGCTCATCAGGGCGGCAAGCTGGTTGCAGAGAATCGCCATGCCGCCCGCGCCGACCAGACCGATCACCAGAAAGACGAGCAGGGAGACGCGGTAGATCTGGCGGATCTGACGGGTCCGGCCGAGGGCGCGGGCCTCGGAGATCATCCGGGACATGGCGACCGGCAGGCCGGTGGTCGAGACCATCAGCAGGACGGCGTAGATGTCGTAGGCCGTGTTGAAATAGCCGAAGCCGCTGGTGCCGAGCAGCCGGTTGAGCGGGATCTTGTAGATCGCGCCGATGACCTTGACGATCGCCGTAGACATTGCAAGAACTGCGGCGCCGCCGAGGAAGGTCTGTTTACGATTGGTGGGTGATTTCTGCAAGGCATTCATTCCTTTCCTTAGGGACTAGGGATCAGGGATTAGGGATTAGGGTTCTGAAGGCTGCGGATCATTGCATTTCCAAGTTTCCCGATCTCCTCCAGCAGGCCCATTGCGTTACCGGCCCGGTCTGCATTGAGAAAACCAAGGTCCATACACAGAATCAGCTGCGTTTCGACCTCATAGCAGGAACCGCGTGCAATGGTCAGAAACCGAACATATTCTGACCGATACTGTCGGCCGTATCCTTCTGCAATATTGGAAGGGATGGAGATCACAGCTCTACGGATCTGTGAGATTAACCCAAACGCTTCCTCCTTCGGGAGATCATTCGTAATGGAATAGATTTCTCGAACAAGCTCTCTGGCTTTTTGCCAGATAATCAGGCTTCTGTAACCTCGCATTTCGGCACTCCATTCTCCTTCAAACCATTCCTGACAAAACCCTATTCCCTGGTCCCTGATCCCTGATCCCTGTCCTGAAACACCGTCGGCATCGCGTGCTCGGCGAGCTCGCGGACCACGGCGTCGAGGTCGATGGTCTCATATTTTCCGGCTGCATAGAGGATCTTTCCCCGGACCATGGTCATCAGCACGTCGCTGCCGCGGGCGGCGTAGCAGAGGTGGGACATGACGTCATGGCAGGGCATCAGGTGGGGGGCGGTGAAATCGAGGAGGATCAGGTCCGCGTCCAGACCGGGCTTGATCATCCCGCATTCGGCCTCGCGGCCCTGTGCGCGGGCGCCGCAGACCGTAGCCATCATCAGGGCCGCCTGGGGCGGGAGGGCGTTCGGGTCCGCGTTCAGGCTCTTTGCCAGCAGGGAGGCGGTCTTGATCTCCTCAAAGAGGTCGAGGTTGTTGTTCGACGAGGCCCCGTCGGTGCCGAGGGCGACGTTCATGCCCGCCTTGATCATCGAGATGACGTCGGCGCGGCCGGAGGCCAGCTTGAGATTCGAGACCGGGCAGTGGACCGCCGTGACCTTGTGCCGGGCCAGGAGGGCCATATCCTCCGGCTCGAGCCAGACGCAGTGGGCGGCCTGAGCGCGTGCATCAAAAACGCGGTGGCAGTCAAGGAGCTGGGCCGGGGTCAGGCCGTACCGCTCCTTGCAGTCCTCATGCTCCTTCTGCGTCTCGGACAGGTGGATATGCATGCCGAGGCCCTCGTTGATCGCAAACTCGCTGAGCGCGTCCCAGAGGCGATAGTTGGAGGTGTATTCGGCGTGGATCGAGACCTCGGCGCGGATGCGGCCGTTGTCATAGCCGTCCCAGCGGTCGCGCAGGGCGACCAGCTCCCGGCAGGCGGGATAGGTCTCGAAGTCGAAGTCCTCCGAAAAGAGGGTGATGCCGCGGGCGAGATTGGCCTTGATGCCGGATTCCGCCACGGCCTCGGCAATCGCGTCGCAGTGGTCGTACATATCCGAGACCGAGGTGGTGCCGAAGCGGAGGCACTCGGCGATCGAGAGCAGGGTCGCGGCCTTGACGGCGCGGTCGTCCAGCTTCGCCTCGCGCGGGAAGATATAGTCGTTGAGCCAGGTCTGCAGATCGTGACCGTCGGCATAGCCGCGCAGCAGGCTCATCGGCAGGTGGGTATGGCAGTTGATCAGGCCGGGCATGAGGACCATGCCCTCGCCGTTGATGATCTGTTTGGGACGTTCCTTGGGCGGGGTCTTGGAGACGAGGGAGATCTTCCCGTCCGTGACGCCCACGAAGGCTCCGAAGTAGACGTGCATCGCCTCGTCCATCGTGACGGCGGTGACGTTGGAGAATAGGGTATCCATAGCGTTTGCAGTTCCTTCCTGTTGATTCGGCGGTTTTATTCCTTCGGCAGGAATTCCTCGCGCAGGAGACTGGTTTCGGGCAGGGTCATCGGGTCGATGGGCGGGAAGGCCTTCAGCCCCGCAAGGATCATA
>JAEEGG010006380.1_pt1 | contig 27686 bp, 26 predicted proteins | sample 9134161 | NCBI WGS metagenome assembly JAEEGG01 (sample SAMN16246543, study PRJNA631951) | gut metagenome | biome: gut microbiome; feature: rumen; material: CR-attached | host: Bos | place: Iran: Karaj | collected 2018-10 | reverse complement strand
AGTGAGACATTGTCGCACTATTAAATAAATGCTAACTTTGTCAGACAGAAAAATCGAGATTTATATATTCCTCAATAATCTGATTATATGGATTACCGAGAAGAAGCCATAGAATGCGTTAAAGATCGTGTCCTTCCAATCCATCAGCAAATATATGCCAAGCATGGAGGGGATTTCGATAGGATATACTCGGAAGGATACAATAGCAAGTCGTATCAAGGCAGGGTGATTGAGCCGGGGAAGGTTTATGAGCTGAGTTATCTGGAATGTTCCTGCCCCAAGGTGAAGTGCGGGCTTAGGAGCAATCCGGAGCAATGCGAATGTTCCCGGCAAAGCATATTATTCATTCTTTCGCAACTTGAACCTGACAGTCGGTTCGATGTCCGGATTGAGGACACGATACTCCGAGGAGGCGAGCGTTGCACTTTCAGGATAACAAGACGTGCCGGCACGAAGCAATTGATTGCTTTCTGCGGGTTGGACTGCGAAAAGTGTGACGCCTACATCGCTACGAAGAACAATGACCAGGCACTGCGGGAAAAGACGGCCAAACTATGGGCGGAATTGAACGATGCACCCATTCTTCCGGAACACATTAATTGCGAAGGTTGCCGTATGGACGGAGCGAAAACGGTCTTCTGCAGTTCCTTGTGCGAGATTCGTAAGTGCGCGATGGCCAATGATCTCGAAACCTGCGGCGGATGTGCGGAGAAGGATACTTGCCCGAAGGTCGGTGCCATTTGGCAGAATAATCCTCAGGCGAAGAAGAACCTGGAAGGATGAAACACATCCCCAACATAATAACTGCCTTCAGATTCCTTGGGGCCACCAGTCTGTTGTTCTGTAATCCAGCAGGTGTTGCATTCTGGGTAATCTATGGTCTATGTGGGATAAGCGATATGCTGGATGGTTACCTGGCGCGGAAACTGAACGCCGAGAGCAATACCGGCGCTATGCTGGACAGTGTGGCGGACATCTGCTTTGTCGCTTGTTGCGCCATACGGCTTATCCCCGTTGTGCAGATCCCGACTTGGTTGTGGATTTGGGCGGCATCGATAGTCACCGTCAAACTCATCAATCAAGTATCGGCGTTGATAGTATACAGACATCTAATCTTTCCTCACACGATGGCCAACAAACTTACGGGGCTTCTTCTTTTCCTTACTGTTCCTACAGTTTTCTGGTCCATTGTCCCCGTTGCCATCGTTGCCGGTGTCGCCACATTTGCATCTGTGCAGGAAGGACATTTTATCAAGACACGTAAGGTCTGATGATACAATGATGTAAATTCCCATTTATCGGTCAAGCTCATCGATGAAGGATTGTATATGGAGCAGTCCTTCGATGAACGAAAGGTTCGAGATTCGGAGTGTTTGGTCTACTACAGAGGATTTCCGAAAGGATTTCCTCTTTTTTTATTACCTTTGTGAAAACGCACGCCATGCAGATTCTTCAGACAGCCATAACACGAGCCGAACTTGCTGCTTTGGCAGAGAACACGTTCGGTGATATGATCAAATGTGTAGCCGATGTGAAACGAGGGCTATTGGCCCTTGATGCCGAACTGCATGCGGATTTGGAACGTCTGCTGTTGGAAAACGGTTCTGCCGGAGAGGACCTGTGGGGTTTCAACTTGTATCCCGATGAGGAGGGAGATGATTTCATCGAGTACGACTCGCTCATCAACATCCGCTCCTGGCAGGGCAATCCTTCCCGCGGAATTTCCAACCCGGAGACCAGGGAAACGATTGAAAAGATTGTAGCACAATTCATTATCGGATAGAATGCAGCACACGGCTTTGGAAAACGGCCGTTGGGCCGAGTTGACTTTCCCGCAGCAGATGGCTAACATCGGCAGCGAAACATCCCGTGTGCTGAAAGCTTTGGAGGCCGGTAAGAGCAATCGCGCGGAGGGGGCTTTCGCCCGAGCGCAAGAACTCATCGACCTTACCATCAAATATGGCAGGATCGATACCCCTTCACAAAGAAGTGCACTTTTGGAGGAACTCTGCCGCTTCCGGGAATTGTTCTGCGCCGCCTTCCTTTCCCGCGACTTCACGGAACTTGTATCATTGAATAAGTATTTGGACCAATTCGCGCAGATCCGGAAGCCGGCCTGATCTCCGACAGGCCTTCCAGAAAAGCGACTTTATGTTTCTCAATGCGGCCGGCCCGGAAGGCGATGGCCGACATCACCTTGGAGATATGGTGAAATGTCCCTATCTTCGTCCCTTGAAGGAAAAAGAAATCAGATTAGAATATGGATAAGAACGCACTCTTCCTTCAAGCCACCGGCAAGTTCCTGCTCGGGGTTGTCGTCATCGGCCTGCTGCTCTTCCTGCCGGCGGGGTCGCTTCAGTATTGGCAAGGTTGGCTGCTGATGGGCATTCTGTTCGTGCCGATGTTCTGCGCCGGCCTGGTCATGATGGCGAAGAATCCGGAACTGCTCCGCAAGCGGCTGAATGCCAAAGAAGAAGAGAAGGAACAGCAGACGGTCGTGAAACTCAGCGGCCTCCTGTTTGTCGCGGCGTTTGTCGTGGCGGGCCTCAATTGGCGTTTTGGCTGGTGCATGCTGCCGGACTGGGCCGTTTGGGCGTCGGCTGGCCTTTTCCTGGTCTGCTATCTGCTCTACGCGGAGGTTTTGCGGGAGAACACCTACCTCTCCCGGACCATCGAGGTGCAGGAGAATCAGAAGGTCATCGACACGGGGCTCTATGGAGTCGTCCGGCATCCGATGTACATGGCCACGACCGTCCTGTTCCTGGCCATGCCACTGGTGCTGGCTTCGCCCCTCTCTTTCCTGATCATGTTGCTGTACATTCCGCTGATCGCCAAACGGATCAAGAATGAAGAAATGGTCCTGGAAGAAGGGCTGGAGGGTTACAGGGAGTACAAGCGGAAGGTGAAGTACAAAGTGATCCCTTTCATCTGGTAGATCCCTCTTTATCGCTCAGGCCCAATCGTTGAACGACAGGCCCTCCGTCAACGCACGGCAAACCGTTTCATTCGCATTTTCCGTTAAGGACAAACCGGAAGGCCGCGACAACCAGCATAGGGCCCAGTCCGCTGTAGAAGGATGCGGTGAATGCCGCGGGAATGCCGGGAATGAATTTCAGAACGATTCCGAGGCATGTCATGCAGATGACCAGGATCCAGCCACGAAGCGGGAAAGTCTGCCAGATACTTGTCTTCCGGGGCAGGGAAGCGATGCGGGCGGAGTACCTGTCCACGATGCGTGAGAACATCAAATAGAATCCCGCGACGACGGCCGCCGTGACAAGCAGCAGCCACCAGCGGTTTTCCAGTTCCATGGACAGATAGGTACGCACCCCCTTTACACTGATGATGATTCCGGGGATGCCCCAGATGAGGGCGGCAATCAGGTATAGATTCTTTTTGTCCATATCAGCCTTGATCCGCCGCAAAGTTCGCTGTTTGCAGCGGAACATTTCAGGCCGATAACGGACGGAATTAGGATTATCCTTGCATCTTTTTCCGGAAGGCAGAGGGCGTCATGCCCGTCTCTTTCTTGAAAAGGCGCGAAAAATAGGACTGGTCCTCGACCCCTACGGACACGGCGATGTCGATAATGGGGAGGCTGGTGGATGAAAGCAGGCGCTTGGCGCGCTGGATGCGGAGGATGTCGATCCAGGCTCCCACGCTGCGGCCGGTGGACTGTTTCACCAGGCGGCTCAGGTAGTTTTCGCTGATGCCGGCCCCGCGGGCATAGTCGGCCAGGGTTCCGGGCATCCGGTCCGGATTGAACAACGACTCCAGGAACGAACTGACGGCGGCGGGCATGACGGAGGGAAGATTGGGCTTAAGCCGCGACAGAAGCAGGTCCAGGCCTTTCTCCACAAACCCGTTGTCCCCCGTTTCGAAAGAGATGGCGAGCATGTTGAACAGTTCGGCCATAAAAACCCCTTCGTCAAACCAGAAGCCCTGATGCAGCGGAGCGGACAGATAGCGGAGCGGCTTGGAATCCGGAAGGATGGACGGCGCGAAACCGCCGGTGTAACCGATGGCGTTCCGATAATACCGGATGGCAAACGGATGCTGCTGGGGAATCAGGAGGAGTTGCGCAGGCTGGCACAGGAAAGGCGTACCGTCCACATCCACAAGTACTTCGCCGGAAGCGACATAGATAAAACCGAACAACGGGAGTTGCGCCGCCGGGACCTCCGACGCCTGGATAAAACCGACCGTATCCATCCTCCGGATGAAGAATGGGCACGCGGAGAAGTCCGCATCCGGGTTCCAGTGAGACTTGATATCCATGAACGGAGAGCGCTTCAAGGATGGCAAGTTACGAAAAAAACGCCTGCGTTCCAAAAATGGTTCCGCCGGCACCGGCTCCCTGTTCCGGTCCGGCTCCGTTTTATTTTTGGAATCCTGTGTTTTTTTTCTTTACTTTGCCACAGAGAAACAAACGCCATGCGTCAGCATCTTCATAGGAACTGTTGTTGTACCCTCCCCGAAGGATGGTGCACGGTATGTCCCTAGGTTCGACCTGGCAGTTTTTCCCGGCGCGGGAAAGCGTATAGATGCATCATCCTCCAAAGGGCGGTGCATTTTTTTATTCCATGAACAGATAACAACCAATAAAAACGAACAAGCCATGATCTACAAAGCGCTTACGGACCTCATCGGGAACACTCCCCTCCTGGAGGTCAGCGGATTCGAGGGGCAGAAAGCCCGCCTCGTCCTGAAAATCGAAGCCTTCAACCCCGGCGGTTCCGTCAAGGACAGGATCGCCCTTCAAATGATCCGGGACGCCGAAAGGGACGGCCTCCTGAAGGAAGGGGCCACCATCATTGAACCGACCAGCGGAAACACCGGAGTCGGCCTCGCCTGGGTCGGCACTTCGAAAGGATACAAGGTCATCCTGACGATGCCCGAGTCGATGAGCCTGGAAAGAAGGAACCTGCTGGCGGCGCTCGGAGCCAGGCTCGAACTCACCCCCGCCTCCCAGGGGATGAAAGGCGCCATCGCGAAAGCGCAGGCGCTGAAAGCGTCCATTCCCGGTGCGGTGATCCTCGGACAGTTCGTCAATCCGTCCAATCCCCTCGCCCACGAGCGGACCACCGCCGAGGAAATCTGGCGGGACACCGACGGAGCGGTCGATGTTTTCGTCGGCGGCGTCGGGACCGGCGGGACCGTCAGCGGAACGGGAAGGGCCTTGAAAAGGCATAAACCGTCCGTCCGGGTCGTTGCCGTGGAACCTGCCGGGAGTCCCGTCCTGAGCGAAGGCAGAAGCGGGAGCCACAAGATCCAGGGAATCGGAGCGGGGTTCGTCCCGCAGACCTTCGACGCTTCGGCCGTCGACCGGGTCATTCCCGTCACGGACGAGGAGGCCGCCGCTTCATCGCGGCTGCTCGCTTCGAAGGAAGGACTGCTCGTCGGCATCTCCTCGGGAGCCGCCTTCCATGCAGCCCTGACCCTCGCCCGGGATGAAAGCTTCGCCGGCAAGATGATCGTAGTCCTCCTTCCGGATACGGGCGAAAGATACCTGTCCACCGGTCTTTTCAACAGAAACAACTAGATTCCAGGCACATGGATATTCCGATAAAAACCATGAGGACGACACTCCGGACCCTGATGGAGTCCCTCTTCGAGGCTTTCTTCCCGGAGTACAGCCCCAACCCGTACGAACAAGCTGTCAACGAGGCCGTCAAGGCCCTCTCCAGCCTTTGCGGCCCGGAAAAGGCGGAACGATTCCGGGCGAGGATCCCCTTCCTGGCGGAACTCCTGGCCCAGGATGTCGAGGCGATCGGCGGGAACGACCCGGCCGCCTGCGATATCCAGGAAATCGTGTACTGCTACCCGGCGGTCACGGCCCTGGTCCATTACCGGGTCGCCCACGAACTGGACGCGCTCGGGGTCGGGATCATTCCGCGGATGCTCACCGAATATGCCCACTCCGAAACGGGGATCGACATCCATCCCCAGGCCCGGATCGGCCACCATTTCGCAATCGACCACGGAACGGGCGTCGTGATCGGCCAGACGGCCATCATCGGGAACCGGGTCACCCTCTACCAGGGGGTGACCCTGGGGGCGAAGAACTTCAAGTACGACGAGTCGGGGAGACCGAGGAACATCCCGCGTCACCCCATCATCGAGGACAACGTCACCGTTTACAGCAACGCCTCCCTCCTGGGAAGGATCACCATCGGGGAAGGGTCCGTCATCGGCGGCAACGTATGGCTCACCCACAGCGTTCCGCCGCACTCGCGGATCCTGCAGGGAAGGAGCCAGGAGACGTTCCTGGACGGCGCCGGAATCTGAAGCGGTCCGCCCTAGTTGTCGAAGAGCACGAGGCTGACTCAAAAGTGAGTTGGCCTCTTTTTTTATGGGATGGGGATGGGGTGCCCGGGGGACTCCGTTCCTCCTTCAAGTATCAAATACAAGCACAACAAAAGAGGGCGACCTCAAGTCATCTTGACTTTTTGGTCTCCTTTCCGGCTTTCGGGATCCCTGTCAGAGGAGCCGGGAGATATCCTTCTCTTCGATGGCGTTGAGCCCGTTGGAGGTGATGACCTCAGCGGCCTTTTCGGCGTTGTCCGTACGGAAGATGAGGACGCCCTTTCCGTTCAGCAGGAAGGAATACAGGTAAGCGATGCTGATGCCTTCGCCCGCGAACAGCTCGATGGCGTCGGCGGCCTTGCCGGGACGGTCGTCGAGCTCGACGGCGAACACCTCGCAGAGCGAGACGGCTATGCCGGCTTCCCGGAGGACATTGTATGCCTTTTCAGGCTGGGAGCAGATGATACGGAAGATGCCGTAATCGACGGTATCGGCGATGGTGGAGGCGATCAGCTGGATCTTCTCCTGCTTGAGCAGCCGGAGCACCCGGACGAGCGTACCGGACTTGTTCTCGATGAAGACGGAGAGTTGATGGACGGTCATAGTCGTTGGGGGTTTTAGTATTTCTTTCTGGTATCGACGACCCGGACGGCCTTGCCCTCGCTCTTCGGCAGGGTGTTCTTCGGCACGAGACGGACCCGGGGCGTAATCAGGATTTCATCGCGGAGCTGGCGGGTGATCTCCCGGGTCAGCGCCTGGAGCTTGCCGTAGTCGTCGATGAAGAGGTCCTTCATCTCCACATCGACGGTCATGGCGTCGTTGTCGTCCACGGTCTCGAGCGTGATGAGGTAGTCGGAGGCAAGCTCCTGGAACTGCATCAGGATGGTCTCGATCTGGATCGGGAAGATATTGACGCCCTTGAGGATGATCATGTCGTCGCTGCGGCCCTTCATCCGGTCGAGGCGGAGGTGATGGCGCCCGCAGGCACACTCGCCCGGCAGGATGCGGGTGAGGTCGCGCGTGCGGTAGCGGAGCAGCGGCATGGCCTCGCGCTTGAGCGTCGTGAGGACGAGCTCGCCGACCTCTCCGTCCGGGACGGGCTCGAGGGTGTCCGGATCGACGATTTCGACGATGTAGTAGTCCTCCCAGATGTGCATGCCGTTCTGCTCGGGGCACTCGAAGGCGACGCCGGGGCCGCACATCTCCGACATCCCGAAGGAGTTGTACGCCTTGACGCCGAGCATGTCCTCGATGCGCTTCCGCGTATCCTCGGAGTGCGGCTCGGCGCCGATCACGAGGGTGCGGAGCCGGGTGTCCCGGCGGGGATCGATCCCCTTTTCGCACATGACCTCATACAGACGGGCCGCGTAGGAAGGGATGGCATGCACCACGGTCGTGCCGAAATCCGTAAAGAACTTGAGCTGGCGCAGGGTGTTGCCGGCGGCGGCGGGGACGGTCAGCATGCCGACCTTCTCGGCGCCGTACTGGAAGCCGAGGCCGCCGGTGAACATCCCGTAGCCGGACGTGTTCTGGAAGACGTCCTCGGGACGGCAGCCGACCATCCACAGGCAGCGGGCGACGGCATTGGCCCATTCCTCCAGGTCCTTCTGCGTGTGAAGGATGACCGTCGGATTGCCGGTGGTGCCGCTGGAAGAGTGCAGGCGCACGCATTGGTCAAGCGGGACCGCGGCCATGCCGAAAGGATAGGTGTCGCGAAGGTCCTGCTTGGTGGTGAAGGGAATCTTCCTGAGGTCATCGAGCGTACGGATATCCGAAGGCGCCAGCCCGGCTTTGCGGAAACGCTCCCGGTAGAACGGGGAATCCATGCAATGCCGCACCGTCGCCTGCAGCCGCTCAAGCTGGTAGGCCTCGATTTCCGCGCGGGAGAAGGACTCCTCCGGATTGAAGAACTTCTGGTAGGACATAATGGGGAGGGATAAGGGATGGAATCAGATGAAGGAAAGGATCATGTCGGCCAGTTCTTCCTCAGTGTGACCGTCGGAGGTCAGGGCCAGGTCGTAGTTGCGGACATCGTACCGGCTGACGCCGGCATAGCGCCGGATGTAATTCTCGCGGGCCTCGTCCACCCCCTGGATGACCGCGCGGGCGCTTTCCTCGGAGAGTTCCTGCTTTTTCATGACCCGCTCGATCCGGTTGGGCAGCGATGCGCTGATGAAGACATTCAGGATATTGGGATGGTCCCTGAGCACGAAGAAGCCGGAGCGGCCGGCGATGACGCAGGAGCCCATCTCGGCAAAGCCTTTCAGGATCTCCACCTCCGCCTCGAAAATGTCGTCCGTGGTGACATTGAGCCGGAATTCCTGCGTGTACCGGGGATTCAGGCCGAGGGCCTGGGCGGACGGCATCGGAGAGACCTTGTTGATGAAATCGGCCAGCCAGTTCTTCTTCTGCCCCTTCAGCCGCTCGATGGCGCTGGCGCTCAGGTCGAACTGCTTCATGAGCGAGGAGAGCAGCTGCTTGTCACAGTAACGGACGTTCAACTTCTCCGCGAGGATGCGGCCCACGGTATGGCCGCCGGAGCCGACTTCCCGGCTGATGGTGATGACAAAGGGTTCTTGGGTATTCATGGTTGTAAAAGCAATATAAGATTCTTGTCAGTCATGATGGGGATCCGGTCCTCCGGCGGCCCCGGTATCGTCGGGAGACGCATCCGAGGGGGCCCGGTGCCAGAGTCTCCACCACGCGGAACTGAGGACATCCGCAAAGGAGAGGGAGACCCGGAGCGGATAGCGGAAATACCGCAACTTCGGTTTATGGTGATAGAAAATGGTGAAATACTCCTGCTTCGTCAGCTTGAGACCCCATTCGCTGAGATGCTTGACGGAGCGCCAGGGGTGCCAGCCGCCGTAGTCGATCTTGCCCATGTCGTGCATGAGGGCGGTGATGGCGACGCTGTCGGAACGCAGGAACCAGCTGGTAACCTGCATGATCCGATACACTTCAAGGGAATGCTGCGCGAGGCCGCCGACTTCGGTATGATGGCCGCCGGCGCCCCGCGTATAAAAGTCCGTCGTATCCAGGTTGCTGATGACCGCCTCGATTCCGGGGCGGCCCGTCGCACGCAGGATTTCAATGATCCGTTCCCTGTTCTCCATGGCCCGGTCGCTGGCATCCTTCTTTCCCGAACGGCAGCCCGGCACCGTCAGGACGACGGCGGCAAGGGTCAACGCGAGGAAGAAGGGTTTCATATTCGGTCCGTTCTATCCTACAAAGATAATCATTTTTTGGAGAATGGCCGGACCGGGACCGACTTCATGGGAAGCGGCAAAAGGCGACGACCTATTTCTTGAAGAGCTTCTTGAGGGCGTTCCAGGCCCACAACAGGACCACGGCGCCGATCAGGGCACTGAGGATCTGGCCATACCACTGGGACCAGAAGGAACCGCCGGCACCGATCAGGCCGAGCAGCCAGCCGCCGACCAGACCGCCGAGCAGGCCGATGATGATGTTCCAGATGAGACCACCCTTGTCCTTGATCACGAAGAAGCCGGCAAGCCAGCCGGCGATGGCTCCGAAGAGCAGGGTAAGAAGGATATTCATAACTCTAATACTAAATGATTTAGCACAAAGATAGGAAACATTTTGCAGGAAACAAAGGGGCGCATTCCGCAGGAACGGACCGGGCCGTCAGCGGAGCGGGAAATCCCGGACCGGGACCTCTTTCAGCACCGGGGAAGCGGACATTCCCTGGGGATTGGTGCCGGGAAGCCCCTGGGGAACCGGCGTGCCGAGCCGGCCGAAAAGCCACTCCCAATACGGGGGCATCGAGCCGTCGGCAGCCCGGAAGTTCATCGGTTCATTGTCGAAAACCGGCCTGCCGGCGGCGTCCAGGAAACTTTCCCGCACCAGTTCCGAGCAGTACATCGCACCGTTGTCCGGAAGGAAATACAGGTCATAGGGCTGGCCGCAGAAGGTTTTCGCCTTCCCGACCGCCGCTTCGGGATCCACGCCTTCCGCCCGCTTGACGATGAACACCGGAAGCGAGCCGTCCTTGAGCGTGAAATCCGTCAGGAAGGTGTCGAGCGGATGACGGTCGACGCCGTGGCGGAGCGTCGCGTCGATGATCCAGACGCTGTCCGCCTTCACCTCGGCGATGGCCACATGGATGAGGTTCAGCCCGCCGGCGACGCCGGTCGATGCGGCGATGGCCGTGTCCATGGAGTCGGCCGGGGCCTCCACCGCATAGTCGAGCGGGATGCCCACGAAGATGAGGTCGCCGGTCCGGAGCCGGTCGCCGCCGGAACAGGCGGTCAGGAGGATGAGCACGAAGGCTGCGAGGAAAAGTCTTTTCATGTACGCAGTACGGGTTGTTGATTCTCTGCGAAGATACGACTATTTTGGGAAAAACCGGACCGCCTGCGGCCGGAATCGGCGCGGACATCAGAAGGTCCATCCCGCACCCAGGACGACGGAGCAGCGGGAAAGCCGGATGGAGGAGAGGCCCGCAGACAAGGAAAAATGCCCGGTCCGCCAAGTGAACCCGGCTTCAGCCAGAAGGCCTTTCTCCGAAAGGTCCGCAACCCTTGCCCACTGTCCCGCCGTATCCTCCCAGAGGACGGAATCGTCTCCATAGCCCCCGCCGGCATAAAGGCTCCATGCACCGGAGAGTCGCCAGACCGCACCGGCAGAAACGGCGGTCCGGCCGCCGGCGGCCTTTCCGCTGGTCCATATCTGCCCATAGGCGGTCGTCCCGTCGCCGGAACAGGCATACGAAGGCCGGCGGAACGGGATCCGGGCGCTTCCGGAAACATATCCGCCCATGCGCCCGCGGAGCACGGCCAGCCGGAAACCGAACGACGGACGAAGGCCGGCATCCACCAGCCCATAGAGGCTCCATTCCCATGGAAGGTCCTTCAAGACAGGGGATTGCAGTGGACGGGAACCCAGCGCCCGGAGCCGGGAAGTCGGGGCCGGCATGGCAACGACGGGTGCCATCGGAACCGGAGACGGAGGCACCAGCGCCAGGCGTTCGCGCACCGGCGCCTGCCCCTGCCCTGCCGCCGGACGGGGAGGCGCTTTGGGAACGTGCGTCATGGCTCCCGGAGCCGGAGGAGTGGGAGAAGGCCGGCGAAGGGCGTTCCGAATCAGGGCGACCTCCCGCTCGACATTCCGGAGAGGGGCCGTCGCCCGCTCCCCCCTGCCCAGTTCCGCGGCGAGCGAGGCCACTTGCGCATGCGGGGAGCCATCCCCCTGCGGGAGGGAAGAAAGGTACGCCTGCGCCCAGTCGCAATACGTCCGTGCCCGGGCGGCATCTCCTTTCCGGGCCGCCTGCATCGCATGGTCATACAGTTCCCGGACCTTGCGGCGGCGCGGCGCAAAAATCTCCGGGATCTGCCCGCGGCCGATATAGCGGATCACCGTTCCCGCCCCGTCGCTGACGGAACGGCTGCACTTCCGGATATCCGCCAGGTAGGTCCGCCAGAGCGCGAGCCGGAGGTCGTCCGGAAACGGAAGCGCATCCGTCGACGAGAGGACCCGGACCAGGCCGTCCAGGGCCTCTTCATCCGCCTTCATCCGGTCACTGCCATGTCCTTCCGCCCAGACCACGGACGGATCCTCCCGGATCCGCTGGAGGTTCTGGGCAAAGGCGCTGGCGCTCAACAGGAAGGCCAGCAAAATGAGCCATCCCTTCCTCATCGTCTGTACAGGGCGATAAACCGGGATTCGATCCGGGCGAGCCGCGCTTCCTGCTCCGGACCCATGCGGCCCGGGATGCCGTCGAGCAGCGAAACGAGGGCGGCCTTCTCCTCCAGGATCTTCTTGTCGACATGGCGCGGCTTTGCAGCCAGGCAGGATGCACACAGGGCTTCCAGCTGGTCGAGGACCTGGTCCCACTGCCCGGAATCCGCCTCTTTCAGCCCGGAGAGCAGGCGGATATAATCCCGCTCCAAGTCCTCCCTGTCCGCGCTTTCGGCGAAAATGCGGCCGTCCGCCGTGCAGAGATAGAAAAGGCCGGCACGGCCGAGGAGCGCCACATCGTCGTCCAGGAATTCGACCTGCTCCCACTCCAGGGGCAGGATGACATGGCCCAGCGTGTCCGCAAGGCCTTTCCGCCCTTCCGAAGAAACGATCATCCGCCCGTTGAAGCAATACACGGAATCCTCATACGCCGGACGCGCCGCAGCCTCCTGTGTCCGGACGGCGGCACCGTGGCACGATGCAAGCACGGCGGGGAGAAACACCCCCAGTTTTATCCAACTATGTCGAAACATCTTCTTATCTTTGCACGGTAAAACCTTTCATGTCCATGATTCCGTCATCCGGCTTTTTCGTAGCGCCGCAGCTCCCGTCCGAAACCCATGATTCCGGACTCGACTGCCTCTGTGAACCGGCCGACGGATCCTGCATCCTGCTGAAAGGGAGCCGGGAGGACCGGCTCGTGGTGTACAAGGCGCTCAAAGCCGCCTACCGCGACGACCCCGTCTGCCGGCGGATCCTGCGCCGGGAGTACGAGATCGGCCGTTTCCTCAAGCATCCCGGCATCTGCGAAATCCTGGACTGGGTGCACCTCCCCACCTACGGGGACGCCATCGAGATGGAGTACATCGAAGGGTCCACGCTCGATGCATGGCTCGGCGCGCACAGGAACGAAACGGCGAAGCAGCGGAAGATCCTCACCGACCTCTGCGACGCCCTGGAGTATCTCCACCGCAAACAGGTGGTCCACAAAGACCTGAAACCCACGAACATCCTGATAACGAAAGACGGAAACTATCCCAAAATCATCGACTTCGGCCTTTCTGACACCGATTCCATCCTGACGGGGAAAGACCCCGGCGGGACGGTGGCCTACGCCGCACCGGAGGTGCTGGAAGGCGGCGCCGCCGACGTGCGGAGCGACATCTATTCGCTCGGCTGCATCCTGCTGGAGATGGCGCCCGCCTTTTCCCGGATCGCCCGCAAGTGCACCTCCCGGGATGCCGCAAAGCGATATCCTTCGGCCGCCGCGGTCCGCTCCGACATCGAAAGGATGGGACGGACGCGATTCCTCTCCGTCGCCCTGCCGCTGGCCGCCCTGGCCGCAGCAGGGGCCGTCTGCTTCTTCTCCCTGAGGGAAGACCCTGTGGAACAACTCTTTATGGATGCTGTCGAACAAGTCAGGGAAGCCGCTACAAAGTTTTGACAACGAGGATGCCGCCGTCACGCCCGGCGATGAAAGAGGCGGTCTTCTCCCCTTTCCGGTCGATTTCCGGGATGATCAGCGGAAATCCCTTGACGATGGAGGAGAGCTCGAATTCGTCTCCGGGCTCCAGTTTGGAATGCACCGATTCCATCACCCGGAACCTTCTGTCGCCCAGATACTTGAGCGTAACGATCCGGTCCGGCCGCCAGCCCAGCTGGAGGGTATCCCCTTCCTGGAGCGAAGCGGCATCGATCCGTGCGGAATGGAAATACAGCGATGAAACCAGCACGGAACTGCGCAGGTCTTCCACGAAAGCACCATAATCCCGGAACCCCACGTAACGCGACAGGGCGTCGAGCGTCGCTTTGCGCGGCTGCACCTGCATGCCGACATAACCCCAGAGGCGCTTCAGCGTCGAGGGGGATACCTGGTCTTCCATGGCTTCCGACAGGCGGACAAAGTCGGCCGTAGAGGCGACCCTGCCGGCATATTTCCGTTCCACCGCCTGTTTGAGGAACGCGAGTTCAAGTTCTTCTTTCATGCAACTACTTGTATTGGATCCGGGTATGCCCTTCAATATCACAGGATTCCAGGACAATGCCCTCCGGAAGCCAGACCGTCTCCAGCGCAGGGTTGCCGGCAGACTCGAGATGCCGGAACAGCCGGTTGTTGGACAGGTCCAGTTCCTTCAGGGCCGTGCCGCTGAAACGGAATGTATACAGATCGGGATTCGCCGAGAAATCAATCGTTTCCAGCGGGGTGTCATACAGCTGGCAGATGTACAGCATGGGACAGCGGGAGAAGTCCAGGGAACGGAGGCCGGTGGTTCCATTGAGATAGATGGACAGGAGGGAGGGATTGTCCAGGCGGATCTCCTTCAGGAAAGGGTCCCGCTCAATATTCAGGTTTTCCAGTTTCCTATTGGCCGTAAAATCGAGACAGCGCAGACCGTTGGCTGCCATATACAGCCGCTCCAGGTTGACCAACTGTTCCAGGCCAGCCTGGCTTTCCAGCCGGATGTCCGTCAGTTGGATTTCCTTGACCGCCAGCAGTTCCTCCGGGGACATCCTGCCGTCCCGGTCCGCGTCGTAACCGGCGAGCAGGCAGGCCAGGATGGCCGGATCGAAGGTCCGCGCCGGGGTGGTGAAGGAGTACGGTCCCGCCGTGATCTCGTCTTTCCCGTTGCTGAAGATGATGTAATAGGAATACTGATGCTCCGGCTCCAGGGAATGGCATCCCGCCTGGAACGCATCCCCGTTTTGGGTCGCGGGAAGAAGGATACGCCCGCCCTCCTCCGGGGCGATTTCAAACCGCGCGGACGTGATGTTCCCGACGTGGCTGAAAACGGCCGTCAGTTCCACGGAATCCGGCCCGGCCGATTCGCTGACCGACCGGACCTCCGGCCGGAGCAGTTCTTCCGGCGGAACGGGCGAACACGCGGACAGGCATGCCAGGAGAAGGCATGCCAGCATCCGTTTCCCTTGCGCTTTTTGAAGTTTCATCGAGCGCAAAAATAAGCAAAAATTGCGTTATTGCGGAAGATATTCCAATACAATGTCCTCCGAATCCAGGCTCCCCGGACGGATTTCCTGGACGCTGACTTCGCCCGTCGCGTAATGGTGGAACGTGATATAGAATCTTTGCCCTTCATCCCCCGGAATCCAACGGCTGTCCCCATCCAGGCCCTTGGCCGCCTTGATCGCTTCTTCCCGGATGAGGACCGCCCGTTCGTCGTCGGATTCATGGGAACCGCTTTGAGCCGTCAGCACCTTCCCTTTGGAAGAAACTGCCACAAAGATGGTTGTATTGCCATCCGTAGCGGAAACGAAGGACTTCCACAGGGAAATCCGGGGAAGTTTGGGAAGGACTTCCGCCAGGATAACCTCTCCCAGATTTCCGTCGAATCGTACAGGCTGTTTCTCCCGCATCAACTCCTCATCTTCCTTCCGCCTCTGCTCCATGATCCTCAGTTCCTCCTGTTCCCTGACGGCCTTCTGCGCCATCGACTTCCGTACATCGTACGCGGGATAACCCCATGACCTTCCCACGGTTTCGAAGGGCAACTTGTCTTCGCTCAGGAAAGGGCCGAAAACAGAATGGAATCCGAGATTGTACAAATAGCTGCCGATGTAAAACACGTTGTCATAGTTTTTCAAGGCAAGCGGCCCGAAAATGTCGGGGCGGCCCAGCGTGCCATCATCATCTTTCAAGGGCGTATTCTCCCCGGTCGAGTCGTCGTACATGAAGGATTTGACATAGGCCCCGTTCGAAAATACATAGGTATAGGAATAGGGGCGTTTATCCTTGGGCGTCAGCGTCCAAGTCCCGTCTGCAAAACCATCGTCATCGAACTGACCGCTCAATACCCAGACAAAACCATCACATTTGAATGGACCCCTGAACTGGTCCTCCCGAAAAGAACAGACGACACGGTTCGATGGCTCGCGACGGTATTGTATGACCATTTCACCATCCAGCTGATCGTGGAGATAATGGATCGAATAGGTTTCCGTACCATAATTCACGGTCCATTCCCCCTCCTTTCTCCCGTCCACGAACTGTCCCTTGACCATGAGCGCATGGGCGACGCTGAGGGAATTTTTGGACTTCTCCTGGTCATTGATGAAATAATAACTCCCGTTTTTCACCCGCTTCCCCTCGCGGTCGACATAATACTCATAGGAGCCCTCGCCGGAACAGGAGAGATTCTCGTTATCAATCTCCATGATTTTTTCTGTCATTTTCATCATCCCGGAATACTTCATGTTGTTTTGGGCGAAAGAGGATACGGAGAAGCAGAACAACAGGACCGGTACAAATCGTTTCATCGTCATCATGTTATTGGTTTTTATTCAGGACTTGTGAAATAAGAACCTGCACCACCGGTGTCTGCTGCTTCGCAGCCCTGTCCGGGTAAATGCCACCGGTGGTGCAGGTTCTTATTTCCGGTTCACTTACAACATTCGCTGCGAAGCGGGGTAAAGATACGCACAGGGCACAAAACGAAAAGGTCCATTCAAGGTCCATTTCCGCATCGCAACGCAAAATGGCGGTCGGAACGGAAAAAATGATTACCTTTATGCCACTGAAACGAAAACCCAATTCCTATGCACGGAGAATTTGAGATCTGGTGGTCGTCCCTGGCCGTCACCCAGAAAGAAAGAATCGCAAGAAAGGCCCTCACCAAGACCGCTGCCGACGGAGTCGTCGATGAGGAAATGGTCCGTTATCCCGCCTGCACCCGCTGGTGGAACACCCTGGACGAGGAGCGGAAACGGGCGATCCACGACCACTGCGTCGACCGCCACGGCCTCCTCCTCCCCGAGTGGGACAACGCCAACCCTTACGGCGACTGATCATGTGCTGCCGTTTCTTCCGCGCCGCGGTGCTGCTTCTGCTCCCGGCGCTCGCCGCCTGCCGGCAGGCGACGCCCGTCCAGGTGCTGGACGGGGAGATGGCGAAGGTGCGGGACTATGTCCCCGCCCGCGCCGTGATGGCCCACCGGGGCTCGACCTACTGGACCCCGGAGGAGACGGAAAGCGCCTGGCGCTGGGCGCGCGAAATGGGCGCCGACTACCTGGAATCCGACCTGCAGTGCACCAAGGACGGGGTTATCCTCGCCAACCACGATGAAAACCTGGCCCGCACGACGAACATCGAGGAGGTCTTCGGCGCGGATATCCCCGCCTGCCGGGTCAACCTCTACCTCGCCCTCGGCTTCACCCGGAAGGACGCCGAGGCCCAGGTCGAGCGGGACAAGGAGACCTTCCGGCCGTTCTACGCCGCTTCCTATTATTATGCGGAACTGCTGACCCTGGATGCCGGCAAATGGTTCAATGCCGCCCGGCCGGGGCAGGCGCGGGCGCGCTATGCCGCCGGCTACGACGGCTCGCGCGACCGCGGGTCCCTCGCCTACGCCAACGGCCAGTACGTCTCTGCCCTTCAGGACCAGATCGCCTATGCGGAGGGGAAATGCCTCCGGCGCGGCAGCGACGGGCGGCGCATCCTCCCCTTCCACCGGCGGGAATCCTGCGTTGGCAGGACCCTTGCAGAAATTGCCGCCGAGAGCGGGAAGTATCTGGAAATCATTGATTACGATTTCTCCGAGGCCTACATCCCCGACCCGGAGGACACCGGCAACCGGCCCGGCATCTACATCGAGTTCAAGGAGCCCGCGGTCAATCCCGAGGACATGGAGCAGCGCATCTATGACATCCTCGACGCGGCCGGCTGGAACATCATCACCCGGCCTGAGACCGAGACGGCCTTCTACAAGGACGGCAAGGTCAATGTGGGTCATACCAACGGGAAAGTGATCCTCCAGACCTTCTCCCCCGCCTCCCTGCAGCGGGCCCATGCCCTTTTCCAGGGCCGTGTCCCGATGTGCTTCCTCCTCTGGCCGCCCTGCCCCGAAGAGATCGCGGGCGGCGACCTGGCCACGCCGGAGGGCTTCGCGGCCATCCTCAAATGGGCCCAGGACAACGGCGCGCACATTTCCGGCCCCTCCATCGCCGGAGAGCCCAACAATTACGAGGAACTCAACGCCCCCTGGCAGGCGGAGCTCGTCCGCCGCAGCGGGATGCTGAACCACCCCTACTCCTTCGACTCCACCGCCCAGATGGACGCGCAGGTCAACCTCGCCGACGGCTATTTCACCAACCGCACCGAGATGACCCTGCAATACCTGATTGACAAGGGCTTACGCAACAAGGACGCAGCGCAGACCGTGCCCGATGCGGAAGCCACCCTCGCCCGGCTGGGCTATTGATTCCCTGAAATCCACTAAATCCACCAAACAATGAACCGACTTTTCCCTTTGATTACAACAGTCCTGGTGGCGATCACCGGCTGTACCCGTGAGCAGGACCGGCCAGTCCCCTGCCTTTCGGGCACCATGACCGCATCCCTCGAAGCGGGCACACGTGTATCCCTTGCCGACGACGGCGCCTTTTCCTGGGCGGCCGATGATATCATCACCTTCTTCACGGACGCCGGGAACCGGACGTATACCCTTGCCGACGGAGCCGGCGAAACCGTCGCCACCTTCCAGGGCGACGCCCAGGGCGTGACGGTCCTCCGCGGAGCCGTCATCCCGGGAGATATCGCCAAGGATGAAACCACCGTCACCCTCCCGGCGGAATTCACCTTCTCGGAGGGACAGACGCGCGCGGCCATGATCGCGACCGAAATCAAGGACGGGAAGCACGCTTCCTTCAAGCACCTGGGCGGCGTGATCAAGGTCCGCTACGAGGGGATTCCGGACGATGCCGACCGGCTTGTCTTCACGGCGGACGCGAAGATCGCCGGGGATTTCCCCATCAGCGACGGCCAGATCCGGACCTCCTCCGCCACGACGGACAACCAGGTGACGGTCCGCATCCCGCAGGGAGCCGGCCCGTCGGCCTTCTATCTGCCCGTCCCGACGGGCTCCTTCCGTTTTTCCGTCGAACTCTTCAAGGGCAGCGAGCCCATCGCCGGGACCCGGAAAGAGACCTCCAGTGCGGTGACCATCGCCCGCCGCACCCTGCTCCTGATGGATGAGATCGGCGCGGGAGACGCCCAGGGAAGCGGTACGGCGGAAGACCCGTACGTCATCGTGACGGCCGCCCAGTGGAATGCGCTGGCCACCGCGGCCAACGCGTCGGACGCCGCATCCAAGGCCTGCTACCGCCTTGCATCCGACATCGATTTCACCGGACTGACGCCGGTTCTCTTCGGCGCCGCGGAATCCCATCCGTTCAAGGGCAGCTTCAACGGGAACGACCACACGGTCAGGAACATGACCATCAAGGCCACGACGCCCTCCCCCGCCGCGCCCTTCGGCTTCACCGACGGCGCATCCCTGCAGGGAATCCGCTTCAAGGACATCGATATCTCCACGAACGGCTACTACTGCGCCGGCGTGACCGGCTACGCCAAGGGAACGACCATTGAGGACTGCGCCGTCGAAGGCGTCCTCTTCAGCAGCGGAAACCTCAGCAACTATTCCTACACGGCCGGCGTCGCCGGACGCACGAGCAAGTGCACCATCAAGGACTGCACCGTCCGCGCCGATATTACCGCCATCTCCAACCAGGTCGGCGGCTTCGTGGGCACATCCCAGAACACCGTCATCGAGCGCTGCACCTTGCAGGACGGCTCCAGCGTGTATGGAAGTTACTACGCCGGCGGCATTTGCGGAACCGCCCTGGGCGAAGAGACGCTCATCTCCGCCTGCAGGAGCGAAGGCCGCGTCACCGCGGGCAACCAGTGCGCCGGCGGCATCGTCGCCCAGCTGGTCCAGGGTACGGTCCAGGAATGCTGCGCGGGCAGCCGGGCTTCCATCCGCTCCCGCGGACACGACAACGGCGGCATCGTCGGCAAGATCCTGATGGGCAATGCCACCGACGGCGCCCGGCTCGTCATCGACCGCTGCGCCGCCTACTGCGACGTGACCGGCCTGTACGAGAACGGCGGCCTCATCGGTCTCCTCAACGCCAACAAGGCCGGTGCGACGGTCGAAGTCACCAACTGCGCGGCCGTCGGCGGGGAGATCACCTCCACCGGCAAGAACAGCTACAGCTATGCCCTCGCCGCCGGACTCATCTCCTTCGTGCAGGGAACGGCCACGATCCGCATCGCGAACTGCACCGCCCGGCCCGGCTTCGTATCCGGCGTGATCCAGAGCATCGGCGCCTTCGCCGGCCTGATCGGCTACCAGAGCACCGCGACAGCCACCGCCGAGAACTGCTGCACGTCCGCCACCCTCGGGGATTTTGCCTTCCGGGGCGCTTCCCTTTCCGATTCCGGACTCAAGTATTACGGGAGCGTCCTGGGCCGCTGCTCGGCACAGAATGTCACCTACACCCGCTGCCACCACGACGCCGCATTCGCCTTCTGCGCCGCCGGTTCCAATACCTATGAGACCCGGGACAACTGCCAGGCGCTTGCCACCCAGGCCATGACGGACGGGACCCTGCTCGCCCTGATGAACGAAGGGAAGGGGTCCTGGAGCGAATGGGTGGCCGATGCGGAGGGCTATCCCGTCCCCGCCGGCATCCCCGCGGACACGAATCCGAAGGAAAAACCGGTCAACCCCAAGCGGGTCAGCATCATCGGCGACTCCATCTCCACCTTCTACGGCTGGATGCCGAACGGCTACACCTCGCACTACCCCAACGGCAGCAACTGCGACGTCACCACCGTGGAGAAGACCTGGTGGTACCGGCTGATCTATGACTACATGCAGAATGCCGTGCTCGACATGAACCTCTCGTTCTCCAACTCGACCGTGACGGAGAACTCCGACCCGAACAATACGGGCCAGTACTGGTACGGCCACGACTTCTGCTCGCGCTTCGTCGAGTGCAACGGCATGGGCCGCCCCGACATCATCGTGATCCACGGCGGCACCAACGACTATGGCCACAACTACGGCGAACAGCTCGCGCCGGGCTACACGATGCGCGGCGCCGCGCCCGCCAAGTCCGTCTTCGACGCCATTTTCGCCGACGCGGACGCCTGCAAGACCATTGCCGACGCGGAGAACCTGGATTTCAGCACCTTCTGCCACTCCTACACGAAGCTGCTCCGGATGATGCAGCTGCGGCACCCCGGCGTGAAGATCGTCTGCATCATCGGCGACTCCGTCTCCGCCGGCATCCAGACCTGCATCCAGACCATCGCGGACCACTACGGCGCGAAGGTCGTGGACCTGCTCGCCGTCAACGGCTTCCGCGACACGGTCTACCAGACCAAGTACGACACGGGCCATGTCCACCCGGATTCCAACGGCATGAACTTCATCGCCAACAAGATCTACACGGAACTGGGCGCCTGGCTGGAGGAATAACCCCCCACCGGACATGAAAGAAGGGCTGACCCGTCGCGGGCCAGCCCTTCCTTTGTTGGAGGATGTGCAGGAACTACTTGGCGCCGAAGACGTTGCCATCCTTGACCAGTTTCGCCACCTTGGTGGTCTCCAGGCAGATGAGGCTGTCGAAGTTGTCGGCCGTTACAGTGATGACCGGCTTCTCGGCCGTCGGCGTGAAGGGGCCGATGGCGCCGCCGACCTTGCAGCCGGTGATGGTCAGCACCTTGTTGTTGACGTTGCCGATGATCACGCCCATGTACACGGTCGCGCCGAAATACATGTCGGAGGTGATCGTACCGTAGTTCTCGCAGGCCTCGATCTTGGAGTTGTCGCTGTTTACCTGGCCGATGATGCCGGCCGCATAGCCCTGGGTGTCGTTGCCGGCCACGGCGTAACTGACGTCCCCGTTGTTGATGCAGCCCGTGATGTGCGTGTTGGCGCCCATCGCGGAGACGATGCCGGCGACGCGGCTGTTGCTCGCCTTGATGTCGGTGCAGGTGATCTTGGCGTTGTTGGTGCAGTACTCGGTCTTGCTGAACTTGTTCATCGAAGCGACGACACCCGCCGTACGGGTGGCTTCCGCCGAGATTTCCCCGTTGTTGGTACAGCCGGTCACGAGGTTCGACTTCTCGACGTCCGCCACGCTGGAGTGGGCATCCGAGAAGGCGACGATACCGCTGATGGAGGTACCGCTCGCACCGTTGTTCGTGGCTTCGGTGTTCTTCGCGGTCAGCTTGCCGTTGTTTTCACAGCCGCTCACCGTGGAACCGCCCGCTTCGTCCGTCGCGGCGATGCAGCCGGCGATGCCGGCGAGCAGCGTGCGCTTGTTGTTCGCCTTCCCTTCATAGGAGAAGGTGGCGGCATTGGAGCAGTTCTCGATCTTCGAGCTGACGGCGAAAGCGACCACGCCGCCCATGACGTTGATATCGGTCGCGAGGGACTGGAACGTCGCCTTGGAACCGATGCTGACGTTCTTCACGGTCGCACCCTTGATGGTGCCGAACAGGCCGCCGGTCGCGCCCGAAGGGGCATCCGCGGCGATGGTGACCTTGAAGTTGTCCACCGTGTGGCCCTGTCCGTCGAATGTGCCGGTAAACATCACACCCTCAGGGGCATTGCTCGTGACGTAGAGGGCGGACCCGATCGGGGTCCACACCTCGCCGCCGAGGTCGATGTCCTTGTTGAGCTTGACGACGCCGTCCTCGGTCCAGGCGGAGAGGTCGCCGCTGGCATTGACCGCGTCGCGGAAGGCCTTGAGGTCATCGGCGCTGTTGATGCCGACCTTCGGCTCCTCCGGTTCCACCGGGCCGCTGCCGCCCGCGAAGACGTTGTTGTCCTCGATGATGGCCTTGCGGTTGCGGTAGCTGTTCAGGCTGAACAGCTCCATGAAGTTCGCGGAAGTGGCTTCCACGACCTCCGCAGCGGCGGAATAAGGGCCGAGCTTGCCGCCGACCTTGTTGTTGCGGAGCGTGCAGGCGGTGGAATTGCAGCTCGCGATGATCAGGCCCATGAAGGTGTCACGATAGACATTGTCGCCTTCCGTCTTTTCCGTGTTGTCATACCACATGTCGGAGAGGATCGTGCCGTAGTTTTCACAGGCATCCACGGTCACCGCGGCATTGTTGATCTGGCCGATGATGCCGGCCACATAGCCATGGGTCTTGTCCCCGGCCACGGGGAAGACGACGTCGCCCTTGTTGATGCAGCGGGTCAGGTAAACCTCGGCGCCGGCCGCGGAGGCGATACCGCCCAGACGGCTGTTGGTGGCGGTCACGTCAGAGCAGGAAATCTTGGCGTTGTTGACGCAGTCCTCGACCTTCGTATATTTGTTCAGCGTGGCGACGACACCGCCCGTACGGGTCGCCTGGACGTCGAGCTCCCCGTTGTTGACGCAGTTCTTGACCACATTGAACTCGGAGGCCTTCGCATCGGTGAAGCCGATGACACCGCCGATGGAGAGACCGGTCGCGCCGTTCTTGGTATTGGCCGTATTGACGGAGGTCAGTTTGCCACGGTTGACGCAGCCGTCCACGACCGAGCCCTTCGCGTCGGAAGCCGCGACACCCAGCACACCGCCCATGCAGAAGCGCACGTTGTCCGCGCTGCCGTCGGAGGACATCTCCGCATAAGAGGTGCACTCGATGATGTTGGAATCCATGGCATAGCCGGCAACGGCGCCGATGCCTGCGAGCGCAGTCGTATGGGACGTGAACTTGGATCCGGTACCGATGGTGAGGTTGCGGACCGTCGCACCGTTCAGGACGCCGAAGAAGCCGGCCGTCGTGCCCGCAGGGGCGTCGGCAGGGATTTCCATCGTCAGGCCGGTGATCTTGTGGCCGCCGCCGTCGAAGGTGCCCGTGAAGGCGCCGCCGTCCAGGACGTTCCCCGTCGTGAAGGTGCCCTGGCCGATCGGGACCCAGGTCTCGCCGGTCAGGTCGATATCGTCGAGCAGGAGAACGGCGCCGGTCGCATCCATCCAGCGGTCGAGGCCTTCCAGCCCCTCGTTGACGGCTTTGGCGAAGCGGAGGAGTTCCTCCCGCGACGGGATGCCGCCGATGGAGGCGTTCGGGTCGATGGGCTTGGTGTAGCCTTCCTGGGTGATGGGGATGGTGATGCTCTTCCGGCCGCCTTCGATGACGATTTCGCCTTCGCGCGGCGTCGAGTTCTGGTTCTCCTTGTAGTTGCTGTCAATCGTGAAGACCACGGTCCCGTTGCCGTTGCCGTAGGTCACGGACGGGGTCACCCACTTCGGGGTAAAGACAAGCCAGGTCGTGTTGGAGGTGATCATGACCGCCTCCTGGGCCGGGTTCTGGGCCGCCACCCCGCTGATGTCGGGCCGGTCCACGGTAAGGATGCTCTCCACCTCTTTCGGCTGGCAGGCCGCGAAAAGGGCCGCCAAGGCGAAGGGCACCATCAGTTTCAGTGTGCGTTTCATATTGGAAATCATTTCTTTCTGACAAGGATATAATTCATACAGCTGCGTTCCCCTTTCGAGTCGCAGGGCCGGTTGACAAGGGATCCCTTGCCGGCGGAAGCGTTGTAGACCCACATACAGGAGGAGCCGCCGCCGTCGAAACGGGTCATGTTATACCCGCCGAGTTTCTGGGCGATGCGGGCCATCTCGTAGGCCTTGAGGCCCAGCGAGAACCATTCCTGGCGGCCGTCCACCTCGACCAGCCAGACCTTTGTACCGTCCCGGCTGACAACCGGGAACGAGACAGGGTCATAGTTCGTGTTGTTCGTGTTGGTCTCGGAGACGGATGTGGTATCGTACTTCCCGTCCTTGAGGAACTGGTACATGGTCGAGATCTGCGTCTGGATCGGCCTTGAGACCCCGTCCACGGTAATGTCGCAGCGGAGGCGGAGCGTTTCGCCCACCTTGGCGAGCGAGCCGATCTCCTGCGTGCAGGTGGCGATGGCCACCTCCTTGGAGGAACTCAGGTACGGCGCCTCGGAAAGCGGGGAATCCATGCCGTCGTAAACGGCCTTGACCTTCGCTTCGGCCCAGCCGGCGTTGACCTTCATCGGCTCGCCGGTGTATTCGGCGACGACATAGACCACATTCTTCGCAAGGGGGTTCGTGAGTCCCGCATGCGGCGTTTTCTTGTACCGCGCGGTATAGAGGTTGACCGGATAAGTCGTATTCCTGTGCCTGAGGATCGTATCGTTGACGGCGTAGTAGCTGAACTGCTTGCCGCCGACCTCGAGCCTTCCCGTGAAGGCCTTCACCCCGCAGGAGGCAATCCCGTCCGTAAAGACGGTGAATCCCCAGCGATGGTTCGTCAGGCGGTCCTGGACGGACTTGTTGTTGATGAACACCGGTTCGCCCCCTTCGATGTGGAAACCGCGGCCGAAGCCGTCGTTGCTGTCGAAGAAGCCCGCATTCATGCCGGCGAGGATATCCTGGCCCTCCGCCCGCTTGCGCGTGCAGAGCATGCTCAGGGTCTCCCGCTTGTTGTAGCCGTTGTTGTTGTTGCCGTTGCCGTTGGGGTTCGGGACGATGTCGTCGGCAAAGGCCGCCGTCAGTTCCACTTCCGTGCTCTTGAGGTCCACCTCGAGGACATTCACGATCCGGGGCACGGCATCACAGTCGTACTTCGTCCAGGTCAGGCCTTCGGCCAGTTTCTTCGTCTCGACGACAGTCCAGGCATAGTAGTCGTCCAGCGTCCAGTCCACCGTCACCTGGTCGTTGGAGCCGTCCAGGGTGAAGGCGTTCGTCTTCGGGCGGCACACCGCATTGCGGTACATGCCGGCGGGCGCCTTCGAAGGGTCGGAGCCGTACAGGGCATAGTCGCCTGCCCGGCCGCCGGCCTTCATCTTGAGGAAGAACGCCTTGACCTTGTTCGAGCCGCAGGCCCAGCCCGGGCCCCACTGGCCGTCGGAAGAACGGACGGCCAGGACGGTGCCCGTGTTCGTGCACTCCGAGATCTCGCCCTCGTTCTCACCGATCAGGCCGCCGACCAGGCCCTCGCCGTCGCAGATGACATCGCCCTTGTTCGTGCAGGCGGTCATCTTCGAATCCGAGGAGAGGTAGCCGGCGAGGCCGCCGATGCGCGGATGGCCGGTCGTCTTTTCGGCAATGAGGGTGGCGCCGAAAGTACAGTCGGAGAAACTCGACGAAACCGCACTGGCGGCAATGCCGCCGTAGCGGTTGTCCCCGACCGGCTCGATGGCGATCCGGTCGCCGGCGACACCATAGGTGAGCCCGCGTACCGTCGCGCCCCGGATCGTGCCGAAGAGCGGGGCGGAAATCCCCTTGATGGTATGGCCGGCCCCGTCAAAGATGCGGGAGAACGGTTCGGTGACCAGTCCTGCGGACAGGTAGGGAACCCCGGTCATGTCGATATCCGCCGTCAGGGTAATGGCGCCGTTCACGTAGAAACGGTCGAGCGACTGCCCTTCATTCACGGCCTCGGAGAAGGCGACGAGGTCAGCGGCCGTCGCAATGCCGGCGACGATGCCGCTGGAGGCCCCGGTCTGCGTCAGGGAAAGGGTGGCCTGCTGGCCCGAGACCGTCTTGAGGGTCACGGTCGCGCTCCGTTCACGGCCCGTCTTGTTGGCGGAGAGCCGGAGTTCGACGGAAACCGGATCCGGGGAGCCGTTGCCCCCGGGAGGGGCGAACTTGACCCAGCTCTGGTCCGCCGACAGGCTCCAGGCATCCACGGCCTTCACCTGGACGGAATGCACGGCGACGTCGGCGGGGACGCTCACCGACGCCGGAATGATTTCCGGCGCGGCGGGCGTCACCGCCGGCTTCTCCCCGCAGGCGGCCAGCAGCAGCACACCTGCGATCAAAGCATTCATATATAAATACTTCCGCATAGTCATCCTACAAACCATCATCCCAGCCCGGATTCTGTGTCAGGGCGAGGCCCGTCTGCTTGCGCTGTTCGTAAGGGACCGGATACAGGTAGTCCCGGTTTTCGTTCCACGTGTAGTCTTCCGATGCGTAATAGGTCAGGAAACCGGAGTCGCCTCCCGAAAGCGTGAAGTTCGTGCCGATGGCAATCTGATTGCCCGCAGCGACGGTGGTGGAAGGCTTTGTGCCCGAATAGAAGAGCACGTCGTTCTTACCGTCCCTGTCGAGGTCATACTCGCCGAGTGCAGGGACATAGATGCCCTGGAAACCGCCCGTGGGCTTCGGGGTGAGCCACTTGCCCTCTTTCCAGCGGAGCAGGTCCCACATGCGGAAGCCTTCGGAGAAGAGTTCCACGGTCCGCTCGCGGCGGATCTCCAGGATGGCGGCGAGCTGGGAGCCCTTCGCATTCGGATAGTATTCCTGCATCATCGGATCGATGACCGTCGGGACATCGCCCATGGCCGGCATGCCCACGCGGGCGCGGATCGGGTCGATGGTCTTGTTGACGTCCTCCTTCGTCAGTTCGCCGAGTTCCGCCTTCGCCTCCGCATAGTTCAGGAGGACTTCGGCGTAACGGATGAACATCCAGGCCGTCGTGGAGGTCGTGGCGTTCTCGTGGTCGGTGTTGCTGATGTGCTTGATGATCCGGTAGCCGCTCCAGGTGCGCTTGCCCCAGTCGATCGTCTCATGGGCTTTCTCGTCCAGGGCGACGTATTTCGGGCCGTGGAGGCTCTGGGCCATGCGGGGATCGCGGTTCTGGAAGGACGTGTAATAGTCCATCCTGTCATAACCGTCGACCGAGGAAACCGGCTTCCCGCTCTTCAGGAGATAGTGGTTGACAAAGCGGTGGGTTGCACTGTGGCGGCCGTTGGCATAGTCGAACTGCAGGCCGTGACGGATGGTCAGGGACGCGTTGTAGCGGCGGGCGAAGATCGCCTCGTCCGGGCTGGCATCGTCCAGCAGGAAAAGTTCCCGGTAGGAGGCGTCGGTCGCAGCCGTCGCCAGCCCCATCGTATTGCCGGTAT
>JAEEGG010006379.1_pt1 | contig 27688 bp, 22 predicted proteins | sample 9134161 | NCBI WGS metagenome assembly JAEEGG01 (sample SAMN16246543, study PRJNA631951) | gut metagenome | biome: gut microbiome; feature: rumen; material: CR-attached | host: Bos | place: Iran: Karaj | collected 2018-10 | reverse complement strand
AGGGGGGTCTGCTTGTCCAGGGCCTCGCCCCCGTAGGAGCAGAAGGCGGTGGGGATGCAGAGGGTCTTGCCCTTGAGGAAGGCGTAGGAGGTGGGGTCCCAGGCGGTGTAGCCCCGGGCTTCAAAGGTGGCCCGCAGGCCGCCGGAGGGGAAGGAGGAGCCGTCGGCCTCTCCCCGGATCAGCTCCCGGCCGGAGAATTCCGGAATGATCCGCCCGTCGGAGGCGGGGCTGATAAAGCTCTCGTGCTTCTCCGCGGTGATGCCGGTCATGGGCTGAAACCAGTGGGTGAAGTGGGTGGCCCCGTGCTCCAGGGCCCAGGTCTTCATGGCGGCTGCCACTGCGTCGGCCACCGCAGGCTCCAGCTCGGAGCCCTCGTCAATGGTGCGGCGGAGCTTTTGATAGACCTCCCCGGAGAGGGTGGCCTTCATTACACGGTCGTCAAATACCAGACGGCCGAAGCATTCAAAATCGTGATCCATGGTAAAATCCCCTTATTTCCGTTTGGATTACCCTATTATAGTGAATATTCATGCGTTTGTCAAGCACAGAAAGGGGAGAATTTTGAGAGCATATCACGTACATTCTGCATAAATATTCTGCTTTACAATTTGTTCACTTTTTGCTATAATCAACTCCATGCGTGAAGCACAAGAGATCGGGAGGATGAGAGAAATGAAACTGAAAAATAGGATCGCCCTTCTGCTGGTCTGCTGCCTGTGCCTGAGCCTCTGCGCCTGCGGCAGCAACGAGCCCAAGGCGACGGATGGCAAGCAGGGCACCACAGCCGGCAGCACCGCTGTGCCCGGCACCACAGAGCCTGCCGCTTCGCAGACCATGCGCTGCGGCGACTGGACGGTGGAGGTTCCCGTCGGCTATGAGCTGAAGATCGGCGACTTCATGGACGAGACCGACACCCGCTACTTCTCCGTGCGGAAGTCCAACTTCTCCTATTTTGACTTCTCTGCGGACGGAGAGGAGAGCATCAGACGGCACTACTACTACAACAGAGAAACCTACATCAACGAGCAGAAGGACGTCAAGGGCAGATTCGGCGGCAATGAGTGGGTCGGCTTCCAATACAGCGACGGCTACGGCGGCTACGGCGTGGAGGCCTATGCCTTTGTGGGCGGCGAGATGATCCGCGTTGCCTCCGCCGGCTACGACTTTGACAGCGACGTGCTGAAAGCTGTGCTGGGCTCCCTGCAGTACGATCCCAGCGGAGCGCCCGAGCCCCCCGAGACGGAAGCCCCGGAGACCGAGATCCCCGAGACCCTGGCCCCCGAGACTGAGGCCCCCGAGACCACCGAGTACGAGCCCAGCGAGGGCGCGCCGGTCTATGCCAACGTGATCCAGATGCAGGACGTGATGCTGGGCATCAAGGAAGGCTACACGGAGATGCGGGACGGCCTGCCCTATATGTACGTGATGCAGAACGACAGCACCGGCGGCCGGGTGACCGTGCAGAATATGTCCGGAACCGCCGAGGATCGGATCGCCTCCGTCATGGCCGGGCTGGAATACGAGCTGCGGGAGGAGAACCTCAACGGGATGCAGTGGCTGATCGCGGAGTACGACGGCTTCTACTGCTTCGGCGCCGACACCGGCAGCAACTCGCTGGTGTTTACCATCGACTACGGCGGAACCGAGAAGGAAATGCAGGATCTGATGTTCGGCGTAATGGCCAATCAGCCGCAATAAGCTATTATGTATTGTGCAAAGACCGTTTTCCCATTCCGGGAAAACGGTTTTTGCTTTTTTCTTGACATTCGAACAAATGTTTGATATACTGCAGGCAGGGGGTGATCCGATGCAATACAGCACCGATGTGGATATGATCGCGGTCTGCAACGCCGATGGGAGCTTTCAGCCGCTGCGCTTTCGCTTTGAGGACCGGGACCAGACGGTCCGGCGGGTGCAGGTGCTGGAGGTGCTGGCCTGCCGGGAGGTCAAATACGTGACGGTGGAGGCCTACGAATACACCTGCCGGGCCCGCACCGAGGAGCGGGAGACCCTGGTGCGGGTGCGCTACGCCATCCGCAGCCACCGATGGAGTTTGTTTTTGAATCTGACATACTGAGTAGGGGCGGATGCCCACATCCGCCCTCGTTTCCGGGGAATAGGGCCGATGTAGGCATCGACCCCTACTGAATCGGGGCCGATCATTTTGTCGGCCTCGATTTTTCTTGGAAAAACACAAAAATCGTGATAGAATGATATAAAAATAACACAAGTATATGCTATAACGAAAGCGTAGAAAAGAGGTGCGCGGCGATGAAGCTGCTGCTGATCGAGGACGATCTGCAAATCTGCAAGGTCATACAGAAATTCTTTGCCGACCAGGGGACGGAGATCCGGGCGGTGAACGACGGCGACACGGCCCTGCGGGTGGTGGAGGAGGAGATGGAAGACTACTCCCTGGTGCTGCTGGACATCATGCTCCCCGGGGCGGACGGCTTCTCCATCTGCCGGGCGATCCGGCGGCACAGCGAGATCCCGGTGATCTTCATCACCGCCCGGGGCCGGGAGGAGGACATTCTCCACGGCTACGCCCTGGGCTGCGACGACTACATCGTCAAGCCCTTCCTGCTGTCGGCGCTCTACGCCAAGTGCGCGGCCCTGGTGAAGCGGGCCGAGGGGCGGCCCGACCGGGTGCTGCACTGCGGTCAGATCGCGCTGGACACCGTGAAGCTCACCTGCTTTGCGGCGGGCCGGGAGGTGGAGCTGGCCCCCAAGGGCTTCGCCATCCTCTACTATCTGATGGAGCACCCGGGCTGGGTGGTGGATCGGGACACCCTGCTGCGGAAGGTCTGGGGCGAGGACTACTTCGGCGTGGACCGGGTGGTGGACAACCACGTAAAGCGCCTGCGCCAGGCCCTGGGCCCCGCCGGCGACCAGATCCACACCGTCTTCGGCCGGGGCTACAAGCTGACGGAATAGAATACATAATGCATAGTGCATAATGCATAATTGAGCCCGTAGGGAGCGAACTCGAAGAGTCACGAAGTATGCCCACATCGCTCCTTGTCCACCGCACCGAAAAGGAGAAGAACATGAGGAAGAGAAGAAATAAATTCAAGCAAAAGCGCACGACCTTTCGGGCGCTTTTGATCCGCGCCCTGGCGGTGGTGCTGGTGCTGACGGCGGGCTTTGCCGTGGGCTTCCAGGCCTGGCTCAAAAAAAACATCGACGATCAATGCTGGAAATGGGCGAAGGAACGCAGAGACGTCTTTCAGCGATTGATCCAGGACTGCAAATACGAATTTGCGGAGGATGGCCCGGAGCGGCGGATGCAGATCGTTCGCTCAGAGCTTGCACTGCACAACGAGTATTTTGAAGTTATCATGCCGGACAGGGAAGACAGCAGACAGGCGATCTGCCCGACGGTGTTTCCCGATTGCCGCTGCTGCGCCGTGCTGGCGGACGAAAAAGGCAACATCGCTGCGACTGACCGCGCGCTTCTGTGGGCGATCCTTTCGTTCCAGGATGACGACCCGAATATCCACGACCCGGCGCGTACGCTGCCCAGCACGAAACGTCTCTATCTGTGCGATCCCGAGCAGCTGAAGCTGCCGGAGGTAGAACAGTTTTTCCAACAGTGCGCGGAGCTCTCCGTACCCACAGAGGACAGCATGCACTACGTGTATGTGGAGTTTACCAGTCTCTACGTCAATCGGGCGGAGCACAGCTTCATCCCCCACGAGGGCAAGTTGATCGTAAACTCGTGGGATCGCTCCAAGCTCCTGTACGACGACTACTACGATACCCACGACTGCGAGGTGACGGAGTATCCGGTGGAGCTCAACGTAGACCTGCCCGGATACGAACTGATGGAGCTCCATGCGCCCATAACGGACGTCTGGTACGAGACCGACGAAGAAAGCGGTGAGGTGACGCTGGGGGAGCGGGAGAGATACCTGTCGGAGGTGGCTTACCCCTACGCCCAGGGCGGATTGGTCAATTATTTCGGCGCGCCGAAGGCGGAGCTGGAAGAATTTGAACGCATTCAGAGCTTCTCCGAAGACGTGTTTGGCAGGACGTGGTGCTATCATCGCCTGGAGGACGGCAGCGCGGTGTATTCGATCAATAGCTCTGTTGAGCTCGACGGAAAAACGTACACGCTCCACCTTCGCTTTATGCTGAATTACAAGAATGAGATTGTGCTGCGCTTCTATTTCAAGTACCTTGCCCTGTTTGCGGCGGCGCTCACGCTGCCGGCGCTGCTCTGGTGTCTGTGGCGGAACTACCAAAACAAGCTGCGCTACGCCATGGAGGACTACCAGCGCAGCCTCACCGACAAGCTGGCCCACGACGTCAAGACGCCCCTGATGGCCATCAGCGGCTACACGGAAAACGTTCTGAAGGGCAGGCTCACCGAGGCGGAGCGGGAGGAATACTTGAACGCCATCCTGGACAACGTCTCCTATACGGAGGCCCTGGTCAGCCGCACCAGGCAGCTCAACAGCATGGAGGGCCGCGGGGCGAAGCCCGAGACCCTTGTCCCGGAGAAGCTGGCGGCGGAGCTGATCCGAAAATATGAGCCTCTGCTGGCGGAAAAGCAGATCAGCTGCAGCGTTGAGGGCAGCGCTTCGGTGCAGGCGGATCCGGAGGCGATGGAGACGATTTTGGAAAATCTGATCTCCAACGCGGTCCGATACACGCCGAATGGTGGCAGCATCCGGATCGAAATGAATCCGAACCTGCTGACGGTCATAAATACGGTGGAGCGGAAGCTCGACGTGAAAAATCTGAAGGAGCCCTTTGTCCGGGGCGACGCCGCCCGGAGCAACGTGAAGGGCAACGGCCTGGGTCTGGCTCTGGCGGATCAGGCCGCAAGGCTCAACGGCTTCAAGCTGAACCTCAGCTGCACGGACAGCAAATTCACGGCAGAGTTGAAATTTTGACACATGCCCGTCATTGCGAGCCAGTGGGCACACTGGCGTGGCAATCCGTTTCTCCGTTGCCTTCCCCCTGGGGGGAAGGTGCCCCAGTGCGCACACTGGGGCGGATGAGGGGAGCCAATTGATTTGAGCACTTTGTCGATGGCGTGCGTTCATCGGGACACCCCCTCATCCGTCATCGGTCTTCCGTGAGACGCCCGATGCCACCTTCCCCCCAGGGGGAAGGCTTTGTGGGGGACGCCCGGAGTTGAAAGGAGAAGAGCATGAAAAAGAGAAGAAACAATTCAGGCAGAAAGCGTACCACCCTTCGGGCGCTGCTGCTGCGGGCCCTGGCACTGGTGCTGGCGCTGACGGCGGCCTTTTCCCTGGGCATCCAGGCCTGGATCAAAAGCTACATTGACGGCGAATGCTGGGAATGGGCGGAGACCTGTGCCGGAGGGTTCCAGAGACAGATCCGGGACCTCGAATACGAATACGCGGCGGAAGGCCCGGAGCAGCTGATGCAGATCATTCGCTGGAAGCTTGCACAAAGCGGCAATACTTTTTCCGTTGTCATGCCGGACAGGAAGGACGACTTATTTCAGAAACAGGGAATTTCCCCGTATGTTTATCCGGAGTGCCAAAGCTGTACTGTACTGGCGGACGAGGCGGGCAATATCGTTGCGACCGACCGCACGCTTTTTTCGATGGTACTTGTGTTCCGGGATGATGACCCAAAGCTTCAAACCCCGATCTCTTCCGTAAACATCCTGAAACGCCTCTATTTGTGTGACCCCGAACAGCTGAAGCCGGCGGAGCTGCCGGAGCTGGATGCGTTTTTTCAAACCTACCGGAGGCTTTCGGAACCGACAGCGGACAGCGTCAACACCGCGGAGGTGAAGCTGACCAGTATCTACGTCAATCGGGCGGAGCACAGCTTCATCCCCCACAGAGCCATAATCAAAAATTATACGAAGAAGCGATCCAATCTTCAATCTGACTACGACTATTATCATATCACGGAGGAGGAGATAGCGATCGACGTAGACCTGCCCGGTTATGAATTAGTGACGGTCCATGAGGGAGTGCGCGGTTTTGAAGTCAACGTGGACGATGAAACCGGCGAAGCGGTGTTGGCGGATCGGGAGCAATACCTTTCAAAAGTGGAATACCCCCATGGACTGTTGGGCACGGAGTACGATTGCAGCTTCGGCGGGTCGGAGGCGGCCCTGGCGGAATTTGAGCGGGATCAGAGCTTCTCCGCCCCTTTGAATGAAAATGACAGATACAACGCATCCATTTCCCGGCGGTATCATCGCCTGGAGGACGGCAGAGCAGTGTTTTTGGTCAATGGCGGCGTAGAGATCGGGGGAGAATGGTATTCGCTCCACGTTCGCTGTATGCTGGATTACAGGAATGAGCTTGTGGTGCGATACTGCGGCAAGTGGATCGCTCTGTTCGCGGGGGCGCTCACGCTGCTGGCCCTGGCCTGGTGCCTGTGGAAGAACTACCGCAACAAGCTGCGCTATGCCATGGAGGACGCCCAGCGCAGCCTCACCGACAAGCTGGCCCGGGACGTCAGCGCGCCCCTGGCGGCCATCGGAGACAGCACCCGCAAGCTGCTGGGCGGCGATCTCTCCGCAACGGAGCAGACGGCGCATCTGAACGCCATCCTGGACGAGATCGCCGATATGGACGCCCTGGTCAGCCGCACCCTGCAGCTGAACCACATGGGGGAGGCCAGGCAGCCGAAGCCGGAGCAGATCAACCTGGAAAAGCTGGCGGCGGAGCTGCTGCAAAAATACGAGCCCCTGCTGGGGGAGAAGCAGATCACCCACAGCATCGACGGCAGCGCCGCGGTGCAGGCGGACCCGGCGGCGATGGAGACGATTTTGGAAAATCTGATCGCCAACGCGGTCAAATACACGCCGGAGCGGGGCGAGATTCGCGTTGCCGTGGAAAAGAAGGTCCTGCGCGTCACCAACAGCGTGGCGCAGAAGCTGGACGTGAAGAAGCTGAAGGAGCCCTTCGTCCGGGGCGACGCCGCCCGGAGCAACGTCAAGGGCAACGGCCTGGGCCTGTCCCTGGCGGAGCAAGCCGCAAGGCTGAACGGATTTAAGTTGAGCCTGTCCTGCACGGATCAGACGTTTACGGCAGAACTGAAAATATAAAAAACAGATGGCCGCCCCGAACCGGGCGGCCATCCGTTTTTCGTAGGGGCGCACAGTGTGCGCCCGCCCCATTCGCACCAAGTCCCGTAGCGGCGCACAGTGTGCGCCACGGTACAAGGGTCCCGTAGGGTGCGGCTCTTATCCGCAAGGATGAGCCGCCCGGTTTGCGAAGCAAACAATCGCCCGCAGGGCGATCCCGCCGGGTATGTTGCATTGACCCGATCGCGTCATCTGAACCCGGCAGGATTTGCCTGCGGCAAATTGCGTTCGTTCCGAACGCCGGAGCGCTCACCCCTTGCGGGGTAAGAGCGCCCCCTACGGGGACGGGAAACGGCGGGCGGATCGCCCGCGCTACGGATGGGTGCGTCGGTGCGGGGACGCGGACGGCAGGGTGCCGTCCCTACGGCGCGAAGGAAACGGCGGGCTAATAGCCCGCGCTACAGGAGGGCACCCATCCGTTTTTTCTTGACAGCTTCCACGCGGCATGATACCATAGACCCACAAATGACCCCTGCAAGGGGAGAACAGAGAGGTAGCTGCAATGCAAGATCAGAAGCTCCACGGCTTCCGGCCCGTCCGGGCCCGGGACTTTGCCGAGCTGGGCGGCACACTGCGGGAATACGTCCACGAAAAGACCGGCGCTCAGCTCTGCTGGCTGGATCGGCCCGACCCCAACAAGACCTTTTCCATCGCCTTCAAGACCCTGCCGGAGGACTCCACCGGCGTGTTCCACATCCTGGAGCACTCCGTCCTCTGCGGCTCCGACAAGTACCCCGTCAAGGAGCCCTTCGTGGAGTTGTTGAAAACCTCTGTGCAGACCTTCCTCAACGCCATGACCTATTCCGACAAGACGGTCTATCCCGTTTCCAGCCGGAACGACCGGGATCTGCTGAATCTGATGGACGTCTACCTGGACGCCGTCTTCCACCCGGTCATCTACCACAAGCCCGAGGTCTTCCGGCAGGAGGGCTGGCGCTTTGAGGGAGAAGGGGAGCAGGTCTGCTGGCAGGGCGTGGTATTCAACGAGATGAAGGGCGCCTTCGCCTCCCCCGAGCGGCTGGTGGATATGGAGCTGGATCGGCTCCTGTTCCCCGACAACTGCTATCGCCACGTCTCCGGCGGCGACCCCGTCCACATCCCCGAGCTGAGCTACGAGCAGTTTATCGCCAACCACAAAAAATACTACCATCCCTCCAACGCCCGGATCTCCCTGGTGGGCAGCGTGGATCTGGACGCCTGCCTGGAGAAGATCGACAGCTTCCTCCGGGACTATGACCGGCAGGCGCTCTGCTTCGATATTCCCATGCAGCAGCCCGTGGCGGCGCAGCGGGTCACCATGCCCTACGCCATCGGCCCCGAGGAGGATCCGGCCCACCGCAGCATCGTCGCCTGCGCCGCCCTGCTGTGCAGCTATGACGACGACCTGCGAAACAACGCCTTCTCCATCCTGGCGGACTATCTCACCGGCGACGACGACGCCCCGTTGAAGCGGGCCGTGCTGGACGCCGGGCTGGCCCAGGACTTTGAAGTGAAGCTGAACGACGGCACCCAGCAGTCCACGGCCGCCTGGGTGGCCTGGAACACCGACCCGGACAGACAGCCGGAGCTGGAACAGACCGTGCGGGACACCCTGAGCCGTCTCGTCACGGAGGGGCTGGATCGGGAGCGCCTGGAGGCCTGCTGCCGCCGCTTCGCCTTTGAGCTGCGGGATCGGGACAGCGGCGGCGTGCCCCGGAGCCTGGCGGAGGCCCTGGATATGCTGGACACCTGGCTCTACGGCGGCGACCCCGCCCGGGGCCTGCTGGTGGAGGACGCTCTGGCGGAGCTGGAGCAGGCCATCGGCACCGATTTCCCCGAGCGCCTGCTGCGGGAGCTCTTTTTGGACAACGAGCACACTGCCACCGTTACCCTGGTGCCCTCTGCCACCCTGGGGGCTGAAAACGCCGCCCGGGAGCAGGCGCGGGTCCGCGCCCTCACCGCCGCCTGGACGGAGGCGGATTGGGCGGCCCAGGCCCAGCGGGCCGAGTCCCTGCGCCTGTGGCAGCAGACCCCGGACAGCGAGGAAGCTTTGGCTACCATCCCCGTGCTGAAGATCCGGGATCTGGCGGACGCGCCCACCCCCCTGCGTATGACCGAGACCCGCCTGGGGGACGTCCCCCTGCTGCGCCACGAGACGGGCAGCAAGCTGGCCTTCCTGCGGGCCCACTTCGAGGCCTCCGATCTGAAGCTGGAGGAGCTGCCGGCCTTCACCATGCTCTGCGAGCTGCTGGGTGCCATGGGGACGGAGCACTATGACCGCTCCCGCCTGCCCCTGGAGCTGATGCGTACCGTGGGCCGGATCAAAATGAAGCCCGCCATCGTGGAGGGCAAGACGGCGGATTCCTGCCGCGTGCTGCTCTCCGTCTCCCTGGCCTGCCTGCCGGAGTGCGTCCGGGAAGCCGCTGCGCTGGTGAGCGAGATCATGACCCGGACTCGCTGGGACGACCTGCCCATGCTCCGGGACAATCTGCAGCAGATGGCGCTGAACGCCCAGATGGCCCTGTCCTCCGCCGGCCACCGCTTCGCCCTTTCCCGGCTGAGCGCAGGCATCACCGCCCACGGCGCGGCTGCGGAGTACAGCTCCGGCGTGGAATACGCCCGCTGGCTGAAACGCATGAGCACCGCCGACGACGAGACCCTCCGGGGCCTGCTGGCGACGCTGGATGCCCTGAACCGCCGCCTGGTCACCCGGGAGCGGCTGATCCTCTCCGCCAACGAGCGGGTCAGCGACGACGCCCTGGAGCTTCTGCGGGGGGCCATGCCGGTCACGGGGCAGTCTGCCCCCACTGCCGCAGTCTACGCCCTGCCCGGCGCACGGCAGGAGGGCGTGGTGATCCCCGCCGCTGTGGGCTTTGCCTGCATGGGCTCCAGCCTGCGGCTCCACGGGAGAGATTACAGCGGCTGCTTCCCGGTGCTGGCCAACATTCTGAACTACACCTATCTCTGGAGCGAGATCCGTGTCCAGGGCGGCGCCTACGGCTGCGGCTTCAACTGCAGGAGCAACGGCGACCTCTTCTTCTACACCTACCGCGATCCCCAGCCTGCCCGTTCCCTGGACGTGATGCGCGCCGCACCGGCCTATCTTCGCACGTTCTGCGCCGATTCCCCGGAGCTGATCGGCTTTATCCTGGGCTCTGTGTCCGCGCTGGATCCCCTGCGGGGGGAGGAGGAGAGCGTCACCGCCGGGGAGAACCGCTGGCTCTGCGGCATGACCGAGGAGAAGATCCGACGCCTGTACGCCCAGCTGATCCACACCACCCCCGCGGATCTGCTGGCCCTGGCTCCCGCACTGGAGGAGCTGATCGGGGAGCGGGCCGTCTGCGTCACCGCCGGCAAGCCCCAGCTGGAGGCCTGCGGGCTGCAGGAGATCCTTACGGTGTAAATTCATTTGAAAAACCAAGAGGCCGCCGCATTTCGGCTGAAGTGCGGCGGCCATTTGACGATCTGGAATTAAATCTTCTTATGCTTCACATTACATTATCTCATAGGATTCTCGCGGCTTTTTCCGGTTTTTTCTCGAAATGCCTCTTGAAAATTCCTTGTGAACATTCTATAATGCTAAAAGGAAGTATATGGGGATTTTTCGTCAAATCGCATATCCCCTCCCTTCCGAAAAACACATGGGGGCGCAGACCCCGGCGCTGAACGCGCACAAAAAGGAGATTATCATGCTGAAACTCTACGAAACCGGTATCTATCTTGTTGACGGCGAGAAGATCGTCACGGATCCCGCCCAGCTTCCCAAGCAGGTTTCCCAGGAAGAAGCCAGCAAGGGCACCATGGCCTACGGCATCCTGAAGGCGCACAACACCACGGACGACATGGAGAACCTCAAGCTGAAGTACGACTCCATGGCTTCCCATGATATCACCTACGTGGGCATCATCCAGACCGCCCGCGCCTCCGGCATGAAGGAATTCCCCCTGCCTTACCTGCTGACCAACTGCCACAACTCCCTGTGCGCCGTGGGCGGCACCATCAACGAGGACGACCACAAGTTCGCCCTGTCCGCTGCCCATAAGTACGGCGGCATCTACATCCCCACCAACCTGGGCAACATCCACTCCCTGAACCGTGAGCTCATGGCCGGCTGCGGCAAGATGATCCTGGGCTCCGACTCCCACACCCGTTACGGTGCTCTGGGCACCCTGGCCGTGGGCGAAGGCGGCGGCGAGCTGGCCAAGCAGCTGGTGGGCCGTACCTACGACTTCAAGCGTCCCGGCGTCATTGCCATCTACCTGACCGGCAAGCCCCGTCCCGGTGTCGGCCCCCACGACGTGGCCCTCACCCTGGTGGGCGAGACCTACAAGAACGGCTACGTGAAGAACAAGGTCATGGAGTTCGTGGGCCCCGGCATCAAGAACCTGCCCATCGAGTATCGTAACGCTATCGACGTCATGACCACCGAGACCACCTGCTGGTCCTCCGTGTGGGTCACCGACGAGGAGACTAAGCGCTACTTCACCATGCACGGCCGTCCCCAGGACTACAAGGAAATGAAGCCCGCCGCTGTCACCTACTACGACGGCTGCGTCTACGTGGACCTGTCCAAGATCGAGTGCACCATCGCAATGCCCATGCACCCCTCCAACATCTACACCATCCACGAGCTGCAGGAGAATGCGGCTGACATCCTTCACATTGTGGAAGAGAACGCCAACAAGCAGCTGAAGAAGGTCAAGATGGATCTGTCCTCCAAGTTCCATGACGGCGCTGTCTGGTGCGAGCAGGGCGAGATCGCCGGCTGCTCCGGCGGTACCTACGACTCCATCTGCGCGGCTGCCGATATCCTCAAGGGCAAGTCCGTGGGCAACGGCGCCTTCACTCTGAGCGTCTACCCCGGCTCCATGCCCGCCTTCGCCTCCCTGGTCAAGACCGGCCGTGTGTTCGACCTGGTCTCTGCCGGCGTCATCATGCGTGAGTGCTTCTGCGGCCCCTGCTTCGGCGCAGGCGACACCCCCGCCAACGGCGAGTTCTCCATCCGTCACGCCACCCGTAACTTCCCGAACCGTGAAGGCTCCAAGCCCGGCGAGGGCCAGATCGCCGCTGTGGCTCTGATGGACTCCCGCTCCATCGCTGCTACCGCTGCCAACGGCGGCAAGATCACCGCTGCTACCGACCTGGACGTGGAATACACCGATCCCGCCTACGAGTTCGACAAGGGCATCTACGAGAAGCGCGTCTACAACGGCTGGGGCAAGGCTGATCCCAACTACGAGCTGAAGTTCGGTCCCAACATCAAGGACTGGCCCGAAATGCCCGCTCTGACCGACGACCTGCTGGTCAAGGTCTGCTCCTACATCACCGACCCCGTCACCACCACCGACGAGCTGATCCCCTCCGGCGAGACCTCTTCCTACCGTTCCAACCCCGAGCGTCTGTCCGAGTTCGCTCTGTCCCGCCGCGATCCCGAGTACGTGGGCCGTTCCAAGGTCCTGCGTCAGTTCGACCGTGACCGCCGCGCCGGCAAGGGTCTGCCCGAGGAAGTCACCAAGGTTTACGATGCTCTGGAAAAGGCCGGCTTCAAGATCGACCGTCTGGGCACCGACATCGGCTCCACCATCTACGCCAACTGCCCCGGCGACGGCTCCGCTCGTGAGCAGGCCGCTTCCTGCCAGCGCGTGATGGGCGCCTCCGCCAACCTGGCCCGCTCCTACGCCACCAAGCGCTATCGCTCCAACTGCATCAACTGGGGCATGGTTCCCTTCCTGGTGGAGGATCCCGAGGCCTTTGAGCTGGGCGACTACGTCTTCATCCCCGGCGTCCGCCAGGCTGTTCTGGAAGCCAAGGACAACTTCTCCGCTTACGTCGTCAAGGCTGACGGCACCGTCAAGGAGATCAAGGTCTCCCTGGGCGGCCTGACCCCCGACGAGCGCCAGATCATTGTGGACGGCTGCCTGATCAACTACTACCGCAACAACTAATCACAAGCTGCCGCCAAGCGGCAGGGATAGAAAAATCCCCTGGGTTTCGGACCCAGGGGTTTTTTTTGCAGTGGCCTAAGATAATTGAACCAGCAGCCCGGCCAGGAAAGCCGCCAGGGAGCACAGCAGGCCGAAAACGGCTTTGATTTCTCGCTTGTCCAGCTCGTGTTGGCTGGGCTTCGCCTGCTCCGGATGTCGGACACGCCAGGACATTACCCATCGGAAGCCTTCATCCGCGTAGAGGATCCCATGTGCGTCCACGAGGCAGAAAAACAGGCCCATGAACCAGCAGATCCAGATGCAGTGCTCCGCAAACAGATAGGCAATCAGAAACACCGGGCTCATAAAGATCAGCGCGATGACAATGCCGCGATAAAAGCGATCCAGCTTGTTGAAATGTATTTCTAAACTTCTCATAGATTCTCAACTCACGATTTTTTTAGTTCTGGGTGGGCTCCGTGGGGGCCGGGGCCTCGGTGGGCGTGGTGGTCTGGGTGGTCTCCGTGGCGGGCAGGAACTGGTTCACGTCCAGCACGGGGATCATGCTGCTCTCACCGTTGGTCATCACAGTGGGCAGCTGGCCGTTCCAGGTTTGGGCCAAAGCCTTCCCCTCGAGGGGAAGGTGGACTCCGGCGTCTCACGGAAGCCGGAGGACGGATGAGGTGGACTTTCGATAAGCTGTCGACTTCATATAGCGGTCTATGCAATCGGTTCCACCTCATCCGCCTCGCTTCGCTCGGCACCTTCCCCTCAAGGGGAAGGCTTACGGGGAAGACTGCTGAGATTAGTCCTCGATGGCCTCGGTGGGCGTGGTGGTCTGGGTGGTCTCCGTGGCGGGCAGGAACTGGTTCACGTCCAGCACGGGGATCATGCTGCTCTCGCCGTTGGTCATCACAGTGGGCAGCTGGCCGTTCCAGGTTTGGGCGTAGGTGTAGTTGATCAGCTCCTGGGTCAGAGACTCGCTGATCTTGCGGTTGGCCTCGGCCTCGGCCTCCGCCTTGGCCAGCAGCTCGTAGGCGGCTGCGTCCGCGTTGACCTTGCGGACCTCCGCGGCGGCGTTGGCCTCGATGACCTTCTGCTCCGCCTCGGTCTCGGCGCGGAGCTTGTTCTGCTGAGCCACCTGCTTGGCCTCTACCGCGTCGGTGAAGGCGTTGGTGAAGTCCATGTTCTCAATGGAGGTGGAGACCAGCTCAATGTTGTAGGCCAGCAGCTTGTCCGCCAGATCGTCCTCGATAGAGGCAGCCAGCTCGTTGCGCTTGCCCACCAGCTGCTCGGCGGTGTAGCGGGCCGTGACCACCTTGACGGACTCGGTGATGCAGGGCTGGATCACGGTGGTGTAGTAGTCCACGCCGATGGTGCGGTAGATGTTCTGGGCGTCGGACTTCTTGATCTGGAAGTTGATGGTGTAGGTCAGGTTGACCTCCTGAATGTCGGAGGAGAAGCAGGGCAGCTCTACGGTCTGCTTCTGCACCCGGTTGTCCATCTTCACCACCTGCTGCCAGGGCAGCACGAAGTGCACGCCGGAATCCAGGGTGGTGTTTTCCACCCGGCCGAAGGTGGTGACCACGCCGGTGTGGCCGGTGGGGACGGTCTGGAAGCAGGCCAGGGCAACGGAGCCTGCGCTGAGCAGGATGGCAAGGGTGAGGATCAGCGACGCCAGGGATTTCTTTTCCTTTGCCTTGAAGCTGCGGGAGACGATGATACCGATCACAAGTACAACAGCGGCAAAAATGAGCTTCGTCATGGTGATACTTCCTTTCTTTCACGCGGAGCCCGCGTGCAAACAAGCGGACGGCAGGGTGCCGTCCCTACAAATGTCGGGTGGGGCCGGAGGCGTTAGGCCTCCGGCATGATGATGGCACAGGCGATGTAGGCGATGACGCCTGCTCCGGCAAAGGCGGAGCCGATGGCCCAGACGACGCGGACCACGGTGGGATCCACGTCCAGGTACTCGGCGACGCCGCCGCAGACACCGGCGAGCATGCGATTGCTGGAGGACTTGTGCAGTTTCTTTTCCATGGTATATCTCCTTTCTTTCTCCACGCGGTGAAGGCGTGGGCGGGCGGACGGCAGGGTGCCGTCCCTACGATGGGGCGGACGGCAGGGTGCCGTCCCTACGATGGGGCGGACGGCAGGGTGCCGTCCCTACGTACGGATAAAAAACGACCCATGTGCAGGCAGCGGCCTGAACATGAGTCTCGCGTTTCAAGACGGCCCGGCGGGGAACCCCGCGTACTGACGAACCGCCTCCGCAGCATCCGCCGCGGTACTACTCCCTCAAGGGCAGTATGAAATTGTGCCACTATTATACCAACGCCGGGGCCGGTTGTCAAGTAGTTTGGGAAAAATATTTTTAGTCACCAGACACCAGTCACCAGTCACCAGGGATCAGGGATCAGGCATCAGGCACCGCCTGTAGGGACAAGCAGTGCTTGTCCGCTGGTTCCCCGTTCCGACCAGGCACCAGGCACCAGGATCAACTCGTTCGCTGTCACCTATTACTTATTACCTATTACTTATTACCTTTCGCCAGGGCGACGGGGGACGCGGATTCTTCGCTTTGCTCAGAATGACCATGGGGGGACGTAGGGACGGCACCCTGCCGTCCGCTTGCCGGTAGCGCGGGCTATCAGCCCGCCTTTCCTTGCCCGCCTTTCCTTGCCCGCACCGTTTCGACACCCTTCGCATAGGATGGAACGCACGCAGGCGCGTGCGGAAGGAGGATACGAAATGGCAAGCTTTACCAACCAGGCGACCCTGCGCTACAACGGCCTGCAGGTCAATTCCAACGTGGTCACGGGGCAGACGGTCTCCACCGTCACCCTGACCAAGACCCCCGTGGGGACGGTCTACGGCCCCGGGGACACCATCACCTATGTGATCTCCCTGGTGAACAGCGGCAGCGCCGCGGTGGAGAACCAGACCCTCACCGACGATCTGGGCGGCTACGAGATCGGCGGCGGCCAGACGGCCTACCCCCTGGCCTATGAGGCGGACTCCATCCAATATTATGTAAACGGCGTGCTCCAGCCCGCCCCCACGGTGACCCCCGGGCCGCCGCTGAGCGTGACGGGGCTCTCCGTCCCCGCCGGGGGAAACGCGGTGCTGGTCTACGAGGCCCGGGTCACTGCCGCGGCCCCGCTGACCGTGGGCGCCCAGATCACCAACACCGTCTCCCTGGCCGGGGCGGGCCGGACGGAGCCCCTCACGGCTCAGGCCACAGTGACCATGGCCACGGGGCCGATGCTGACCATCCTCAAGAGCCTTTCTCCCGCTGTGGTGGGGGAGAACGGCCAGCTGACCTACACCTTCCTGATCCAGAACAGCGGCAACGAGGCTGCCGGGGCTGACGCGGCCATCGCGGTCTCGGATCTCTTCAACCCCATCCTGTCCAATCTGAGCGTCACCCTGGACGGCCAGCCCCTGGCTCTGACCACGGATTACACGTATGATCAGGGCTCCGGCCAGTTCAACACCGTCCCCGGCAAGATCACCGTCCCTGCCGCCGTCTACGCCCAGGACACTGCCACCGGCAACTGGACGGTCACCCCGGGGGAGAGCACGCTGGTGGTGACGGGTACGGTGTGACCCACTGCGGCAGAGCATAAAAATAAGGTCTGATCACGCTTTTTTGAAGAAAAAGCGCGATCAGACAAAAGCACCGCAGGCGGAACCCGCTTCGGCATCATTCACTTGTGGTAGCGGCTGCCCGCCTGGATACTCTCCGCCCGGTAGAGCTGCTCCATCAGCATCACCCGTGCCAGATGGTGGGGGAAGGTCATGGGGGAGAATGAGAGCCGCAGATCCGCCAGGGCCTTGATCTCCGGGGCGATCCCAAAGGAGGAGCCCAGCAGAAAGCAGGCGGAGGAGCGCCCGGCGGTCTTCACCTCGGCCAGCGTCCGGGCGAAGTCCTCGGAGGAGAGCGATTTCCCCTCGGGGGTCAGGACGCAGAACCAGGCCCCCTTGGGGAGCTTTTCCCGGATCAGCTGGCCCTCCCGGGCCAGGCCCTCCGCGATCTGGGCGGGGGAGGGATCCTCCGGCAGCCGGTGCTCCGGCAGCTCCAGCAGCTGGAATTTGCAGAAGCCCCCCAGCCGCTTGGCGTATTCCTCCACCGCCTGGATATAGAATTTTTCCTTGAGCTTGCCCATGGCAAGGACAGTGATGTTGAACATTGGCACCAATTCTGTAGGGGGCGGCGTCCCCCGAAGCGAAGCGAGTCCTTTCGGGGACGCCCCGCACAATCCCTTCATCGTCACGCCCGGGCCGTCGGGGACGCCGGCCCCTACGCAGCGCTAAACGTCGTACGTTTTATCGATGGCCTTCAATTCCTTGAAGGTGTCGATCTCCACGATGTCCTCCTCCAGGCAGGGGCGGACCTCCACGGCGTAGTGCTCCTTCCGGTAGACCAGGGGGACCTGCTCCCAGTAGCGCTCCTTGCCGCCGGGGGAGGCGTAGACGTCGGCGATGTCCTGGCTGAGCTTGTGGCCGTCGATCTCGTTCCAGTAGGAGATGCCCACCATCTGCCAGATGTCGTCGCCCTCGCCGCCGACCTTCTCCTCCACGATGACCCCGTCCTTGACCCGGAAGCACCAGTCGTCGGTGCGGTTCTTTCTGATGGCCAGGAAGTCGGAGCTGTAGTGGTACTTGCGGATGATGCCGGGGTTGTTGATCAGCAGATCGGCCTCAAAGACGTAGGCGTTGGAGAGCATGTACCGGGCCACCAGGGAGGAGCTGATGTTGTTGGCCTCGTTGTAGACCGGGTTCTCCAGGAACTTGATCATGGGATACTTGTACAGCAGCTGGTCGAAGAGCTCCGCCAGATAGCCTCGAACCACGTAGATCTCGTTGATCCCGGCGGCCAGGCAGGCGTCGATCAGCCGGTCGATGATCCGCACCCCGTGGACCCGCACCAGGGGCTTGGGGGTGTTGAAGGTGATGGGGGCCAGCCGGGAGCCGAAGCCCGCGGCGATAAAGATCACCCGCTTGGCCCGGTAGGGCTCCAGGGCGGCGAAGCCGCTGTTGGTGATGGTCCCGTCGGCAGTCAGACCCGCCTCGGTCAGCTCCCGCACGGCCCGGTTGATGGTGCCCAGAGAGTGGCCGGTCAGCTTTTCCAGCTCCCGCTGCTTCAGGGGAGTCTTGGCCTCGGCCAGGGCAACGAGGATGTCAAATTGTTTTCTTGTCAGTTCCATCCGGATGATCCTTTCTTGGGCGGCGCTTCAGCGCGGCCTTTCTTTTTACAGGTGATCCTTCCGCAGGCGCAGGGAGGCGTATTTGATCAGCACCAGGACGCCGCAGAGGAGAATGCAGATATAGAAGGACAGGCCTCGGGCGATCAGCTCCAGGTTGGCGGCCTGCTGCTCGGACATCAGGGAGGTGAAGCCGTCCAGCATCAGAAAGTCCGTCACGCCCATGGAGCCGGGAATGGGGATGCAGTAGGCGCCGATGACCACGTTGGACTGCATGGCAAAGAGCTTGGGGGCGAGGTGCAGCCGGCCGCCTCCCGCCAGGAAGCAGAAAACAGTCACCAGAATCTGACTGCAGCGGTGGGCCAGGTTCAGCAGCAGGGTCTTGACCAGCAGACGGCGGCGACCCTTCAGCAGCTCCGTGGCCTGGCTGTACTCCTCCATGGTCTGGCGGAGCTTGTCCTCCCGCAGCTCCAGGTTGTGGATGATGCGGAGCTTCGCCAGCAGCCGCAGGCCAAAGTCACACAGCCGCAGCAGCAGCTTTTTCCGCCACAGCAGCAGGGCGTAGAACACGGCCAGAGCGATCTGGATGGCCGCGCCTACCCCGATGAAGACCCGGCCCACGGTGCCGAAGGCGGTGAAGGAGCAGGGGAACAGGATCAGGCAGACCAGGCCGATGATGACGATGGACAGGGTGTAGAGCAGCAGATAGGTCAGCATGACCACGGTGGAGATGATCCCTGGGACCCCGTCCTTCGTCATGAAGAAGGCCTCCATGGGCTGGCCGCCGGTGGCGGAGGGGGTGATGGCGGAGAAATAGAGATCCGCCGCAGCATAGGAGACGCACTTGGGCAGACTCCGGGGATAGCCGAAGCCCCGCAGCAGGGTGCCCACCATCACGGCGTCGAGGCCGATGTAGGCCAGCATGGCCAGCACAGCCGCCAGCAGCCACCAGCGGTTGTTCCGGTCCAGATATTCCATGAAATGCTTGGGGGAGAAGCCCTTGGACTGGCTCCCCACGGCATAGATCGAGAAGGCCGCGATCAGCAGAAACAGCAGCGTCCAGAGGAAGCGCTTGTTTTTGCCCTTGGGCTTGTCGGGTGAATCTTTCATGCGTGACTCCTTGCGGAAGACAGTTTTTCGATCAGCCGTTCCAGATGGAACAGGCGGGCAAAGAGGATCCCCAGCTCCGCGACGGCAATGCCGCCCAGAATGTCCGGCCAGACGTGCTGCTTCACCAGCAGCACCGAGGCAAAGACCAGCAGGGAGAAGAAGCCCTGGGCCCAGGCGTACCACTTGGGCATCTTTTTCAGCCCCAGGGAGCCCCGAAAGCAGAACCAGCTTGCCACGCAGTGCATGGAGGGAAAGAGGTTCGTGGGGGTGTCGGACTTGTAGATCAGAGACATGACCCAGGTGGTGAAATTCGTGACCTCCACCGGGGGCCGGAGGAAGGTGGTGGGGTAGATCAGCAGGATCGCCATGGCGATGAACTTGGAGGTCAGCTCTCCCGACACAAAGCGGCAGCAGTGCTCCCGGCTGTCCCGGGTGATGACGATATAGGCTACCACCCACTGGACGTAGGCCAGCACGTAGATCAGAATGAAGGCCGGGATCCGGGGCAGGGCGTCGTCCAGGGCGGTGGAGATCATATGCAGATCGTTCCGCTGCCCCTCGAAGGCCTTGGGGATGTAGTAACACAGAAAGTTCATGATGACCACCGCCAGCAGGGGCTTGCGGGCATAGCGGGGGATCAGCCAGTCATAAAATGCAAGAATTCGTTTCATTGATCATATACCATCCCAAGTGAAAAAGCAGTCGGGTTCTGCGTGCAGGGTCGTAGGGGCGCACAGTGTGCGCCAGCCGGTTCAGGGTTCAGAGCCTGTAGGGACGGCACTCTGCCGTCCATGTTCCGGCACTGGCCTATTCCAGCGCAGACGCCCGCGCAAATTTGCTCAGCGGCTCCGGCCGGAGGGAAAAGCGGGCCGCCAGGGCCTCCGCAAAGGCCCGGGCCGCGGCAGGCTCGCCGGATTTCAGCTCCAGCTCCAGCTCGCAGAGGGGCAGGGAGCGGGTCGCCCCGGAGAGCGTCCCCAGATCCAGGGCCAGCTCAGCGGTGCTGCCGTCGTCCAAGCGGAGCAGGACGGCCCGGCGGATGAAGTCCGCCCGGCACAGCACCTGCAGCGAGGTGTCTGCCGGCGGCACCGGCGCGCCCAGGGCCGCCAGCTTGGGCAGGGCAGAGGCCAGATCCGCCGCCTCCGTCTCCCATTCGCCCCGCAGATGGGGGTCTGCTTCCGGGCTCGGACGGCAGAGTGCCGTCCCTACAGACTGCTCGCCCCGCAGATGAGGGTCTGCTTCCGGGCTCGGACGGCAGAGTGCCGTCCCTACAGACTGCTCGCCCCGCAGGGGGGCCTTCATGCAGAACACGGAGCTTTCATCCTCCAGCCTGTGCCGCAGGGTGGTTCGCTCCCGGAAAAAACGGTGGTCGGGGGTGTCGTAGTATTCGCTTTGCATATGACAGCGCCGGGGCGACTCGACCGTGCGGCCACGGACTGTCTCACAGGCCGCGATCTCGTCCAGCAGGGCGGGATCCGGCAGGGCATATTTCCATTCCAGTTCGGTTCCCATTGTGTTCCTCCGAAACGGGGACGGTGCTTACACAGGCACCGCAGATTCGGCGCTCACCATGGGCAGCAGTTCCCGGCTCAGCCTCTCGTAGCGGTGCAGGAGAACCAGACGGATGGGCTCCAGGACCAGGATCACGAAGAGCAGCGCGCCCAGCTCCCAGTGCAGGAACACGAAGAGCAGCAGGGCGGCCGTCCGCAGGTTGAAGGTCAGCAGGTTGGTGAGCTTCACCAGCTTGCGGCTCTCGGCGTAGAAGGCGTCGCAGAGGGCGTCGCTCTTGCCGTGGAGCTCGATGGCGTCCAGCAGCTTCTGGGTCTGGGGGGCGCGGCGCTCCTGGGCGCCGGTGTAGAACGCGTAGCAGAAGAGGGAAAAACGGGAGAAGCCGGTGGCCGTCGCCCGCTCCGCCCGGATATGCTTGGCGCGGGAGAGCTCGTTGCCGTGGGAGTTGTCGATCATATACATATGCAGGTTCTTGAAGTAATCCGGCAGCTGGCACTGGGCCACATAGAGCAGGAAGGTGAGCAGCCCCAGGCCGATCAGGATCCCGTGGCGCAGGTCGCTTCCGGCAAACAGCCGGGTGTTCCAGAGCCGGCAGACGCAGGCGGTGTAGAGGGTGAAGTAGACGGAGGCGTCCGCCGCGCCGTCCAGCATCCGGCCCAGACGGCTGAAATGCCGGGTCAGCCGGGCCACCTGGCCGTCGCTGGCGTCAAAGACGGCGGAGAGAAAGACCAGCACCGCGCCCAGAATGTCCAGGCCCAGGGAGCGGTTCAGAGCCAGCAGCACGCCGCCCGCCACGCCGGAGAGCCCGGAGAGCAGCGTCACCACGTTGGGGATGATGTGCAGGGCAATGAAGATCTTGGCCCAGAACATCCCCACGTAGTCCACGAAATGGGTGTCCACAGGATCGTTGATATTTTCACATTTCCGTGCGGCCAGCACGTCCGCCCGGGTGGCCTGGAAATTTTCTCTGGCGTTTTGCAGGTTTCCCTTCACGGTTTGGGTGGCGTGATACAGATTGTCTTTGATTTTCGAAGGCATAAAAAACGACTCCCGACGTGTTAATCTGTCAAAATCCAACATATTATAACACGCCGGGAGCTTTTTTTCAATATTTAATTTAATGTGGCCCGGATGGAACAGGCGGGGATCCTTCGGCTGCGGGGGAGGGGGGCCGGATCATTTGGCAACTGCCAGCTTTACCACCTCGTAGGCCCCATTGTAGAGGCCGGCGGCCTTGTTCCGGAGGATGCACTCGTTCATGTGCAGCAGGATCTCCGGCTCCGCCTGCAGCAGACGGATCATGTCCACGGTCTCCCGGCCGGGGGCCACCTCGTAGGTGCCGTCGCCCAGCTCGGCGGCGTGGATGGCGCCCCAGACCTCGTGGCCGCCTACGTGCTGGATAAACAGCTTGGGAATGGGGTAGAAGGCCAGCTCCGAGGGCTTGGTCACCAGCACGTCGCTGGCCCGCATCAGCAGATTGGTGATGTAGACCGCGGCGAAGATGTCGTCATGGCAGAAGCCCACGATGCCCTTTGAGTCCCCGGTGCGGGCGGCCTCGGCGTAGGCCCTGGCTCCGGGGTAGTCGTTCTGGAAGAACTGGGCGGAGCCCAGGGCCGGGACGGCCTTTTTCAGACTCTCCCAGACGTTTTTGTGGTCGCCCACGTTGATAAACAGGGTGGCCTTCCCCAGCTTGATATCCGGCAGCAGCGCCTTGATGATGGAGGCGAACAGCTCCTGCTGGGCCCCCGCGCCGCCCACCGTCAGCAGATAGCGCTTGGCCTTGCCGGTTTTCACCCGATCCACCCGCAGGGCGGTGTCGGCCTCCAGATTGCTCACCAGCTCGTGATCCACGTAGTGGCCGGTGTAGACGATGTCCCCCTGGGGCATGGGCTTGAGGGTGCGGGCCTTGTCCATCCCGCGCAGGGCCTTGTAGCCCAGCCAGGCGGAGTAGGTCTGGATGGTGTGGGTGGCCCCCTGGGCCAGGTGCAGGGCCATGGGCCAGTTGTCGGGGATGGCGTTCACCACCTTGGTGAAGCCCGCGTGGATGGCGGCCTGGGCCGGCCATACGTGGGTGGCCACGTAGGGCAGATCCTTGGGCAGGTTTTTCAGCAGATTTGCCATCACCTCGGCGCTGGCCTGGTCGGCGCAGTTGTAGCTGAGCTTACGGAAACCCTCGGAGTTCAGAGGCTCCCAATAGAGCTTGTTGAACAGCTTGCTTTTCTGGCTCAGCCGGGAGCCCATGGAGTAGAGCTCGTTCTGCCCGGAGATGATCTTGGTGCAGGTGGACTCGTCGAAGGAGTTCAGATCCACCCAGACGGGGTCATAGCCCAGGGCCCTGGCGCAGGAGGCCATGGCCATGGAGATCCGGTAGTGACCGAAGCCCATGCGGATGTTGCCCACAAAGACCGTCCGGTCGGAGAAGACGGCGCCCTCGCCGAAGACCAGCTCCTTTGTGCCCAGCTCCGCCAGCACTGGATTGTCCTTGAGGGCGAAGCGGTAGTCCTTGCCGCTGTCGTCGCCGTACTTCTTCAAAAACTTGCTCTGGGTTTTTTCCGCCTTCCGCACGTCCTTCTCGGACATGGGATTTCCGAAGATTTCTTTGGATTTCTCTAACATGGCAAGCCCCTCCTGTGAATATTTATTGACATTTTTACCAAATTCCGGTATAGTATAAGTACTGATTTTAGGCTATCATTCGAGAGGCCTTTTGTCAAGTGCGGATTGCGCTTTTCGGCGCAAATATACCCGATAAGAAAGGAAGAACTGCTTATGGAAACGCAAAAGCTTTCCGGAAAGTCCAAGCTTTCCTACGCCCTGGGTGCGGTGGGCAAAGACATGGTCTATATGCTCTCTGCCAGCTACGTGCTCTACTACTTCCAGGATCTTCTGGGCGTAGAGGCCTGGATCATGGGCGTGATCCTGCTGATCGCCCGGGTCTTTGACGCCTTCAACGATCCCATCATGGGCGTGGTGGTGGCCAAGACAAAGACCCGCTGGGGCAAATTCCGCCCCTGGCTGATGATCGGCACCGTCACCAATGCCGTCGTCCTCTACTTTATGTTCGCTGCGCCCCCCGCCATGGACGCGAAGGGCCTGGTGGCCTACGCCGCTATTTTCTACATCCTCTGGGGTGTCACCTATACCATGATGGACATTCCCTACTGGTCCATGATCCCCGCCTTCACCGAGGGCGGCAAGGAACGTGAAAACCTCACCACCCTGGCCCGTACCGCTGCCGGCGTGGGCGCGGCCATCATCACCATCGTCACCATGAAGCTGGTCCCCACGCTGGGCAATCTGTTTGCCGCCGACGGCGCAGGCGCAAAGACCGTGGAGATCGTGGGCTTCAAGTATTTCGCCGCCATCGTGGGTGTGCTGTTCATTGTCTTCATCGGTCTGACCTGCCTCAATATCAAGGAAAAGTCCACTGCCGAGATGAAGACCGCCTCCGTGGGCCAGATGTTCAAGGCGCTGATCCAGAACGACCAGGCTATGACCGTTACCATCGCCATCGTTCTGATCAACTGCGCCGTGTACATCACCTCCAACCTGGTCATCTACTTCTTCAAATATGACTTCGGCACCACCAAATGGAACGACGCCTACGTGCTGTTCAATATGTTCGGCGGCGCGGTGCAGGTGGTGGCGATGATGGCCTTCTACCCCCTGCTGCGGAAGAAATTCTCCAGCCTGCAGATCTTCTACATCTGCATCGGTATGGCGGTGGCAGGCTACGCGGTGCTGCTGGGCCTGGCCTTCACCAACATGGGCAACGTCTTCCTGCTGTTCATCCCCGGCTTCTTCATCTTTGCCGCCAACGGTATGCTGACGGTCATCACCACCGTCTTCCTGGCCAACACCGTGGACTACGGAGAACTGAAAAACAAGCGCCGGGACGAGTCCGTGATCTTCTCCATGCAGACCTTCGTGGTGAAGCTGGCCTCCGGCATCGCCGCCCTGGCCGCCTCCATCTGCCTGTCCATCAACAATCTGAAGAGCGGCACCGAGGTCTCCGAGGCCGACGCCGCCGTGGACTGGTCCCTGGGCGTCTCTGCTGCCGCCAAGACCGGCCTGCGGATGACCATGACCGTCATTCCCATCATCGGGCTGATCGTAGCCTTCTTCTGGTTCAAGAAGAAATTCATTCTCACCGACAAGAAGGTGGAGGAGATCGCCCGGGAGGTGAAGCGGCTGAACGAGGGAGGCTGATCCCATGGAGCTGCTGCAATTAACGGTCCGGGGCACCGCCCCGCTGAGCCAACAGGAAAGCCTGGAGGACGGCCGCTACCGGCTGATCCTCAGCCCCCAGGGCAACGACATCGTGGAGCTGGAGGAGGTTCGGGCGGACTTCGCCTTCTCCTTCGAGCAGGAGGACGCCTTCTTCCTCAACGGCTATCAGAGCTGGACCTACAGCCCCGAGCGCAGCCGGAAGCAGCATGACGACTCCATGCGCTTCGTCCCCGGCGCGCTGGATCGGAAATTCGGCCTGTCCCAATACGGCGACGGCTATTTCTCCGACCCTGTGTACCGGAAGGATCTGCGTGCAGGCTATAAGAAGGGCTACTCCTATGCCTACGTCCGCCGGGGCAGCCGCTTCTTCCTCTTTGCCTCCCTGGCGGAGGATAGCGGCTTCACCCGCATCGTCCTCAACCCCAGCGAGGGGACGGTCAGCTTCAAAAAGGACTGCCACCACCGCTTCCTCACGCCGGGGGAGGCCTATACCGCCCTGGATCTGATCTTCCCCGAGGGGGAGGAGAACCAGGTCTTCGACGCCTGGTTTGACGCCATGGGCGTCAAGGCCCTGCCCGCGGAGCCCAAGATCGGCTACACCAGCTGGTACAACTGCTACCAGAACATCTCCGAGGCCCAGATCCTCCGGGATCTGGAGGGCATGAAGACCCTCCCGGTCAAGCCCCACATCTTCCAGATCGACGACGGCTATGAGCCCTTCGTGGGCGACTGGCTGACGGAGGACGCGCTGAAATTCCCCCACGGCCTGGAGCCCATCATCCGGAAGATCCTGGACGACGGCTACCAGGCGGGGATCTGGCTGGCCCCCTTCGTGGCGGAGAAGGACTCCGCCCTCTGCAAGGAGCACCCCGATTGGCTTCAATACAAGGACGGCCAGCCGGTCTTCGCCGGGAGCAACTGGTCGGGCCACTACGCTCTGGATCCCTACAACCCGGAGCTTCGGGACTATATCCGCAAGAGCGTGGAGCGCTTCAAGGCCATGGGCGTCACCCTGTTCAAGCTGGACTTCCTCTATGCCGCCTGCATGACCTCCCGGCCGGACAAGACCCGCGGCGAGATCATGGCGGAGTCCATGGACTTCCTGCGCCAGGTCTGCGGGGACTGCCAGATCCTGGGCTGCGGCGTGCCCCTGGCCTCGGCCTTCGGTCGGGTGGAGTACTGCCGCATCGGGCCGGATATGTCGTTGGACTTTGACGACAAGCCCTTTATGCGCCTGCTGCACAACGAGCGGCCCTCCACCCTTCACACCCAGCGCAACACCCTCTACCGCCGCCAGCTGGATGGCCGGGCCTTCCGGAACGACCCGGACGTCTTCCTGCTCCGGGATGAGAATACCAGCATGAGCGATCTGCAGAAGCACACCCTGGCCATCGTCAACGCCCTGTTCGGCTCGGTGCTCTTTGCCTCCGACGATTTCGGGCAGTACGACGAAAAAAAGAGCCGGCTCTTCGCCGCGCTCTGTGAGCTGCAGAGGGCCAAGCTGCTCCGGGTGGACAACGGCCCCATCGAAAACAAGCTCCGCACCGTCACAGTCCACTACGAGCTGGACGGGGAAGAAAAGAGCATTGAGCTGCGGGTATAACTGAAAACGAAAAAGGAAAAACGAAAAGCTGAGGTATTTTTCAATCGTCGCAGAGCGACACCTCAGTTTTTCGTTTTTCGTTCTTATCTTTTCGTTATTCCAGTTCGTCCAAATTCTTTCCGAAGCTCTCCAGGCAGTTTGCCATGAACCAATCCACCTCCGGCAGGGCCATTTCCCGCAGGGCGCTGCGGGTCTGCTGGGCGGCGGAGGCAAATTCCAGATTGCCGGCCTTCAGCTCCTCGATGCACTTGATATGGGCCGAGAGCTTGTCGGCGGCCTTGACGATGTCCCGGCTCACCGGGTCGTCCTCGAAGATCAGAGGGGCCATGGAGGGCCGGAGCTGCTCCGGCAGCATGGACAGCAGCTTTTCCCCGCTGATCCGCTCCACCTGCTTGTAGGCGTTCTTGATCTCGGGGTTGTAGTACTTGATGGGGGTGGGCAGATCCCCGGTGAGGATCTCCGAGGCGTCGTGGTAGAGGGCTGCCGTGGCGCAGCGCTCCGGGTCGGCCTCCAGACCCAGAATGTCCCGGCGGATCAGGGCCAGGCTGTGGGCCAGCACCGCCACCATGTGGCTGTGTTCGGCGATATTCTCGGAAAAGGTGTTCCGCATCAGCCCCCACCGGGTGATGTACCGCATCCGGGAGATCAGGGCGTAGAATTTGTATTGCATTTTCTTTCTCCCGCAGCGGCGCACAGCAGTGCGCCATGAATAATCAATTGTATTACATCTCTCCCAGAGCGTACATGACCGCCGTCAGAGCTGCCAGCGGGGCGGTCTCGCAGCGAAGGATTCGCGGCCCCAGGGTGCAGATATCCATGCTGGCGGCTTCGGCTTTTGCGATCTCCTCCTGGGAGAAACCGCCCTCGGCGCCGGTCATCAGGGAGATCCGCAGATCTCCGCCGCCCGGAAGCATCTCCAGCGCGGCCTTCAGCGTCCTGGCCCGCTCATTCTCATAGAACAGGATCGGCAGATCCGCCGCCCCGGCCTGCTTCAGGGCCTCAGCGAAGGAGCCCAGGGCACGAACCGTGGGGATCCGGCCCC
>JAEEGG010006375.1_pt1 | contig 27702 bp, 28 predicted proteins | sample 9134161 | NCBI WGS metagenome assembly JAEEGG01 (sample SAMN16246543, study PRJNA631951) | gut metagenome | biome: gut microbiome; feature: rumen; material: CR-attached | host: Bos | place: Iran: Karaj | collected 2018-10 | reverse complement strand
TGAGTACAAGGGCATGATGCGGCAGTTTTTCCCGATGCTGAAGCGTTGGAAAAAATGAAAAAAGCCTATAACAGACTAATGTAAAGAGGTTTGCTTAATCGCATTCCTCCAACCACTTTTCCAGTATCTTGCAGTATTTGTCGGTTTGTTCGATGAAACAGGTGTGGCGTGCGCCTTTGAAGACTTCCCATCGGCTGTTGGGGATGTTCTCGTAGAGCGAGGCGGCCACCACAGGGGTGCAGATGTCGCGGGTGCCGCTGCAAATCAGGCAGGGTTGCGTGATTTGGTGCAGACGGTCGGTGTATTCGAAGTCGGCCAGATCGCCCAAGGGTTGGTATTCGTTGGGCCCCCATCCGTAGAGGTAGGCTTCGTTGCCGGCGCGTTTGGGGCGACGGATGCACTCGGGCGAGTTTTCATCCACGCTGATGACATAACGCTCATAATAATGCTCGTTGGCGCGGAGATAGTCGGGGTCGTCCCATTTTCCGGTGGCTTCGGCATGGCGGATGGCCTCTTGGTCTTCTGCCGACATGTATTTGATGAGGCGGTGCTGCTCGCTGGCCCACAACGAGCTGGAAGCATGGCCCGAAGAGAGGATAACCGATTTGATGCCCTTGGGCTGGCAGTCGATGATGTAGGCAATAGCCTGCATAGCGCCCCATGACTGACCGAGGAGGTGGAGCTGGTCGAGGTGCAGGTGCTCGCGCAAGGCGATGAGCTCGTTGATCCAGGTCTCTTGTGTCCACAGTTCGGGATGGCCGTCGAGGTAGGAGTTGCCGCAGCCGATTTGGTCGTAAGAGATGACCTGGCGGCCTGTGTCGGCGATGCGGTCCAGCACTTCGAAATAGTTGTGCGTGCTGCCTGGTCCACCGTGCAGACAAAGCAGTGCGGGCTTGCTTGAGGGTTCACCGACGATGCGGTAATAGGTCTGGTAGCCGAGATAAGGCATGTAGCCTTCTTGAATGGGGTGATTCATGGGGTAAGGTATTTTTGTTTGGGGCAAAGATACAAAGTTTTCGGTTAAACAACATTTGATATTGTAATGAACATCGATTATCTGTTCTTTATTTTCTCGTGCAGATACAGTTATTGCACTTCTCGCAATTCTTTTTACCTTTGCACCATGTTTAGAATAGAGGATTTTTTAGTTGATGAGATTTATGGTGAACGGCTATTGATTAGCAAGCAAGTGACCAAACAGAACTTGTTGAAAACATTCGTGTGGCAAGGGTGCTACTTGGCTGCTTTGCCGACATGAATATTCGTATTAATGAGCATTTGCTGGTTTTTGGCCATAAGAATCCAGAGTATACCATCAATGAGAAACTTGGTGATAGAAAAGGCATAGAAAGTGAAAACGGAATTAAATCTGCCTTTCGCAAAGCCAAAGAACAAGGTTGCCAGACTGTGGTGCTCGATTTTGATATGCACATGGCTGAAAGCATACTCAAAACCAAAAAGATAGCTTCGGGTCTTTATGGTAGGCATGAGGATTTTACGAGTGGTAACATCAACGAATGTTATGTAGTTCACAACAGCAAGGCTGTTGTCGTAAAGCCCGATTTATTTGCCGTTTCTGACAAGGATACAGTAAAAAACCAGATAGAGGATGAAATAGAAAAACTGAGGACATAACCTTTGGGGCTATGTCCTCATATGGGGGTCAGAAAGGTCCAGCTTGAATAATGCTGCGAAAGCAAATTGTTCGCGCCCTCTGACGACAATCTGACACTGCAAAAATACAAACATTTTCCCATTTCGCAAGTGCTTTGTTGAAAATTAATTGTTTTTTCGTATGAAGTTTATGGCTGAGAAGCCATATTACCCCATTCCACTCCCCAGCATCGCCTCAATCGGCACGGTGCTATCCATCAGGCCGATGCGGGTGGCGGTGGCGTGGCGGTTTATGCCGGTGTATTCCAATGAGGCATCCTCGTAGCGGCGGAATTTTAGGATGGTTTATCAAAACAAGTGCTGAGTAAATAATATTGGTGGATTTCCAATCAGTTGTATGTCAAATTTCAAAGAGTTCTCAATATATGTACTAGCACTATGAATACGAAAACTGATTTGCCAGCCTTCATCCATTATCATCATCAAAGTCGTTTCGGAGTTTTCTTTGAAATCTAATTCAATAATTCTAGTCGGCAGTTTTACAGTATCAGTTTTAACAATAGGTTTCTTTCCATTAACCGTTTGATTCAGCTTCCCTCCAATGTTAAAAGCTTTCACGACAACAATATTGTTTCTGTCTTCTTTAATGACTTTGTAAAATGGCTTACGTCCGATAAGATAATGTAATAGATTTGCGGAGGCTTGTGGATTAGATTTGGTGAGTTGTAGCATTTCTTTTCGGAAAGCCTTTAATAAGGGTACATACACATCATCGGTTTTTGCTTCGCCTAAATCTGCCCATGTTGTCCTTGGATTATCCAGCTTAATGCTCATCAAATTGTCAAAAACAGGTTTGATTTCTGAAAAATAGACAGCTGAACAAGGACACTCCATCCACTCTGAGCCAAAATCAATAAAAGGTGACAGCCTTGAATGTTTTACAGCATCGTGATTGTTCTTGGCCGATATGCCAAATTCCCATAAAGATGAATTTGGTCGCGAGAAAATCACATCACGCACGTCTCCAATGATACCTTCAGAATCAGCTGCTAATCTTATGTTCAAAAAATCAGAGTTGTTTTTTGCCGACACTAACCCTGGTTCAATAGCAATTATTGTTTCTATGGTTTTTTGTGCAGCCAAATAAAAGCCCTTCTGGCTCATAAGGTCTTGAATTTCATAGCAACTCTTTGCATGTCTAAAAGCATCATTGTCTTGAAGCCATACTCGTATGTTTTCAGACTCCAAAAAGTCGGAATATGCTTTTGCTATGGCATATTCAAAGGCCTTCCCATTTTCTACTTGAGTTGGCATAATAGTGTTATTTTATGCAAACCGACAATTGTGCACGAATTGCTTTCGCCATCTCATATGCAAGGTTTACCGGAACAGCATTTCCTATCATTTTATATCCCACAGAAATATTATCGTAAACAAAAATGAAATCATCTGGGAAAGTTTGAATCCTTGCGCATTCCCTAACACTTAGCCTCCTATATAAATGTTCCTCTCCTTTCTTAAATTCTCTAAGATTTTCGTGTATAAAAGTCATTTTCGGAGCTTGAGGATGGATTGGGGCTTGTCGAGCTTGAGCCTGAATTGTAAATGAAACTTCATCCCAGCCACGAACTCTATTACGTGACATATAAATTGAAGAGAAGCCACCTGTCATGTATTCATGATTAGGAACTTCAGGCTTTTCTCTATCTTTAATTAAGCCGTTTGCAACGGGCAAAGGATTTTTGGGAAGGTCACCTATAGCAGTTCTTAGAGTAGTCTTTTTCTGTAAAGGATCTGGAAATAGAAATTCATAATCAAAATCATTCCTCAATCCCACAAAAAAGACCCTTTTCCTATCTTGTGGAACTCCATAATCACAAGCATTCAACATTTTGAAAGACAGCCTATAACCTGCATCTCTGAATGCTTGCTGAATCCCTTTCAAAGCTTCTTCGTGTCGGTCAAGAAGCATTCCCGAAACATTTTCCGCCAAAAAGAATAGTGGTTGCTTTGCTTTCAGTATCCTTATATAATCATAGAACAGTTTGCCTCGCTTGTCGTTTAGTCCTCTTTTGGCACCACCTTCACTCCAAGATTGACAAGGTGGACCGCCAATAATTCCATCACAATCAGGAACTTCATCTTCGCTAATGTCTGTTATGCTTCTTGTGTCAAGAATGGTCGATTTGTGATTGAGCCTATATGTCGCCCAAATGTCTTTATCATACTCATTTGCCCAAACGATATCATAGCCAGCTTTTTCAAAACCAAGGTCAAGGCCACCACAGCCCGAAAACAATGATACAATTTTTATTCTCTTTCTCATTTGATTTGCCTTATTGCGCTCGCTCATCATCCAGCTTACGGGTTTCACAAGGCACTAAAAAAGCGCGGACTTTGTCTTATCCACGCCTTTAGGCCCTGAGAATTGCCCGTAATAGTTGATAAGTCGCCGCCCACGCTATACGCAGGCGTTCGCAGACCTATTCGCAACTATTACTCTTTAGAATTTCTCAGGTTCAAAGGCAGTGCTGAATAGCGGCAAACGCTATGATTTATAATATGTTATTTCAGTTTTTCCTGTATATGATTAACTAGTTTATTTAACAATGTTGTTATTTCGATATGGTATGTGTTATTTGTCATTTATGGGTGCAAAGATATGTATTTGTTTTGAAATGAGGGATTCTTTACGGCGTTTTGATCACATCACCTTCCCAATAAACCGCACAGATCTCTCAATAAGATTTATTTCTCTATTTCCTTCACTTCAGCATCATCGGCTGGGAGAAGATAGTCGGAAGCCTTTTCGGGTGAGATAACACTATGTCCGATTTGCCTTTCAATGTCTTTTCGGGCAAGTTTGGCAGCGTTGCCGCCGCTTTGTGCGACTTGCTTGTTCTCGGCCATCGTCTTTGGATTGCGGTGGCGTGAAATCTCTGTGGTGGCAGCTTCGGCCAGCGTATTCAAGGCCAGTTCCAAAGTGGTCATGTTGTCGCGAAGGTTTTCCTTGGTCAAGCCTTTATAGGTTTTGTACTGCCCTGTGGTCATGCCGCTCCAAGCCTTGGTGAGGATGTTGGTCAGCATGGCATAGTCTTTTTGTTCTGTCACGCCAGAGCGTTTCCATTCGTTGGTGAGTTCGTTGCGCGTGCGGATGGACTTCATGCGGTTTTCAATCCATTTGTCGGAATAACCTTGTCGGCGGTAGTCCTCAATGGCCATTTGGAAAGTCAACTCAGGATCAATCATCTGGTCGATGCGTTGCTTGCCTATCTCGGCAAGCCATTGTTTCAAAGGCTCAGCCTTTTTGGAAGGAATGGATTGTATGACACGGAAAACACCTTCCAATGTAGCGGCTTGAGTCAAGCGGTATTTCCCGTCGGGGGCCAACATTCGAACAGGGGGACAAATTGTCCCCCACTTGGATTTTAACTCCGGGTCGCGTTTAAGCATTTTCTTTATGTAATCTCGGGGATTGACGGTTTCCGTCAAAACTTGCACAATATCCGCTATCGAGAAATAGTATTCCTGTTCTTCCTCGTTCCAGACAATGCGGACATTGATGCCCTCAAATATTTGAATGATAGGCTCGTTGCTCATGGTATTCCTCCTGTTGGCATTAACGATGCAAATCTACAAAAATTTCTGGCAAATTCAAACTATTTTGCCGATAATAAAACGCTTTAATCCCATCATCCTCCCAATTAACCGCACAAACCCTTCAAAACATCCCATCCATTAGTTTTTGCCGTTGCAAGAATACGCAAGCGTTGATTACTTCACAACAAATTTCACCGTCTCACAGATGCCTTCTCCCTTAACCTGCAAGAAATAAATCCCCTTTTCCAATCCAGCCACGGAAATGGATCCAGTTGAGTAACCTGTAGTCACTTCCTGGCCTAACATATTGAAAATGGAAAACTCTACCTTTTTGCAAGGAAGGTTTTTGATAAAGAGGATATCGGAAACGGGGTTGGGATAAACTTCTAACGGCTGTTGGGCGGTGGACTCGTGAACGGACAACGGTCCATCTTTAGGAATAATGTTCAGAATAATGCCTTCCACCTTGGTCATGCCGTAATAGAAATTGGGGTCGGGGATGTCGTACCAGTTGTCCAAACTGCCACCATAGCCGAAATTTATATGGAACTTGCCGTCCGATTCGCGATAGCCATCGACCACAACGTTGTGCCCGACCGTTCCCGCAGGATTCTCAACGGCCAAGTGGGCAGGATAACCGGCTTGCAAATTGGAGATCAAGGCGGCATACATGGTTGAATCGGGCTCGCGGATCAGCACGCAGTCCCTAAAGCCAAAGCGTAGGTAGGCCTCGAAGGCTTGGTCCACATAGAAGGTGCCGGAACTCTCCGAAGTATAGACCTGCGTTAGAGCCGTGCCACAAGCAAAGACCAAGGCAGCGGCCAACTCGTCAGTCAGTTCCTCGCCGCGCTGAAAAGTGGCGTCGATGGAATCCAACATTTCGTTCAGCATCGGGAAGGACGGAAATTTCAAACTTGCCCAATCGTCGTCAATGACATAATTGCGCCCCGCGTAGTAATGGTTATAGTCGTCATCGTCGGTAAAGCGGGTGTCTTGGGTTGTTCGCAAATAGTTGATAATTTGTCCCATGGCAATAGCAGGACATCCGGCAACGCTGTAGGCATTGCCGTTCACTGGGTCTCTTGGACAAAAATAATTGTAGGGATAATCCTGTGTCCAATGCGAATGAAGCAATCCATCTGCGCGAAGCGTCGAAATGGAGGCATCTGGTTTTTCAACGGTTTTCAGGAGAGGAGCTTGCGCCCAGCTGTTCAAAGCGCAAAGAGCAATTACTAGGAAGGAAAGTACTTTTGACATATGATGTAGTTTTTTCGTTTTCTATTGGATCATTAGCTGTAAGCAATCAGCCGTCAGCTATCAGCTTGGTAGCATTGTAGCTGATTGCTGATTGCTGACAGCAAAACAGCTATTTTCTCGTATCTACAAACTCATTTCACTCATATTTGATTTACACCGCAAAACTACAACATTTTCATTATCAACGGTGATTTAATTTTATAATGTCCATGTAATTGTCCACATTTGGATTTCGCTTCGGAACGGATAATACCCTAATTTTGCGACCGAATTGATATGGACAAAATGGCACACCTACAATGAAACAAGAAATCAACCCACAGGAGACGAATCGGGCGCAAGCATTTGAGTTATGGATGAAATCGCCCATGCCAATGGTGACGCTCACCAAGACATTCGATGTGACACGGCTTTATAAGGTGAGCAGACGAAAAGGGTTGAAATTCAATGCGATTTTGTGTTGGTGCATCGGCAAGGCAGCAAGCCAGATGGATGAATTTTACTTGCTTCCCGAGCATGGGAGATTGTTCAAGTACGACCGTTTAGCCATCAATGTCATCGTAAACAACAAGATAGGTGGTATCAGTTCGTGCGACATTTCTTATACTGATGATTTTGAACAGTTTAGCACCGAATACTTGACTTTGACTCAATCGGTGAGTTCGTCTTGTAAAAGTTCTTTCGAAGCTGATACCATGGTCATTGGAACTTCGGCAATGACTGCTACCGAGTTGGATGACATCATCAATCAATACACAGACCAGTTTTGCAATCCTATGGTAATGTGGGGCAAATATCGCAAAGGTTGGTTCAAAGTCACCTTACCCATATCCTTCCAGTTTCATCATGTGCAGATGGATGGTGGACATGGAACAAGATTTTTGGATGAATTGCAAAAAACAATGAATGCTTTGAAACTGTAACAGGAGCAAAACAAGACAGAACGCAAGAAGCAGTCGAAGACAGAGCGAGAGGCAGAAAAGCAACGCCAGTTCGACCTTCGGCAGGTAAAGAAGAAAGAGATACATAAAGGACATTGAGTATGACAATAATATTGAATACAATTGAGGAAATATCTGTCTTAGAACAAATTAGCACTCTTATTAAAGACAATGACAGGGAGATTGTCAATACCTCGGACATGAAAATTGCCCACTGCATGGGCTGCAACCAGTGCTGGCTCAAAACACCTGGCATTTGTGCCATCAAGGATGATTACGAGAGTATTCTCAAGAAACTGATGATGGCCGACAACCTCTGGCTTGTCTCCGACACACGGTTCGGCTTTCTGGATTACAAAGGCAAACGAATGATGGACCGTATTTTGCCCATGCTGAACATGACCATAGGTTTCCGCGACGGCTGGATGCGCCATGAGTTGCGCTACCACGCGCTCAATATCGGGCTTTTGTATAAAGGTGCCGCTGACCAAGCGCTGTTGGAAGATTGGTGCAAACGTACCGCCGCCAACATCGGTGGATATTCGTTGGGTGCCGTTCCCTTGGATGTTACTTCCGACACGGTTCAAAACTCTAAACTCTCAACACTAAACTCTAAACTCTCTCATATCGTCATCATCAACGGTAGCCCAAGAGTGCAGAAATACAGCAACACCGACAAAATCATCCACACCTTTGCCAAAGGCTTGGAAGAGGCAGGTGTCACTTGGGAACTTCACAACCTCTCCAACCGCAAGGAATGGGACGCGGCACGCGAAGCCTTTCTCAACAACGAACGCATCCTCATCGCATTTCCGCTTTATGTGGAATGCGTGCCAGGCTTGATGCTGGAATTCTTAGAAACACTGCCTAAGGAACGCAAGCAACCTGCCGAAATATCCTTTATGCTTCACGGAGGAATGGATGAAGGAAATGAGTTCCGCCTGTGTGAACGCTTCCTGCAAGGACTACCGGAACAACTCGGTTGCAGTTACGGCGGCACACTCATCCATGGCGGCAGTTTCCGTATTCGTACCGCCCCAGCCGATCAAGTGGAAAAGATGGTGACTCCCTACGTTGAAATGGGTCGACTCTTTGCACAGAAAGGTAATTTTCTCTCACCCGAAGCCACCAAATTTACAGGTATGGAACAATATCCATGGCTGATTCGCAAAATGGTGTGCATACTATTTTTGAAGAAAGTCAACGGAGAATTTGAGCAGTTCGCCAAAGACTGGGGCTGCACTCGACCGTTAGGTGATAAGCCATATAGTGAATAAAAAGAAAAATGTATTGACATGGAAATATCAAATTGGTTTAAGGGGTTCGAGAAAGGCATAGCACGGCTTTCTCCTGAGCAGCGGTCAGTTTTCTTCGCGGAATGTGGAAAGAACTGTGTAAAAAGTGGTACACTGTCAGTTTACCAAAAACTATATGAGGACGCTAAAGGTGACATGGATGTTTTCTTTGAAATGGCTAATGGATTGCCTGGAGTAAAAGGTGAGGTCGTCGAGAAAGGTCGTGTCTATCGGCTTGTCTTTTTGGAATGCACTTGTGAATTGTGCAAAAAAGGGTATGTCACAACACCTTTGCTTTGTGAATGTTCACGCCAAAGCGTGATGTATTCGATGCAAAGTTTGTGGAAAGGCAAAAACTTCAACGTAACGCTTTGTCATTCCATCATGGGTGGTGGACCGGATTGCGAAATGAGAATAGAGGTTGGAAAATAAACTCAAAAAGATGAAAACGCTTGAAAAAATCCTGACCCTGTTCATCGGCATCGGAGCAATCGCTGGTGCGGTGATGATGTGGATTGACCCCACTGGCGCGACATGGGGCGGTGAGCCGCTGTTGGAAATGTTACGGGCAAAGATGCCTTGGCCGGATGTGTTTTTCAAGGACTTCATCCCCTCGGGCTTTGTGCTGTTGGGCTTGAATGGTATCACCCAGATTGTGGCGGCTTACCTGCTGTTCAAAAAGCACCATTTGGCACAAAAAGCCGTACTTGCCTGTGGCATCATCTTGATGCTTTGGATTGTCCTCGAATGGTGGGTGTGGGGCTTCAACGCCATAAGCAACATCTATTTCGTGCTCGGTTTGGTTGAAGTTGCAACGTCCATTAGAAACCTAAGAAATTGATATTTTTGCAAAATGAACAACAAATATTAGTTACAATGAAAATACTGAAATTCACTATTTTAACCACGATATTGCTGATAACGCTTTCTGCATTTGCTCAAAACCAAAACTTAGTCGGCCACATCACCGATGAAAACGGCGAACCTATGCCATTCGTGAACGTAATGTTGCTTTCATTGCCCGACTCGACCTTCGTGCAAGGAACGGTGACCGACGAGCAAGGTTCATTCCTCTTGCCAACCGACAAAAAAGACGATCTACTGAAAGTGTCGTGCGTGGGCTACCAAACCCAATACATGAAGCCTGCAAACGGCCTGACCATCCAGATGATGATGGATGCACAATTGCTTGGCGAGGTGGTTGTGAAGAGCCAGTTGCCACAAACGCGTCTGACTGGCAACTCGATGATTACGACTATCCAAGGCTCGGTGCTTGAAGATTCGGGGACGGCACAAGAAATGCTGACCAAAGTGCCTGGAATGACGGGCAGCGAGGATGGACTTGAAGTCTTGGGCAAAGGCTCACCTATCATTTATATCAATGGTCGGCTGATGCGCGACGACAGCGAATTGCGTCGCCTGCGTAGCGATGACATCCGCGATGTGGAAGTCATCAACAACCCGGGAGCGCAGTATGATGCTACGGTGAGGGCCGTGGTCCGCATTCGCACCAAGAAACAACAAGGCGATGGCCTTAGCCTCGACCTGAATCTCACCGATGACCAAGATTTGCAGTATGGTTTCAACGCGCCACGCGGAAAACTCGGCATGAACTACCGCAAAAACGGTTTCGATGTGTTTGGTTCGGTTTATTATAGACACATGGACTACCGCCAATACAGCAGCTTGGAGGAAATTGCCAACACCACCAAAGTGTTCCGCCAGGCAGGTCCCTACACCATGACTTGGAAAAACGACCAATTGGTCTATACCGCTGGCGCCAACTGGCAAGTCTCCGACAATCATTCCTTGGGCATCCGCGCCGACCTGACGCATTATCTCGGCGGCGAGAACAAGGTCATTTATGATGAGGATGTCTTCGAAAACGATGTCTTTCTTGACCATCTCTATAGTGTGCAGACCAGCAAGGAAACCAAGCCGCTCGGCATCCTCACCAATGCTTATTACAACGGCACAGCGGGCAAACTCGGCATCGACTTCAACTTCGACTTCCTGAACACGGCGACCAACACCGACCGCGAAAATGTGGAGCAAAGCCTGATAGAAGATGACTTTGTCAGAAGCAGGTCGGGAGCGGAGAGCAGGCTCTATGCCTCCAAGTTGGTGCTTTCCTATCCCGTTTGGAAAGGCAGCATCGAGGCAGGCACGGAGATGACCTTCGCCAAGCGTCACAACACCTATTGGATTGACAAACAAACCATTGCCAACACCGATGCCGACATCACGGAAAACAATATCGCTGCCTTTGCGCAATATGCCTGCGATTTCGGGAAATGGGGTCAAACCAGTGTTGGAATGCGTTACGAACACACGCTTTTGGACTATAGGGATGTGACCAACAACGATTTCCTCTATCGTCCGCAGGACGAGTTCTTCCCGACGGCCTCCTATTCCGTTGCCTTGGGCAAGGTGGAGATGGGACTGTCGTATGGCATCAAGACCAACCGCCCGAGTTTCTTCGCGATGAACGATGCCGTCACCTACATCAGCCGCTATTCGATGCAGGCGGGCAACTCGCAACTGCTCAACGAGCGTATTCAAGACCTCACGCTGAATGTGGGCTACAAGTGGCTCGCGTTCACGGCTTCCTACGGACATTGCAAGAACCCCATCACGCAGTGGGCTTACCTCACCGAAGGCGATGCCGCGCTCATAAAACACATCAACCTCGAGAAACCTGTCAACACCATCGGAGCCTATATTTCGGCAACACCAAGATCGGGCATTTGGTCGCTCAACGCCACCGCAGGCATGGAGAAGCAAGACCTTTGGCTCGACCTCGAAGACATCCATGTTCCAGAAGGTACACGCAGGGTTTATTTCGACAAACCAGTCTTTACCTTCAATGCCTTCAACACCTTCAGTTTCAAGCACGATTGGAAAGTTGACATCAATTTCATGTTCCGCTCGCACGGCCATCAGTTGAATTTCTACAACGATTACAACTACTTAAACCTTGGCGTTGTCGTGCAGAAGAGCTTCCTGAAGGACAAGTCGCTCACCATCCGTGCCGCCGTGCTCGACATCCTGCGACGCTGTGGCATGAACGAATACAGCGACATGGGTTACTACCAAATCCAGCAAAACAATGTTTTCTCTACACACAAGTTCCAAGTGTCGGTATATTATCGCTTGAACTCGACGCGCAGCAAATATAAAGGCACGGGCGCTGGTAAGGATGCGCAGGAAAGAATGAAATCATAGGCTGGAAGGTGGATCGTCACAATCCCAACTTGGCCTTAAGCCTTTGTCGTGCCTTGGTGACCGAGGCGGGCGAAATACCCAAAAGAATGGCTTGCTCGGTCACGGAAAACTGAAGTCGGGAAAGCAAGATCAGGCGGATGTCGCCACGGGTGAGGTTGGGATGCTTCTCCCGAAGTGATTCAGGCGTGAGGGAGAAGCCATTTCGGAACACGCGTTCCATTTCAACCCATTCATTGTCATGGATATAGCGGGGCGCGGCGTGAAGTTCTTGCAGCAGGTGGTTCTGGCCAGCAAGGGAATGAATCAAGAGATAGGATTCAACATCGCCCTCGGGTCCAGTGCCTTCTTGAGGCATAAATGATTCGCGCTCATCGTTACCTGCGCGAATGACCATCAGGAATGCCCTCACGTTTTTGCCGAAGATTTCGGACACTTGGGGGATGCTGAGTGCAGCACCGCCTTCCACGCAGGTATTGGCCAATCCTATACCGACAAGCATCAGTTGATAATAAAGCATTTCCGCGTCTTTTCCCTGCAAACCGAAAGACTGGCTGATGGCGGCAATCGACTCCTGCTTGAAGCCCACTTGGGTGTCGATGTAATCCTCGAAAGAGGTAGCCGAAGCCTTGTTGTCCATCACCAATTTGAAGAGTTGAGGCTCATCGATGGCGAACCAAAGGAAGGCCAAGCCCATGCCTTTGAAAGGTGGATTCAAGGAAAAGCCTGCGCCTACTCGCTCCTTGAACAAACGGCGGGCTTCGGTGCGGACGGCCTCCAATACGCCTTCCATGGAGCCAAATTTCGAGAAAATGGCATTAACGCCGCAACCCAATGCCGAGGAAAGGTTTCGGGCTGTAAGTGCGGAAGTGCCGCCTTTTCTCACGATGTCAATAGCAGCAGCGAGTATTTTTTCTTTCGTTACGCTTGTCGGTCTTGCCATAATAAAACAACTGTTCCGTTATTATTCGCCGCAAAAGTAGGGAAATCAAATTCAAATCCAATGCGTTTTGAGAACAAAATGTCGCAAAGTCCATAAAATTGTCCATATATGGTTTTAATTTCGAAACGGATAATAAAGTATTTTTGCAACCGTTTAGATATGAACAAGTAGAATCGTATTAAAACCGATGTCCCGATGGTATATAACAGCGGCCATATTAAAATGAAAAAGTATTTGGCAATTCTGTCAGTCGTCGTTTTGTTTGCATTTTGCAGTTGTTCCAAATTTGCTGGTGAGCCTATCTCCAAGGATTTCAACATTTCGGGCACCTACACCGAGCTTGAAGTGGAGGATGCGTTTGAGGTCACCGTTAGCGATGTGGCAACCCAAGTCACAGTTACGGTAGGAGAGAAAATCATGCCGAATGTGGTGGTGGAAACCGTTGAGAACACTTTGAAAATCTATCTTAAAGGTTGGCATTCCAACCGTGGAACGGATATGACGGTAATCTTGCCTTATAACTCTAACTTGACGAGTGTTGACCTGTCGGGTGCCTCGGAGTTCCATTCGGAATATGGCCTTGAAGGCAATAAGGTTGAGGTTGAGTTGTCGGGTGCATCTGATTTTTATTGTGACATCGATGCCGACGAAGTTGACATTGACTTGTCGGGTGCCTCCGATTTCTTTGGCGACATTCTGGCCGACGAAATCGAGATGGACTTGACGGGCAGTTCCAAAATCAAGGGTTATGTGGAGGCTCTTGACCTCGACCTTGAGATGAGCGGTGCCTCGGAGGCTACCTTTGAGGGACAAGTCGATATGCTCAAGATTAATTTGTCAGGTGCCAGCGACATCAAGAAAACCATCAACGAGAACAGATACGGCTTTGCCTGCGACCAATGCGAAGGCACAATGTCAGGCGCCAGCAATGTCTACATCCACTGCGACGGCACCATCAAAGTGAACCTTTCGGGCGCCAGCGACCTGTATTTCACGGGTAATGCCTTCACTGGCGACAGCACCACCTCTGGCGGTTCTAACATCTATCATGATACGCTGTAAAAACAGTTTAGCCATGGAACAAAAGTTTTGTCAGAGTTGCGGAATGCCGCTCACCAATGAAATCCTCGGCACCAACGCCGATGGAAGCAAAAATGAGGATTATTGCATCTATTGCTACAAGGATGGCAAGTTCACCCAAGACTGCACGATGGATGAGATGATAGAGCATTGTGCCCAGTTTGTGGATGAGGTAAACAAAGGACTGCCGCAGCCCATCACGAAGGAAGAATACATCGGCCAGATGAAGATGTACTTCCCGCACCTGAAACGCTGGCGTAAGGAATTGTCGATAGATGATGACACTCCAGAAAACCCTGCCTTGAAGGGTGTTAAAGAGCTTATCGCCAAGATGGCCGACACGCTGCCCATCACCATGATATCGTCGGTCGATGAGGAGGGCTTCCCTTGCACTAAAGCCATGCTGTCACCTCGAGTGCGTGAAGGCATCAAGGTGTTCTATTTCACCACCAACACCTTCTCGTTGCGTGTGGCTCACTACAAAGCCAACCCCAAAGCCTGCATCTATTTCTGCGATGCCGAAGGCTTCAAGGGCATGATGCTGCGCGGCACAATGGAGGTGCTGACCGATGCCCAAAGCAAGGAGATGATTTGGCGCGATGGCGACACGGAATATTACCCAGGTGGTGTCACCGACCCGAATTACTGCGTGCTGAAGTTCACCGCCACGGATGGTCGTTTCTACAGCGACTTCTATCCGAGGAGCTTTGTAATTGGGTAAAGATTGTTGATGAAACATCTGCCAAATGCCATATCGGCACTTCGAATTTTAGGGGCCGTTTGCCTTCTGTTTTTCGGAGTCGAGAGTTGTGCTTTCTGGGTCATTTATTTCATCTGTGGCCTAAGCGATATGGCAGATGGCTATCTCGCCCGAAAACTCGGATGTGAAAGCAAGACGGGGGCGTTGTTGGATAGTTTGGCAGATTTGGCCTTCGTGATATGTTGCTGCTTTAAATTGATCCCTGCTTTGGCATTTCCAAAATGGTTGTGGATCTGGGGCGGAGTGATTGTAGCCATCAAGGCCATCAACCAAATATGTGCCTTGGTGATGTACAAGAAATGCATCTTTCCTCACACCATTGCAAATAAAGTAACGGGGGCTCTGCTTTTTGTTGGAGTTCCTTTGACGGTTTTTTTGGAATCGATTGTTCCGATGATTGTGATTGCCGCTGTTGCGACATTTGCTGCCGTTCAGGAAGGGCATTTTACTAGAACAAATAGTATTATGTAGGCCAATATCACTTTTTGTTTATGATGGATTGGCTATAATGGCATAGGTACAGCTTTTATTTTGTGTGTCATATTTTGTTTTGCCTGGTTATATCCCATAGGGCGCATCGGGTTTTATAGCATACCATTATAATGTCAAGGCGTAAAGGTACAAAATAATTGGCATAAATATGAAGCTATTCAACAATTTCATATTTTTGCAGCTTAATTCTAATTATTGAACTATGACAAACCCTGAAGAAAAAGTAACAGAAAAGAAATCGCTCAATTTCATTGAAGCGAAAGTGGAAGAAGACCTCGCTAACGGCAAGAACGGTGGACGTGTGCAAACACGTTTCCCCCCAGAGCCGAACGGTTACCTCCACATCGGCCACGCCAAGGCCATCTGTCTCGACTTCGGCATCGCTGCGCAACACGGCGGTGTTTGCAATTTGCGCTTCGACGACACCAACCCCACCAAGGAGAATATGGAGTATGTCGATGCCATCAAAGAGGACATCCAATGGCTTGGTTACCAGTGGGGTAACGAATACTACGCCTCCGATTACTTCCAGCAACTTTGGGATTTTGCCATAGAACTGATCAAACGCGGCAAGGCTTACATCGATGAGCAAAGCTCTGAGGAGATTGCTGCACAAAAGGGCACGCCTACACAACCTGGTGTAGAAAGTCCTTACCGCAACCGTCCTATCGAGGAATCGCTTGACTTGTTCAACAAGATGAACAACGGCGAGATAGGCGAAGGCAAGATGGTGCTTCGAGCCAAAATCGACATGGCTAACCCCAACATGCACTTCCGCGACCCGATTATCTATCGTGTGGTTGACACGCCACACCACCGCACAGGCACCAAGTGGCACGCATACCCGATGTATGACTTTGCCCACGGACAAAGCGACTACTTCGAAGGTGTCACCCACTCACTCTGCACCTTGGAATTTGTGGTGCACCGTCCGCTTTACGATTTGTTTGTCGACTGGCTGAAGGAGATTAGGGGAGAGGGCGACAACATGGACGACAACCGTCCGCGTCAGACAGAGTTCAACAAGTTGAACCTCAATTATATCCTTTTGAGTAAACGCAATCTGCTTGTCCTCGTCAACGAGGGTCTGGTGAGCGGTTGGGACGACCCACGTATGCCTACGATTTGTGGCTTCCGTCGCCGTGGCTACACGCCAAGCGGCATTCATAAGTTCATCGACAAAATTGGCTACACTACCTATGACGCTTTGAACGACTTTGCCTTGATGGAGAGCGCCATCCGCGAGGACCTCAACGCCAGCGTCACTCGTGTGGCTGCTGTGGTCAATCCAGTGAAGCTTGTTATCACCAACTATCCCGAGGGACAGATTGAAGAGATGGAAGCCATCAACAACCCTGAGGACGAGACTGCTGGCAGCCATAAGATTGCTTTCAGCCATGAGCTATGGATTGAGAAGGAAGACTTTATGGAAGACGCGCCGAAGAAATACTTCCGTATGACCCCGGGCAACGAAGTGCGCCTGAAGAATGCCTACATCGTGAAATGCACGGGTTGCAAGAAGGACGAAAACGGTGAGGTCGTGGAAGTCTATGCCGAATATGACCCCGACACGAAGAGCGGTCTGCCGGGTGCCAATCGTAAGGTGAAAGGCACCATCCACTGGGTGAGCTGCGAACGTTGCTTGCAAGCCGAGGTACGCATGTATGACCGCCTTTGGAAGGTAGAGAACCCACGCGACGAACTCGCCCGCTTGCAAAACGAAGGCAAGACTGCATTGGAAGCCATGAAGGAAATGATGAACCCCAACTCGCTTGAGGTGCGTCCCATGTGCTATGTCGAGGAATATTTGGCCGATGCCAAGCCGCTCGACCATTTCCAGTTCCAGCGTATCGGTTATTTCACTGTCGACAAAGACAGCACGGCAGGACATCTGGTTTTCAACCGTACCGTGGCTTTGAAGGACACATGGGCGAAGTCAATGTAAACAACAGATTTCCTATTTTGAATTTCTAACGATCAAAACTTAAAATAATTATGCCCTTACATGATATCAACAGCTTAACCTATCTAGGAGATGTTCCTGTGGTGTATAAGGATAATCCAAATCAGATTCAGTATGCGCCTTTATATGTTACTATGATTGGCGAAACCCCTTTCTTTTCAATATCAATAGAATCAATAGAAACCACTTTCCGTGCAGAAGCAATTGCCCTTTTCAAACCAGGAAAACAGATATTAATAGGAAACAATATCTTATTCGAATACAATGCTGAAAACGATAGTGTATGGGCAAAAATACCCAACTATTCGTTCTAAATCTTTCAGTATAGGGAAGCTCAGGACTGAAAGTACCCTTTTGGGGCATCATATACCTAATTAAAGAAGGGATATTTGATGTCGTCCACGGTAACAGGTTTCAATATCGGCATACCCTTTACCGAGCGAATGACCCCGTTATTCGGATTCGTTTTTGACGAATCCTAGTGAAGAAACGACAATGTAATTTGTAATCATCTTGAATGCATTGTTTTGTGGAGACGGAGTGCACACCGTCTCCACATTTTTTTATGCGATGGGGTCGCGCAATTTGTCGTTGTGGATATGGCGTTCCCTGTCGCGCATGGTTTTTTTCTCCATGTTCTTGGCAAAGGCCTCAGTGAGGTCGACACCCGTTTGGTTGGCTAGGCAGAGCAGTACCCAAAGAATGTCGGCCATCTCATCGGCCATATTGCGGTTCTTGTCTGATTCCTTGAACGATTGGTCTCCATAGGTACGGGCGATGATGCGGGCTAGCTCACCTACTTCCTCGGTAAGCAGGGCCATATTGGTCAGTTCGCTGAAATAACGCACGCCGTAAGTCTTGATCCATTCGTCAACAGCGGTTTGGGCTTCTTTTATCGTCATGTTGCGTTAGTTTTGTTGTCGCTTTGCGTCATTGCGAGGAGGAACTACGAAGCAATCCAGGAAGGAGTTAAGCTGGTTCTCTGGACTGCTTCGTTCCTCGCAGTGACGCGAAGCGTGTATTATTGTCTCGCGTCAAAAATAGGTGTTTTTTACTTTCGACCATTCAATTCAGGCAATAATCTTATCTTTGCACGGTTTTAGGAAAGATGAAACGCATCAAATGGCTCATAGTATCCTTGTTTCTCCTGCTGTCGCAAATGCTTGTGGCTCAGGAGCAGGACACTGTGCAGCGCAAGAAGACCCGCATCAACATTTTGCATTATGATGTAGCCACTTATTCAAAGAGCATGGGTGATGTGCAACGGCTGATTGGCCACGTGAAGATGCGCCACGACTCGGCTTATTTCTTTTGCGATAGCGCCTATTACTACCAGAAAAACAACAGCTTTGATGCCTATCAGAACGTCCATATCATCGTCAATGATAGCGTGGAGATCTTCAGCGACCTGCTGAATTATGACGGTGACACCCGTTTCGCTGAGTTTCACGATAACGTGCACCTGCGCGACGACTCCACCAACCTTTACACCGAATATCTCACATATGACCGCAACCTGCATCTAGCCTGTTATCCCGATAGCGCAACTACTGTGCGCGGCGACAAAACCCTGAAAAGTCATTACGGCTATTACCGCGATCGTCTCAAAGAGTTTTCATTTTTTAAGAACGTGGAAGTGTATAGTCCTAAGTACCAGATGTATACCGATACCCTTTTTTATAATACGGGTATAGAAAAAATGTGGTTTCATGGGCCAACGACTATCATTAATGAGAAGAATGTGTTGGAAGGAAAACACGGCTATTATCTTGTGAATGAAGATCATGTGTATCTCGACAAACGGCCGTTTATGCACAACGAAACCCAATTGATGTGGTCGGACTCTATATTTTATGACCGTAATCGGGGTGTGGCACAGGCCTATAGTCAGGTGGATATGATTGACACCTCCTACAAGGTTGTCATGCGAGGCGATTATGTGGAGATGTGGGAAAACAAAGGGCTTTCCTTTGCCACCGATAGCGCCTATGCCATCAGTTACGATGGTGGTGACTCGCTTTATATTCATGGCGATACCTTGTTTATGTACTTCGATAAGAAGAAAGAGGAGGCCAAGAAACTTATTGCCCGTCGCCATGTGCGTTTTTTTAAGTCAGATTTACAAGGTAAGTGCGACACACTCACATATTTGATGGAAGACTCTATTATCCGTATGCGTGTGGCACCGATTCTTTGGGCTGAAGACAGCCAAATGACAGGCACCGACATCGACATCAAGATTAAGGAAAGTACGGTGGAATGGGTGCTTCAAAAAGGCAATGCCTTCATCATCTCGCAAGACACGATAGAAGGATTCAACCAAATCAAAGGTAAGGACATAACATCGATTTTCAAGGACGGCGATATCCATCATGTCAACGTGGACGGCGACCATGCCGAGACTATCTATTGGATTCGTGATGACGATGGTGGAACCATAGGCATTGATGTGGCGAATTCGGAGACTATGGTGATTGAGATGGAGAACCAAAGCGTTTCCATCATCAAGTCGTTCAAGAGCATCGATGAGACGATGTATCCCGAGAAAGACTTGAGTGAAAGCAACCGTTACTTACCTGGCTTCAAATGGCACGACGAGGCCCGACCCAAGGACAAGGACGACATCTTCCGTCATGTTGAGGTGGAGATGCCCAAAATAGAGGAGACACCTAAAGAGACTTCGAAAGAGGTTGCTGCTGAAGAGGAAGTCCAAGAAGAACAACCAAAAAAGCATAGACCCAGAAAAGAAAACAACAATTGACTACGTCGAATCAAAGAAATAAACAATTCAACAAATAAACAATAAATAATCAACAATCAACAACAATGAAGAAACTCATCCTCATCCGTCACGGAGAAAGTGAATGGAACAAATTGAACCTCTTCACGGGGTGGACCAATGTCGACCTTTCGGAAAAAGGCGTACAAGAAGCCATTGAGGCAGGCAAAACATTGAAAGAAAATGGCTACAAACCTGAAATCTGCTTCACCTCTTACCTGAAGCGCGCCATCAAGACCTTGAATTTGGCTCTCGAAGCCATGGACATGGACTGGCTGCCGGTGTACAAGTCATGGAGACTTAATGAAAAGTCGTATGGCCAGCTGCAAGGCCTCGACAAGAAGATGACCGCTGAGAAATATGGCGATGAGCAAGTGCGCTTGTGGCGCCGTGCTTTCGACGTGCGCCCGCCTGCGCTCGACATGAACGACCCCAAGAGCCCGCGCATGGACCCGCGCTATGCCGAGCTCACCGATGAGCAAATCCCGCTCACCGAGGCTCTCTGCGACACCATCGAGCGTGTGATGCCTTATTATGAAAACAACATCATGAAGGCCTTCGAGACCCACGACCAGGTGCTAGTGGTGGCCCACGGCAACAGTTTGCGCGGTGTGGTGAAGGTGCTGAAAGGTATGAGCAACGACGAAATCATCGCCTTCAACATCCCGACAGGCATTCCGTATGTCTTCGAGTTCGACGACAACATGAAGCTCCAGAAGGACTTCTTCTTGGGAGATCCTGAAAAAGTGGCCGCGCTGATGGCCGCCGTCGCCAACCAAGGCAAGGCGAAATAAATGTGGATTTGTAGAGACGCATTGCATGCGTCTCAGAAAAGGGAAACAAATCTACCACAAATCTATTACAAATTAGAATCGGTCGGCAAGGGATTTCCTCGCCGACCGATTGCTTTGTAGACTATTAATGTAAGATTTGTGTCAGATTTGTTTCCTAAGAAAATCAGAAGATATAGTTAAATCCAACGAAAGTCTTCAGTTTCTCGCCGTCGCGTTTGTCCAAGGCTTTGCCTAAGTCAATGGACACGACAAGGTTGCGGTTCATGATGAGTTTGAGGCCACAGCCAGCAGCCATGTGGATGCTCTCTTTGTCGCCGCTATAATACATCGGACCACAACCTGGGATGGCGGGCATCATCGGCTCCGCATCTATCATTTCCTTTTCGCGGAATTTTTGTGTCACCATGCCTGCATCGAAGAAGGGATTCAAAGCCACTTGCCAGTTCTGGTTGATGAATTGGAAGCCAACGATGCGCCAGCGCATTTCCAGATTGGCGAAAGCAAAACCCTCGCCAAGAACACCATTACGATTCACGCCACGCATGGTCACACTGCCGCCCAAACCCTCGGTGTACATCTTTTGGAAGAACATGGTGTTCAGGTTGTTAATCATATACCATGGCGTCTTACCAGCGATGCTGTTTTGGGCACCGAGACGCTAGGCGAAGGTCAGTTTGTCTTTATAGACAGGGATGTATTGTCTCCACAAGAAGGTGTATGACAAGTTGCTGTAGCCCTTGCGGTCGATGAGGTCCGGAGCGCCCACTAATGTGGCTTCAGCATAAATGCCTTTGGTCGGGTCGCTATTGTGGTCGCGGCTGTCGTAAATCATGCCGAGGCGGATTTGGGTGGTGTTGCCGCCATGGGCCTCGTCTTCCTTGATGATATTATTGTTCACATAGTTTTCATACAATGTCACTTGGTCTTCGTAGCCTTTCAGGTTGATTCGGTCGACCTTGGTGTTGTAGTAGGCCAAACCTGCCGTCCAATAGAGGTTGGGTACATCGAAGAAAGGCCTTTGCATACTGCCCACAAAGCGGAACTGGTTGCGGTTGATGAAGTGGTAGCCGCTCTTGACTCCTTCAATGCCTGCATATGGGTCGAAGGTGCTGGCTTCGAAGCCGTTGAAGCCGAAGAACTCGTATTTCTTGGCGTAGAAATAGGTCACATCGAAGAAGAGTTTGGTGTCTTTCACAACATAGGGCATGTCGCTGTAGAAGCGGAACACGCCCGAGCCTTTGGTGTAGCGCGAGGCTTCCACATTGAATTTGTAATTGTAACGGGGATAGCGTGAGCCGTCGCCGAAGTTGAAGATGTCACAAGTCACGCCGTACTGGAAGCCCAGGTCGGCATCATAGCCCACCACGGGTAGGGGACCGAAGTTCCAGCCTTTCTTGATGATTTCGCCTTTTTCGTTATAGGTCTTTTCTTTCTTGGCTTTCTTTTCTTGAGCCATGCCGCCCACGGCCAACAGCAGGGCGAGCATTATAAATATGGTCTTTTTCATATTGATGATGTTGATTTACTTCTTACTAAGAGTAATCCCTAACCCTATAGCGTCATCGTGGACTTGATCCGCAATCTCCCAAGCGATAGGGACACCCTCCCGCATAGGAGATGGCGGATGTCCCTCCGCCATGAGGCTAGAGGCTTGAGGTTCTACTCATCGTGCAAAAATAGGTTTTTTATCAACAATAGCGAAAAATAGTGCTATTTTTGCGCCATAATCCTGACGCAAATGTCCTTCCTCGAACTATTACTCATCGCCATTGGACTTTCCATGGACGCCTTCTCGGTCTCCATCTGCAAAGGCTTGACCACCAAGCGATTTTCATGGCGTATGGCTTTAATTTGTGGTCTTTGGTTCGGAGGATTCCAAGCTTTGATGCCCACGATTGGCTATTTCTTGGGCGCACAGTTCCAAGAGATGATCGAGGCATACGACCATTGGATTGCTTTCGGCTTGCTCTTTCTTATTGGAGCCAATATGATTCGAGAAGCCATTTGGGGTAAGGAAGAAGAAGGCAAAGAAAACGGTGCCCTTGACTTCAAGACTATGCTGCTTTTGGCTATTGCAACCAGCATCGATGCACTTGCCGTAGGAGTTTCGTTTGCTTGTATCCAAGTGAAGCTTTGGTCTTCGGTGCTTGTCATTGGCCTGACCACCTTTGTTTTCTCGGTCTTGGGCGTGAAGATTGGTAATGTTTTTGGTTCGAAATATGAGAAGTCGGCAGGAATTATTGGTGGTATCATACTGATTCTCATCGGATTGAAGATTCTTTTAGAGCATTTGGGCATTATCAGTTTTTGACGGAAAAGAAAAATCTGACCAATTAATTGCACACCATATCAAAATAATGTGTAATTTTGCAGCGCAAAAGGGTTCGGGATGTAGCGCAGCCCGGTAGCGCGCTTCGTTCGGGACGAAGAGGCCGCAAGTTCGAATCTTGTCATCCCGACTTTGAAAAAATCAGCTTGAATATCAGTCGAGCTGTTTTTTTTATTTATTTTTGCGTTTGTATTAACTCTAAAATTAGCCCCATGAAGAAGTATTTACTTGTTGCAGCTGTTTTATGTTGCATGATTTCGGCAATGGCTCAGATGCCAAAAGAAGGTTTTTCAAAACAAATGAATGCATATACCGAAAAACTTGATAGTATTGATGCAGGAAGGTATAAATACCATTTTGTGTATGACAATCAATACAATGTAGAGAAAATGGAAATTAAAGAAGGCGGTGATTTATTCTATTTTGAGTTTACGTATGATAGTCTGAATAGACTTAGTAGTGCTACTCAAACAGATATCGATCCTGATTATAGTTATCGTACAGAATATGTTTACGACAATTTAGGTAGAAGGTCGGAAGCATTGCTTTGTTTTTTGGAAAACGGAGCCGTAACTGATGAAGCGAAAACCGTTTATGAATACAATGAAGATAACAATGTTTCAATTGTAACGGAATTGTTTCTTAATAATGGAAGTTGGCGAGAAGAGAGTAAGAAAGAGTTTTTTTATGATGACCAACTTGATATTGATGAAATTGTTTTTTGGGGTACTAATTCGCTTGGGGTTTGGATTCCTGAAAGTAAAATTGTACACACCTATGACAATCATCAAAACTGTATAGTTTCAAAACAATACTATTATGATGCTGAGGAATGGTGGCTTGAAAATGAAATCAGTAATTATTATGATACGACAGTTCTTAGCAGTAATATTGCGGGTCTTGATTTCTATTTTTACAATTTGTATAATATCAACGGCATCAATAAGTTTTGCCGCAACAAATTATTGTATAGCGATGATGGGTGGGGAAAACATGATGGTCAATCTGAAAGAAGTCAAAAGATATTCTATTATTCGACTATTACAGGAATTGACGAAATGCCTGAAATCCTATTGAATATTTGGCCAAATCCCGTTGACGAAGTGCTTTATCTTGAAGCAGAGGAATTGCAACAAATAGAAATCTTCAGTTTGGACGGAAAATGCATTATGACAATTGCAAATAGTTTAGAATCAGTTAATATAAGAGGTTTGGCATCTGGTTGCTATTTGTTGAAAGCAACTACGAAGAATGGTTGTGTGGTCACACAAAAGTTCATGAAGCAGTAAGATGCTTTTGGAATAAGTCGTACCTTTGCAGCCATGAAACAAAACATCGAAATCATGGCCCCCGTGGGCTCTTACGAAGCCCTGTCAGCCGCCATACAAGCCGGCGCCGGTAGCGTCTATTTCGGCATTGGCAAACTCAATATGCGCTCACGCTCGGCGAAGAATTTCACTCTCGACGACCTGCGCCAACTGGCAGAGACCTGCAACGAGAACGGCGTAAAGAGTTATGTTACAGTCAATACCATCATCTACGACGAGGAAATGGAGGAGATGCACCAGCTGCTCGACGCCATCAAGGCCAACGGCATCTCGGCCATTATCGCTTCCGACCAAAGCGTGATTCAATATGCCCGACAGATTGGCGTTGAGGTACACATGTCGACGCAGTGCAACATCACCAACCTTGAAGCGGTGCGCTATTACTCCCAGTTCGCCGATGTGATGGTGACCGCCCGTGAACTCAACATCGACCAAGTGCGCCATATCACCGAAGAGATTGAACGCCAACAAATCCGTGGTCCTCATGGCGACTTGGTGCGCATTGAGGTGTTTTGCCATGGCGCCCTTTGTATGGCCATCTCGGGTAAGTGCAACCTGAGCCAAGACATCTACAACTCATCTTCAAATCGTGGTGCATGCATGCAGCTCTGTCGTCGTGGTTACGATGTCCGCGAACGCGAAGAAGGTTATGAATTGATGCTCGATAACGAGTACATCATGTCGCCCAAAGACCTCTGCACCTTGCCTTTCTTGGACAGGGTCTTGGATGCTGGTGTGGAAGTACTGAAAATCGAAGGTCGAGGTCGTTCGCCGGAGTACACCAAGCTGACGGTGTCGGTCTACAGCGAGGCGGTGAAAGCCATTCAGGAAGGCACCTTCACGCAAGAGAAAATTGACGCTTGGATGGAACGGTTGAAGAGCGTTTATAATCGTGGTTTTTGGGACGGCTATTATCTGGGTCGTCGCACTTTTGAGTGGTCGAAGCAATATGGCTCACACGCCACGCAAAGCAAGGAATATATAGGACTCATTACCAATTATTACAGCAAATTGGGCGTGGCCGAAATCCGCATGGACAGCAACGACCTCAAACTCGGTGAACAGATTATGATTATCGGTCCGACAACTGGCGTTTACGAGGACACACTTACCGAAATCCGCGTGGACTTGGGTAATGTCCAGCAGACCGTGAAAGGCGAGTATTGCTCCATTCCCGTGAAGTCGTTGGTCAGGCGCGGTGACAAAGTCTATAAGGTGGTGAATAATTAGGGCTTGTAGGGCTGTCACACTGTGGCAGCCGTACATAGTCAGTAAAGAAAAGATTTCAAATCATGCAAATTTTTAATCTCCATACCCACAGCGTTTATAGCGACGGCAAGTCGCAGCCTCGCGAAATCGTGGAAGAGGCCATCCGTCAAGGCTTAACTACGATTGGTTTTTCGGAACATAGTCCGCTTCCTTTCGACAATACATTTTCGGTGAAGTCAGCCGACATGCCGCGTTATGTGGCGGAAATCGCCCAGCTGAAAGCGGAATTCAAGGACAAAATCGACATCTACTGCGCCTTGGAAGCTGACTACCTTACAGGTGTTTCCGAGCCTTTTTCTGTGACCAAGGAGAAGTATCACCTTGATTATCTGATTGGTGGAGTTCATCTCGTTATTGATCCGGCCCTTCGACAGGCTCAGGGACCTGCAAAATCCAAGGTCATTGAGCCTGTCGAAATGCCGGCCATTTCAGCGGATGAAATCTGGTTCATCGATGGCCCGAAATGGGAAGTCTACGATGAAGGCCTGCAAAAGTTCTTTGATGGCGACATTCATCGTGCCGTGTGCCGATTCTTTGAGCAGTCGAACGAAATGATTGAAAATGAGCAGTTCGACATCATTGCCCATTTCGACAAAATCAAGATGCACAACCGCGACCGTTATTTCCATGAAGACGAGCCATGGTATCGCAAGCTCGCTCTTGAAACCCTCGACCTCATCCGACAGAAAGGACTCGTGATGGAAATCAACACACGCGGCATCTACAAGAAACGCTACAATGGTTTCTATCCCTCACCTTGGCTGATGGAGGAGGCCTACAAGATGGGCGTTCCCGCCATCATCTCCGCTGATGCGCACCATTTCAGCGAAATCACTTTGGAATTTGACGCTGCCGAGGAAGCCTTGAAACGCGCTGGCTACCGCAGCGTGGTCAATTTCAAGAACGGGCGTTTCATAGAAGTAGGCTTGTGACAAAAAGACTATGGCCGCCCTCATCTTTGTAAGAGCGGCCATAGTCATAGGCCATAAGCCATAGTAAAAACTACAGCTTTAGGTAATTTAACACATTGTTCTCAATTCGCTTGACAAGATCTTCCGAATCGGGAGCCTTCTCGAATTTGTGCCCCGTGACCTTCTCGTAAAGCTCAATGTAGCGCTCTGAAACGCTGTTGACGTATTCAGGCGTCATCTCGGGCACTTGTTGGCCTTCTTTGCCTTGGAAGCCGTTGGCCATCAGCCACTCGCGGACAAACTCCTTCGACAATTGCACTTGTGGCTCACCCTTGGCAAAGCGTTCCTCATATTGGTCGGCGATGAAGTAGCGCGATGAGTCGGGCGTATGGATTTCGTCCATTAGCACGATTTGGTCGCCAATCTTGCCGAATTCGTATTTGGTATCGACGAGAATCAAGCCCTGCTTGGCTGCGATTTCGGTGCCGCGCTGGAAGAGCTTTCTAGTTATGTCCTCAATTTGCACATAATCGCTCTCGCTGATGAGTCCACGGCTAATGATTTCCTCGCGGGAAATGTCTTCATCATGGCCTTCCTCGGCCTTGGTGGTCGGGGTGATGATGGGTTCGGCGAAGCGCTGGTGCTCTTTCATGCCGTCAGGGATCTGCACGCCGCAGATGGTGTGTTGACCGCTCTTGTAGGTGCGCCACGAGCTGCCGGTGAGGTAGCCGCGGATGATCATCTCGATGGGGAAGGGCTTGCAGAGGCGGCCCACGGTGACCATCGGGTCGGGGGTGGCAAGTTTCCAGTTGGGAACGATGTCAGCGGTGGCGTCGAGGAACATGGCGGCAATCTGGTTAAGCACTTGTCCCTTATAGGGGATGCCCTTGGGCAAGATGACGTCGAAAGCCGAGATGCGGTCGGTGGCGACCATCACCATGTACTCATCGTTGATGAAATAACAATCGCGGACCTTTCCGTGATAGACCTTGGTCTGGCCAGGGAAATGGTAATCTGTTCTAGTTAATGCATTCATTATATGTTTGTTTTGGATTGCTTCGCAAGAAATCTGACAAAATCAAATTGAAAAATCAATCAAAATCTTATCAGATTCCTTTTTGTTGT
>JAEEGG010006364.1_pt1 | contig 27722 bp, 15 predicted proteins | sample 9134161 | NCBI WGS metagenome assembly JAEEGG01 (sample SAMN16246543, study PRJNA631951) | gut metagenome | biome: gut microbiome; feature: rumen; material: CR-attached | host: Bos | place: Iran: Karaj | collected 2018-10 | reverse complement strand
GACATGCTGTTGGAAAAGGTCTTTGCGGTCTGGCTATAGAAATTCTCGCTTGCGTTCTCGTTTTTGTTGTCACCGTCGCGGTGGTTCCACCGTATGTTGAAATCCACTTTCAGCTTCTCCCCGTCATCGTAGTTCAGGTTGGTGCCCAGCATCTTGCGTGCGTTGAGTCCGCGGCGGTTCCACCATCCCGCGTTCTCCTCTTTGTTATTGAGGTTGGTGAGCAGCACGAGGCGGGTCTTATCGGTGAAGCGGCTTGCCATCGCACGTGTGGCATAACGGTGTTTTGTTCCTGCTGCGAGGTCCATGTTGGTCATATAGCCGTGGTTCATCCCTTTCTTCGTGGTGAAGTCGAGCACGGTCTCCTTGTTTCCGTCCTCGATGCCGGTGATTCGTGCCTGGTCGCTTTGCTGGTCGTAGAACTTCACGTTCTGGATGATGTTCACGGGCAGGTTTTTCAGCGCTGTCTCCACGTCGCCGAGCATGAACTCCTTGCCGTCAACCAGGATTTTCTTCACTTCCTTGCCGTTGATGGTGATGTTGCCGTCCTCATCGACCTCTGCGCCCGGTATGCGTTTCACCAGCTCTTCGATGGTGGATCCTTCGGGAGTGGGGTAGGCTGTGGGGTTGAACACGAGTGTGTCTTTTGCTACGGTTACCTGTGGCACGGTGGCTGTCACCACCGCCTCTTTCAGCATCGTCGGTGTCAGCGACATCAGCAACGTGCCTAAGTCAACGCTCTGGTTGCGGCGTATGGTCACCTCCCGCTGAATGGGTTGAAAACCCATCATTGTGATTTTCAGTCTATAACTTCCGTTCGACGGAGCCTCAATACTGAAATTGCCATGCTCATTAGTGACTGTTCCGCCGACAAACGAACTGTCGGCAACCACGAACATCTGGATGGTTGTCAGCTCCATCGGCTCTTTTGATTCGGCATCAAGAATTTTTCCACTGATTGTCCTTTCCCTTTGTTCCTGTGCTTGGGCAACACAAAAAAACATCCCAAACAGCATCAGGATGCATAATAATAGTCCTCGAAACATAATTTTTGTAAAAAATATTAGCTAATACTAATTTTAAGACTTGGATTCTACCCAATGGTTTAATCAATTCCGACAATTAACATTTTTTATAATTAAATGCAGCCATTTCTGACTGCATTTAATTAAATCAGGAATCGTAAAAAACAAAATTCCTCCTTGCTATGCATCCTGAATGATATTCAAATAATTTATGAATGCTTAATGGTTCTCGTCGTATTGACGTTTGAATTCTTTATAGTTCTTTGCCGACATCACCACAAAGAACCCATTGCCGGCATTGAGCCCTGCCTGCCTTATCTGCTCATTCGTGGCGAGAGAGAAATAATTACCCTGGAAGAACTCATTCAGTCCTTTCACCACTTTTGATTTCTGGGAGGCGTTCACAACCGCCGTTTTGTTTAAGTCTCCGTCAGACTTGTGCGCTTTCTCGTAAGTTGTACCCCAGTACTCTTTATAGGTGATAGGTGACTTGGTGATGGCGAACTTATTATCAACCAGTTTCAAACGGAGGAATAAGTTGACGATGATGTCATGTGACTGGTCAACACTCATTTTTTGTTTTTCTTCCTCACGCAACTGGTTTAAGATTCTATTGTATTCCTCGTCTTTTTGTTTCTGGGAGGCTGTCCTGCTGTCATTGTTTCTTGAACTTGTCTGTTGGTTGTTCTTGCCCTTGTTTTTCAGATTGATTTCTCCTGTTGGTTTTACACCTCCGCTTCTGCCTGTCCTTGGATTATTCGAACCGACATTTCCGCCTCTTGGGTTGTTGGAACTCACATTCCTGTTGTTATTCTTGCGCTTCACACTCTCGCCCCTTTCCATTTTGTCTTTGAAATATTTGTAAGTCTTAGGGGTCATTGACAAGAAAAATCCGTTACCGGCTAAACTGTTCTCACTCAATTCGCGGTGAAGACCTATCCGGTCGTGAGCTGTACGGATTTCTTGAGGACTTGCCACTCGGACAACGGTCTCACCGAAATAGTCATTGATGCATTTTGCCATAAACTCTTTCTTGCCGTCCGACACGATGGCGGCATGGGTCACGCTTGTGTTTGGAGAGTGAGCCTTCTCGCCTGTGGCTGCCCAATAGTCATACCAGGTGATGGGTTCGCGGGTGATGGCAAATTTGCCGTCCACCAGTGTCGCTCTCTGGAACAGGTTGACCATGGCGTCGTCACGCTGATCTTCCGACAGTTTGTCTTTTTGGGCATTAGCAGAGAGGCAAAATGCCAACATTGCTAATACAATCAGTGTTGTTCTTTTCATTTTTTCAAATTTTAATAAGTGAATAAAAAGGTATGATTTCATGCTGTTTTGTTTGTCTTCATCAGACTTCATGAACAAAGATACAAATAATAATTTGATTATAAGATTTCAATACGTAAAAATATATGAATGTCATGAAACCGACCCCGATTATCAACTTCATAAAACAATTTTAAGGTTTTTCCCTGCTTTTTCAAATATTTTTTCCTTTATGTGAAATAAATGAAAAACATTTAGGTAATATGAGAAATAAATCATATATTTGTATAAAATTTGCAAAATATGCATTTGGCCACCCAATGAAGTCATAAAATCCACAATTAAAAGTAACCTTTAAACATTTCAGATGGTTTACATTTCGCTTCCTGACGATAAAACACGCCGGCTCTCCTTTTATCTCGCCATGGAGGAATACGTTGCTCGGAAGTTGGATGAGTCCGACTGTTTTTTTCTCTGGCAAGTGGAACCGACAGTGATATTCGGACGTAATCAACTGATTGAAAACGAGGTGAATGTGGAGTTCTGTAGGCGCCGTGGCATTCAGATGTATAGGCGCAAGAGTGGTGGGGGTTGTGTGTATGCCGATATGAGCAACATCATGTTCTCGTATATTACGGCTGCCGACAACATCGGATTCACTTTCTATAAATTCATCAACCTGCTGCTGCTCGTGCTGCGTAAGGCCGGTGTGGAGGCGACAGCGAGTCAGCGTAACGACGTGCTTATTGACGACAAAAAGGTATCAGGGTCTGCGTTCTATCATATCCCCGGACGTTGCATCGTCCACGGCACGATGCTCTACGACACTGACATGACGAACATGGTGGGTGCCATCACGCCCGATGACGCCAAACTGCTGTCGAAGGGGGTTAAGAGTGTCCGTCAGCGGATTGCACTGCTGAAAGATTATATCGATTTGGATATCGACACATTTAAACAGCTGGCACGCGACACCATCTGCCGTAACACTTTGATGCTCACGGCTGATGATGTGGCAGCAATCGAGGAACTGGAAACGGAATACTTGTCGGATTCGTTCATATATGGTAACAATCCGAAATACTCATTGGTGAACAAACGGCGCATCGAAGGGGTTGGCGAACTGGAGGCACGGATAGAAATAAAGAACGACATCATCCGTGAGGTAAATCTTCTGGGCGATTTCTTTTTGGTTGGCGACCTTGATGCGTTGCTGAAAAAACTGAAAGGTTGCCGCCGCAACCGTGAGTACCTCTCCGCCGTACTTCCAGACGACCTGTCAACAGTTATTCTCAACTTGAATAAGGAAGATTTTTTGGAGCTGTTGTTAGCCTGACAGGAACAACTGTTTTTAAGTGAATAGTGAAAAGTGAATAGTGAAAAGTTTATTTACTCTGGTGAAAGATATTATTACAGGAATTTTCGGAATTTTCAGATTTTAAAGTGATATTATATAACTACAAACTAAGAACTATAAACTAACAACTATATTATATGGATAATGAAGTAAAAAACAAACGGACGTGTCTTTACGACAAGCACGTGGAGCTGGGAGCTCTTATCTCTCCGTTCGGTGGATTCGAGATGCCTATTCAGTATAAAGGGATTGCCGTGGAGCATCAGGCTGTGCGCACGAAAGTGGGGCTGTTCGACGTTTCCCACATGGGCGAGGTCACAGTCCGCGGAAAAGATGCGGAGAGGTATGTGCAGCATATCTTCACCAACGACATCGCTGGTGCGCCGGTGGGTAAAATCTACTATGGTATGATGTGCTATGAGGACGGCGGCACGGTCGATGACCTGTTGGTGTATAAGATGGGTGAGAACGACTTCTTCCTCGTCATCAACGCTGCGAATATCGACAAGGACTGGGAGTGGATGACTCGTCAGGCGGCTGACTTCGAGATTAATCTGGAAAACCGCTCTGACTTTTATGGACAGATTGCCGTGCAGGGACCAGAGTCAGAGGCGACGGTAGAGAATGTGTTGGGGCTGCCGTGTAAGGAACTTACATTCTATACGGTGAAGACCATCGGAGATGTCATCGTCTCACGTACAGGCTATACCGGTGAGGACGGCTTTGAGATTTATGCCTCCCACGACTATATCCGTGCCTGCTGGGACAAGCTGATATCCGCGGGTGTGCAGCCATGCGGGCTCGGATGCCGCGACACGCTTCGGTTTGAGGTTGGGCTGCCCCTTTATGGTGATGAGCTCTCTGCCGAGATATCTCCTGTGATGGCAGGCCTTTCGATGTTCGTGAAGTTAGACAAAGCCGAGTTTATCGGACGCGAGGCACTGCTGAGGCAGAAAACCGAGGGCGTGGCGCGCAAGCTCGTTGGCATCGAGCTGGCAGACAAGGCGATTCCCCGGCATGGCTATAAGGTGGTGAAGGACGGACAGGAAATCGGTGAAGTGACCACCGGCTACCGCACAATCTCCACCGACAAGAGCGTGTGTATGGCACTCGTCGATACACAGTTCGCCAAACTCGACACGGAGGTGGAAATCCAAATCCGAAAGAAAACGTTCCCCGGCAAAGTGGTGAAGAAAAAATTCTACGAGAAACATTATAAAAAATAAATGGGAGTAAAAATGGAAGTAAAAGTGGAATAATTCCTTTTTAACTCCCTATAAAAAATAACAAGATATGGCAAAAGTAATTGAAGGACTCTACTACTCGGAGTCGCATGAATATTTAAGAGTAGAAGGTGAGTATGGATATATTGGTATCACCGATTTTGCACAGAATGCCCTTGGCAATGTGGTGTATGTGGATATGCCCGATGTGGATGACGAGGTGACAGCAGGTGAGGATTTCGGTGCTGTGGAAAGTGTGAAAGCAGCAAGCGACCTGATTTCTCCTGTATCCGGTGTGGTGGTTGAGGTGAACGAGGCGCTAGAAGATGCTCCGGAACTGGTCAACCAGGACGCTTACGAGAACTGGATTATCAAAGTCAGCATCTCCGATCCGGCTGAAATCGACAACCTGATGGACGCAGAGGCTTATACGGCATTCTGCGAGAAGGCTTAGTTAAGGAAGGGCTGGAAAATCCAGGGGCTTTAGGCTTACTAGTCAAACTAGGTTTTCTAGGCTTACTAGTTAAACTAGTCAAACTAGTCGAACTAGGCTTACTTGGCTCGAAATAGGCTTTCCCATCAAACCAACTAAATACTAAAAACTAACAACTAAAAACTAAAACATGTCATACAAATATTTTCCTCATACGGAGGATGAGCTGAAAGTCATGCTGGAGAAATCCGGTGTGGATTCGCTTGACGGGCTGTATGCGCAGATTCCGGAGAGTGTCCGCTTCAAGGGTGACTACGACCTCCCGCCGGCGATGAGTGAGCTGGAAATCCGCAAGGTGTTTGAGGAGCTCGGCGCACAGAACCGTCAGCTCACTTGCTTCGCAGGCTTCGGTGCTTACGACCATTACATGCCGGCAGTCGTCCCCAATCTGCTCTCACGCTCGGAGTTCCTCACTTCCTATACCCCTTATCAAGCGGAGATATCACAGGGCACACTCCATTACATCTTCGAATATCAGTCGATGATGGCAGAACTGACAGGCATGGACATATCCAATGCCTCCATGTACGACGGGGCAACCGCCACGGCTGAAGCGATGATGATGGCGGTGACAGTGGCGAAGAAAGCGAACAGGGTGCTTGTGTCTGATTCGGTCAATCCGAAGGTGATGGAAGTGCTCCGCACCTATGCGCTGCACAAGGACATCGCTATCGAGACCGTCGGGCTGAAAGACGGCGTGACCGACCTCGACGACATCCGGCATAAGTTCTCCGAGGGTGGTGTCGCTGGTGTCATCGTGCAGCAGCCGAATGTGTTCGGCATCGTTGAGGACTTCACGAGCTTTGCTGAAGTCTGCCATGAAAACAAGGCACTGTTTGTTGTCAACAGCGTGGCAGCAGATCTCGCTCTGCTGAAAACACCGGCGGAGTGGGGTGCCGACATTGCGGTAGGCGACGGTCAGAGTCTGGGTATCCCTTTGCAGTTTGGCGGTCCTTACGTGGGCTATATGTGCTGCACGGAGAAACTCATGCGCAAGATGCCGGGACGTATTGTGGGCATGACCCGCGACAACCGTGGACAGCGCGCGTTCGTGCTTACGCTGCAGGCACGCGAGCAGCATATCCGCCGGCAGAAAGCCACGTCGAACATCTGCTCCAACCAGTCGCTGATGGCACTCTTTGTCACCATTTATCTCTCGCTCATGGGAAAAGAAGGACTGAAAGAGGCTGCGCAGCTGTCTTATGCCGGTGCGCATTACATGGCAGACCAGCTGATTGCCACCGGACATTTCAAGCTGGCTTACGACCAGCCGTTCTTCAATGAGTTCTTCGTGAGATACGACGGCGATGCCGACAGCCTCTATCAGCGACTGCTCGATGCAGGTTTCCTTGGCGGTGTGCGCTATGCTGACGGCTTCATCTTTGCAGTCACAGAAAAACGGACGAAAGCGGAAATTGATAACTTTGTAAAACTTGCTGCCTTATGAACAGGACATTATACGGAAATCTTATTTTTGAGCTGTCGAAAGCAGGCAGGAGAGGGTACAGTCTTCCGGAAAACCAGTTTGGTGACTATGCCTTGCCGGCTGAACTGTGCAGACAGGCAGACGCGCAGCTGCCAGAGTGTGACGAACTGACGGTGGTACGTCATTACACGAACTTGTCGGCCGACAACTTCGGTGTGGACAACGGTTTTTATCCGTTGGGTTCGTGTACGATGAAATACAACCCGAAAATCAACGAGGAGATGGCGGCGCTGCCCCAGTTCCAGAACCTTCATCCCGAGCAGCCTGCCAACACCACGAAAGGGGCGGAGCTGCTTATCAGATACCTGGAGGAGGCGCTGTGCCAACTCACAGGACTGGCTCATTTCACATTCAAACCATACGCTGGAGCACACGGTGAGCTGACAGGACTGATGACCATCGATAACTATCACCGCTCACGGGGCGACATGGCACGCAAGAAAGTGGTTGTGCCTGACTCGGCTCACGGCACCAATCCAGCCTCTGCAGCTGTATGCGGACTGGAGGTTGTGGAAGTGAAATCACTTGCCGACGGCACGGTCGATGTGGATGACCTGCGGAGAGTGGTTGAGGCGCATGGACCGGAAATCTCCGCCATGATGATGACCAACCCCAACACACTCGGACTGTTCGAGCATCATATCCCGGAGATAGCTGAGATGATTCATGCATGCGGCGGACTGATGTACTACGACGGTGCGAACCTCAACCCGATGCTGGGTGTCTGCCGTCCTGGCGACATGGGCTTCGACGTGATGCATATCAATCTGCACAAGACATTCTCCACACCGCATGGTGGCGGCGGGCCTGGATCCGGACCTGTAGGTGTGCGTGAAGGTCTGCAGGAGTTCCTGCCTGTGGTCAGCCCATATAATGGTAATTTCGCCGTGATGATGCGAGCCTACGCTTATATACTTTCGCTCGGCAAAGAGCATGTGCGGCTGGTGGGGCCCCTCGCCACGCTCAACGCAAATTATATAAAGGAATCATTGAAGGATGTTTATCTGCTGCCCATTGATGGTCTTTGCTGCCATGAGTTTGTGTTCGACGGTCTGAAGGACAAATCCACGGGTGTCACCACGATGGATGTGGCAAAACGGCTGCTCGACTACGGCTATCATGCTCCGACCATCTATTTCCCGCTCCTCTTCCATGAGTCGCTTATGATAGAGCCGACGGAGAACGAGTCGAAGGAGACGCTCGACGCTTTCATCACCGTCATGCGACGAATCGCAGAGGAGGCAAACAGCGCCCCCGACACCGTGAAGTCTGCACCTCACGACACTCCTATCGGACGTGTTGACGACGTGTTGGCCGCCAAACATCCTGTGCTTACCTACAAACAGCTTTCACAGTCTGAATAAACATCATTTACGATTTACGAATTACGATTTATTTTGTCATTGGGATATTTAATCATTTTAGAAGACAAGTAGACAAGAAGTCAAGAAGACAAGACGATACTCATTTGAACGGCATATATCAGACAGCCGCAAAATAAATCATGTTTTTTTACTTCACTTATCATTTATTATTTTTTTACAGGAATTACAAGAATTTTTAGAATTCAGATTCGTAAAGATTCGTAAGAATTCGCTTCGCAGTTTTTCTCTTTTTCATGACAATACTCAAACAAGTTTGGCATTGTTCATTTGAAAAATTCGAAAAATCGTTGTCGCAAAAAAAATCGTTGAAAAAATTATTCGTTGAGCAATTCTATGAGCAAGTCTGACATCATTATTATCGGAGCCGGTCCGGGAGGCTACAGAGCTGCTGAACTGGCGGCGAAGCAGGGACTTTCGGTCACTGTCTTCGAGAAGGAGAGAGTGGGGGGCACCTGCCTCAACGTGGGCTGTATCCCCACCAAATGTCTGGCACGAAATGCCGAGCTGCTGCTGTCGCTCTCCGATGCTGCCGCTTTCGGTGTGGAGAACCTCAGTTACGCTTTCAATTTCCAGACAACCATACAGCGGAAAGACCAGGTGGTGGATTCGTTGAGGCAGGGTGTGGAGACCATACTGTCTCACCCGTCGGTCTCGGTGGTCCGGGCGCACGCTGCTTTCAAGGACGAGCATACCGTGATTGCCGATGGTAATGAATATGAAGCAGATCATATCATCATCGCCACCGGCTCATCTTCGAAGACGCTGCCTATTGATATAGCAGAGGGCTGTGAGGTGCTCGACTCGTCCGACCTGCTCTCGCTTGGTCAGTTGCCCAAAAGCATCTGCATCATCGGAGCGGGCGTCATCGGGATGGAGTTCGCCAGCATCTTCAATGCCTTCGGTGTGGAGGTCACAGTGGTTGAGTTCCTGAAGGAATGTCTGCCTGTTCTCGACAGCGACATCGCCAAACGACTGCGTAAGATGTTGGAGAAGCGTGGCATCACGTTCCATCTGCAATGTGCTGTGTCCGGTATCAGTAAGGACGGCGTCGCTTTCGTCAATAAGAAAGGCAAGACGGAGTGCGTGCAGGCAGAGAAAGTGCTGATGGCTGTGGGGCGTAAGCCTAACACCGAGGGGCTTGGCCTTGATGCCATTGATGTCAGCCTTGAGCGGGGTGCCGTCCCTGTGGATGCGTCCTCGTTCAGGGTGGTCGGCTCTGCGGGCAGTCCGCTCGGTTCCGTCTATGCCATCGGCGATGCCAACGGATTGCAGATGCTCGCCCATGCGGCAGAGATGCAGGCCGCCCATGTGGTCAATCAGCTATTGGGCAAAGCGGACGATATCCGGCTTGACATCATGCCGGCAGCTATCTTCACCACGCCCGAGGCAGCATGTGTGGGGCTTTCGGAAGACGAATGCAAAAACCGTGGAATTGATTATGCATGCCGCAAATCGTTCTGGCGTGCCAACGGCAAGGCGATGGCGATGGGTGAGTCAGACGGTATGCTCAAGCTCCTCACCGGCTCCGACGGCCTGATACTGGGCTGCCATGCCTTCGGTGCTCATGCTGCCGACATCATCCAGGAGGTAAGTTCGTTGATGTGTCGCCGAACCACCGTCTGCCAGCTCGCGGACATGGTGCATATCCATCCCACTCTCTCTGAAATACTGAAAACTGCCGCGGAAGGATAATTTCTGTTTTTTCAAGTTGAAAATCCGGTTTTTTCCGGAAATTCTGGTCTATCCGGGATTTCCGGAATTTTTTTGTTCAGATAACTCGGGCTATTCCCTATAATGATTTATTGCGTCAAAATGACATGACAATTTTTATAAAATTGCGTCATAACGACATGATTTTATAAAAAATGCAAAAATGTGTCAGTTTTACGCATAAAAATAGGCTGGCATGATTTTTGTTTTTATATATGTAGCGACGATGATCGCTGAATTAAAACAAAAATCAATAGTTTAACCAAAAAAACGAGAACAAAATGAAAAAGACTTTGAAATTTAATAAGGAGAGCGACAAAAAATGGTATATAGATTTGCCACATTATCCGTTCGCACATCATAACCTGATGATGGTGGCCGGTGCTGATAAACTCTGTGAGCTTCTTTCACAAGATGGTCATTCCACGAAAGTAGATGTTGTCACCACAAAAGGGCCTAAGGATAATCTGGTCGCTGAAGGCTACGTGCAGCTCAAACGGACTGAATGGTCGCTGACCGGTGGTGCGTATTATGATGTCACGAACATTGAGGGGCTGAACAAGTTGTGGCTTTGCCCTGTCACGCTCTTCGTCTATCAGAAATATCCGAAATATATATATGTGAAGCAGGTGGCTGAAAGCGTGGACGGAGATGATGACAAGGCTCAGCACACAGAAACTGAAGCAAGCCGGTCGCAGACCGACAGTGAGTCAAACGAGCAGAGCGGCAATGACTCAAGCCGGCAGGCCGACAGCCAGGCTACCACTTCTGCGGATACAACATCCAACCAATCAGTTAATAACACTAAAAAATCAGAGAACATGGAGACAAAGAACGAAAAACAAAAAATCTACAACCTTATCATTGTGGATGAGAGTGGCTCGATGGGCGGACTTGAGGCAGTGACTCTGTCGGGCATCAACGAGACCATCGGCACCGTGAAAGAAGCACAGATCCAATTCGCCGACACCCAAGAGCATTACCTCACACTTGTCACCTTTGATACCCGAGGCAGCGACGATTCCGTTCGTACCCTTATCGACGCACAACCGATTGAGCAGGTGGGAGAATTCAAAAAATACCATCCGTTTGGAGGCACACCTCTTTACGACGCAGTGGGCATGTCGCTGACCAAATTGAAAGGCAGAATAAAGGACGACGAGAACGCCACAGGCGTGGTGACCATCCTCACCGACGGAATGGAGAATGCCTCGCACGAATGGCGTGCTGATACGCTGCGCCAGTTGATAGAGCAACTGACCGAAGAGGGATGGACTTTCTCCTATATGGGCTCAGCTCACGATGTGAAGTCGGTGACCGATTTACTTTCCATCAGGAACGTGATTGAGTTCAGCCACGATGTCCGTGGTACCAGTAACACATGGGACAGGGAGATGTCGTCGAAGATGAATTACTATGAGCGGATGTCAAAGGATTATTTGGAAATGAAAGAAATGAGTTTAGAGGAGAAGAAGGCTCGCTACCGCCGCTACAATGAGGAGTATTACAGTAATCGTGTGACACCCCGTTTCATCGACCATCTGGAACCTAATCAGGTGTTTGTGTTCGGCAGCAATGCGGCAGGACAGCATGCAGGCGGAGCGGCGCGTCAGGCGGTGGATCAGTTCGGTGCCGTCCTCGGACAGGGTGAAGGTCTTCAGGGGCAGTCGTATGCCATCCCGACGATGGAAGGACTCGACAACATGCGCATGGCGATTGAGCGATTCTGTCGGTTTGCTGACGAGCATCATGAGCTGCAGTTTCTCGTGACACGTGTGGGATGCGGTATCGCCGGCTACGACGACCATGATGTGGCACCGCTCTTCACCCGTGCCATCAAGCTTGAGAACGTTGCACTGCCTGAATCCTTCTGGGATGTGCTTGGACTGAAGATGTACTGATAGGACAGGAAAACCACCACGTCGGTAATACTGCCGGTAATAAAAAGGCAAAAGGAGCAGATCACTCCTTTTGCCTTTTTTAGTTTCTTTGGATAAAAGTTTTATATCAGGGGTGTTGTTTTTCAATAAAAATCACTAATTTTGCAAGGCAATTATAGGAATTTTAGGCTCATCTAGGCTTATACAGGCTTATCTATCCATTATAGGCTTTCCAGGAAATAATTAATCCTCTAAAAATGTCACGCGAGAAGGAAATATACAAAGTGACGCTGGTCGGCAGCGTGGGCAATGTGGCTTTGATGGTGTTCAAGTTTGTGGCGGGCATCATCGGTCACAGCTCTGCTATGATTGCTGATGCCATCCATTCGTTGTCTGACTTCCTCACCGACCTGGTTGTGCTGGTGTTCGTGCATATCAGCGCGAAGCCTCAGGACGAGTCGCATGACTACGGTCACGGTAAGTTCGAGACCATCGCCTCGTTCTTCATCGGACTGGCGCTGATGGCAGTGGCAGGCGGCATCATCTATGCCGGCGGTGCAAAACTCATCGCCTGGCTGCAGGGCGGTCAGATAGTGGCTCCCGGCACGCTCGCCTTATGGGCGGCGCTGGTGTCGATTGTCGTGAAAGAAGGGCTTTATCACTATACTGCCCGTCGTGGGAAGCAGCTGGAGTCGTCTGCCATGACAGCCAACGCCTGGCACCACCGCAGCGACGCCCTCTCTTCGATAGGGGCTGCGCTAGGCATCGGCGGCGCCATCCTGCTTGGCGACCGCTGGACGGTGCTCGACCCGCTGGCATCGGTTGTTGTTGGAGTCATGTTGATAAAAGTGGCGGTCGATTTGCTCAAGACGAATATCGGGGAACTTACCGAAAGCTCGCTGCCTGCTGACACAGAAGAGGAGATTCTGAAAATCATCCACTCTGTCGCCGGTGTCCATGAGCCGCATAACCTGCGCACCCGCCGTATCGGCAGTCATATTGCCATTGAAGTTCATGTGCGTATGGACGGTACTATTCCCCTGTCGCAGGCTCACGACCGTGCCACCGCTATTGAACGACTCCTCAAACAGCGGTTCGGCGACCAGACCCATGTCACCGTCCACACCGAACCGGTAAAGTAGAGATGTGCCGTGGTATGTCTTGTAATTTTTAAATCTATGAATAACACGTTTTTCCAGTCCATTGGTTTCACTGATTATCCTCTTCGTTCGGCATATAAGTCCATATTGCTAACATTTTGAAAAAAACAGGATAATTATTTGTGGATATATTAATTTTTCGTAAATTTGAAGCGAAAAATATAAAGAGTCTTATTTTTGCTACTTATTTTAAGCTACACCTATACTTTTGGTCAGGAAGTTTGGCTAAGCCAGATGCGTAAGATGAATCAGAGGAGCTCTCCTGACATCATTTTTTGGGAAATTAAATAATGTTTAATCCATAAATTAATTACGATGAAAAAACGAAAAGGACCAAATCAGTCACTATGGCGAAAGACCGTATGGCTGCTTCTGTTGTTGCTGATGCTACCCTCGGTCACGGCGTTAGCGGGCAACGGTATGGAGGAGAAGAGCAAATGGACAGTGACACAGACTGGCTCCAATACCATTAAGATTACCGTGCCCGTCTATGACGAAGAAGGTTTGGACGGGTGGATTGACAAGGGGTACCTCTACGTCACCCCTGACGGTGGCTCAAAGGAAACCGTAATCAACTTCTACAGTAAGGAGAAGAGTGGCGACCGATGCCATGTCTGGATTAAGAGAGCTGTCAATGGTAATATGACCCTCACACGCGACGGAGGTCTCAGTTCAGGAACCGTCGGCACGAACGAGAAAGATTTTGAACTTGCACATGCCGACGGCGAGAAGTATATTTTCTATTTCTATGTGGAATGGAAGGTACCCGACAAGTACCGCGGCAAAAGTCTGAAGTTCACATGGGACTGCCACAAAAAAGGAAACGGCAGTGCGAAGGACAAGGACCTGAGCCTCAACACCACTACAATCACTATGTCGTCAAGTCCATCTCAGACGACTCCCTCGATTATGGACCCCATGGTGGCATACGATAGCGATCATGCCGGGCAGATGATGATTGTCTATACGATGAGTGAGAGCGACATCATCAGCCTCACCGCCAACTATAAGGAGATGAACGGCTCAACCTACACAAGCAAGAAGATGGACCTCGACCCCAGCATGGTGGGTTATGCCTATCTGCCTGCCGACAAACCCGTCGAGGATTTCTATATCACAGCACGCTACAGGGACTATGAGGGCACGGAACGCATCACGCAGTCCGATCCTGTTCACCTGTCCGTCTTGCACTATCCTTACGCCCTGAGCGCGGCGTTGCAAGACGATGGAACGGTGAGGTTACAGTGGCAGTGCAAAGACCAGAATTATTCTGACATCTCAACGGAGGACTTCTGGGATGTGCAGCGCTGCACATCGGGATACCTTGAAGGGAATCCTCAGTGGATGTCAATCAATCAGGTGGAATTCAGTGGTGTCAATAACACCTATACTTACATCGACGAGACATTTAACTCCAGTTATACAGGTGAGCCCGTCTATTACCGTGTGCGCCGAACCTCCACCTCCCTGTGGGACTGGAAGAGCGGCACCTACGCCATCACCTGCCTTCCCGCTATGGTGCGTCTGCCTGAAGTTCAAAAAGCCACGGTGACCAAAGGCACGTGGAACGAAAACCAGCATCAGGCCAAATTCACATTCACTATCGGACCGAAAGACCAGTACGACAAGGACGGACGCTTTATTCTGCGTTCGGCAGCCGACTGGGAGACATTCGCCAAATTAGTGAATACAGACGGCAAGAACTCTTTGTCTGCTATCATGGCAGCCGACATCAACATTGGTGAGAGCAAGACGATGGTAGGCACGAACAATAAACCATACACTGGAACGTTCGACGGAAACGGTCACACAATCACTGTCTGCTACGACACGCTGAATGTGGAATATGTGGCACCATTCTCCGTTGTAGGAGCAGCCACAATCAAGAACCTGCACGTGACCGGCAAGTTGGTTTCTCAAAAGAAGTTCGTGGCTGGTATCATAGGCAGTGTGAAGAGCGGCACGGCAAATCTGTCGAACTGCCGCGTTTCAGCCCTTATAGGCAGTACAATAACAGGTGATGCTACCAACGGCGGTCTTGTGGCAGTTGTCTATCAGAACAATTATGTGAAACTGACTAACTGTCTTTTTGATGGTCAGTTAGTTAGCAAGAACAGCCATAGTCTGGGCGGTCTTGTGGGCTATACATACACCAATCCCACCATTGAAAAATGTCTGTTTAATCCGATAATGGTGGATGTGGTGCCATCTATGACCGCCTGCAAATCCTTAGTGCGCTATAATACGACCAACGTCTCAACTCCTTCAATCACAAACAGTTACTACACAATTCCGTTTGACGGCAGCACGACCATGACCATCGACGGAAAGGAATACTTAATCCTGCGGAATGAAAAAGACTGGTTGACATTCGTCGACAAGATTAATGCAGCCAACTTCAGTTCGGATGTCAACGCCATCATGGCAAACGACATCAGCATTGTGAATTCCGCTGCTCTCTCAACGCGATACCGTGGTAACTTCGAAGGCAACGGACACACTTTGATAGTCAATATTACAGGTGGAACAAGTGATTTTATAGCGCCGTTCAGCCTGGTTGATAATGTCAACATCAGGAATCTTAATGTAATTGGCACTGTCAGCGGCGGCATACATTCGTCTGGACTTATCGGGTCCTGTAGCACTGGAACAAATTATATTACCAACTGTAACATCGCAGTGGATGTATATTGCAAAAGCACTCATGCCGGCGGTGTCATCGGCCACGGCCACAGTTCCAAGAACGTCATCCACAACAGCGTCTTCAGAGGTTCTATTACATACGAGACATATAATGACAACAATTATTGGGGAGCCATCATGGGCTGGGAAGACGGAGGTACAAGCAATGAAATCCGGAACTGTTTAGAGGATTGTATGTCGTTGAATAATCAAGGCCATGTGGCTCTCTGCTGGAGAAATGGTGGCAGTTACTGGGGTAAAGGCGGAAACAACTGGAGTACCAACGGCTGGAACGATTCTGCTGACAGTGCCCAGGGCATGTCCACCACAAACCTTGTATCGAAGTTAGGCACTTCCAACTGGGAGGTTGACGGCAACCGTGCGATTCCCAAGCAGACCAAGACCGAAGTGAGTCAGGGTGTTGACGCCTCGTCGATGCCTCTTGCTGATTTGGCAGAGAAACTCGGTGACCAATGGGATGTGATGGGTAACACTGTTCAACTCATTCCGGAAATCCAGAACGATGACAAATACGCCACCCAAATCTGGGTCGATAATGCCAGGGTGGTGATGAACATCGATAAGCTGGTTGGCGACAGCATACGCTATACTGAGCGCAAGGAACTGACGAAAGAGGAGTGTGCTGAAGGCCGTTTTGAGCACGAACTTGTCACCTCGTGCGTGGATTATAAATTCAACTTTTTCGTGGAGCAAAACACCGCATTGCTCTCTCCGGTAGATACTCTCGGTACCACTGCTGTTGGCCTTACCGATGCTGACAAGTCGTTCTATTACGACAGCAACGTGAAGATTGACAGTATCGCTATGACAACCAATCAGGCAACAGTCACCTTGACATGGGATGTCACGGGCCAGGCAGACTACTACCGCATTCTTCGCCGCGACAAGCAGAGTGATGAGACCGTGGTATTGGAAGAGGCTTACGACCAGCTGACATACATTGACCAGCACCCGCAGCCACAGCATGCGTATGAATATACGATTGAGGGTGTGACCGACTGCGAGGGTCACAATGTCAGCACCGTAAAGGTGGATGGCTGGTGCAAGCCCACCGGCATGGTGCGCGGTTATCTCCGTCTGAACGACGGTACGGGCCAAGGCGGCGTCACCGTGACTGCTGTCCCTGCCGACAACAGTGGAGCGGAACGCTCCACCGTAACTGATGCCAGCGGCTTCTACGAGATAGACAGTCTGATATATGAAGGCACAGGCACCTATTATATAACCGCTACGACGAGTGGCGATGAGGGTAACTACACTCAATACACCGCCACTTTCGACCAATACTGCAATCTGGTGGTCAACGCCAATCTGAAACTTGAGGACTATTACCTGCTCTCTGGCTTTGTGATGTACGAAGGCACATCGGTGCCAGTGGTAGGCGCCTCGTTCGAAGTTGACGGCAATGAGGTACACAACGGCTCTGGCAAGACCATCGTCACCGATACTCAGGGCAAGTTTAAAATCAGCCTTTCGAAGGGTCAGCACACCGTGAAGGTGAAAAAAGACGGTCACGTGTTTATGTACGACGGCTACTACGTGGATGCGTTAGACACCAGCAAGACGAGAAACAACTGGCAGAAGTCTGTAGCCGGCCACATCTTCTGGGACCAGACGCGTGTAAACCTCCAGGGACGTGTGGTTGGCGGCGAGACTCAGGGCAACAAGCCACTTGGAGAGTTGGCGTCAGTGAACAACCTGGGAGACTCCATCACTATCGTGATGTCGCTTGAGGGCGACAACGCCTCTTGGCTCGTTCGCGACCAACTGGACGACAGCGTGAAAGAGCGCCACAACGACTACTACTTCGCCACAGAAAATGGCGACACCTGCCATATGGACGAATACCGCCTCCGCTTAGTCATCAAGCCGAGTAACACGACAGGCGAATACTGCGTGCCGATGCTTCCGGTCAAGTTCAAGGTGACTGAAATCTATGCCAACGGCTACAGCACCCTCTTCCAGAGCGGCAAGGTGAGCGAGACACTCGACCTCTCTGACTATTCCGACGGTGACACAGTGGTATATAGCCGCATCTACCATGCCACTCCCACACTCGACGTGCGTCAGTACAACATGGATGGCAAGGACTATATGGGCATAAAGAATTATACAGAGACCGACAACACGGGCAAGAAGGCCAAGGTGGAACTGTGGAGCGAGGATAAGGGATACAGTTTCGGATATCCCGTGTTTATGTCAGAAAGCGGCATCGTATTGATAATGTCGGCACAAGAGCAGTACTTTTATAATAACGATGAATCGGGCGAACCTGATGTGGTACAACTTCCCGGGGGCGAGGTAATTGTGCAGAACGGCCTCATTAGTTCAACTAAGAAAGAGACACTTCCGCTTGACAGCATTGGTCAGTACATCTATGCCTTCACGCCAGAGAATCTGACTTTCACAGAGGACGGTGACATGGCGCTGAAGACGCTGACGTTAACCCTTCACTATGACGGTACCTACTACGATGTGACACCTTTCAACGGCGAACCCATCAAGGGCTACGTGCTGGCATCGAAGGGTAAGGACCATGGCAAGATTGCCGTTGCAGATGCCGGCACCTACCTTATCGACATCCTGCGCGACCCTCCAGGCGCCAACTCTTCCGCATACATCGAGAGCGGTACGAAGATGAACTATAGCTTTATGCAAGACTTTAAACTGCAGGCTGGTATTGGTCTGGATATAGGATTGAGTTCGGGCAATACCAATTCGTTCACAGGAGTATGGAGCGGTGCGGGTGCCGGTGCTGAGTATGGCTCAAACCTCAGTGTCAACCAAATGCCGGTTGCCTCAACTCAGTTAGTGGTGAACTGGTACAACCAGTGGCAGTACAGTTATACGTTCGAGACAACAGAGCGCATCAGCACAGCCGCATCAGGCCTCTACTCCGTGGGCGCCGATGCCGACGTGTTCATCGGCATGACCCAGGAGGCGGTGATGGGCGAGGCTGTGGCAGTACGCGCTGTAGGTGAGGAGACTTATCAGCGGCTGACCGCGCACGCAGGTGGCTCATTTAAGGTCGACAATTCCATATTCAATGTTCCACAGGGCACGATGAAGTTGCTGGCCACGGGTAAGAACAGCAAGGGTGAGAATGTGTATATCGTGCGCGACGAGGTGCTGACGGTCAACACACGCCTGAAGAGCACTTTCGTGCATTCTGCCTTCTACATTGAGAATGAACTGATACCAGAACTGATTAACGTGCGTAACGGCTTGATACTGGGTAAGGGCACAGAACCGGATTCTGCCCAGTTAATAGCCGACAACAAGGGATATGCCGTATATATCAGTAAGGTGGATGTGACTGATCCGTATTTTGCTACTTCCGCGGATTATTACACACAGGTGAACCCGAAGGGCAAGGCTTGTAATGACTCCATCGCCAACATCAACCAAAAAATCATCACTTGGGTCGGTTTCCTCGCACAGAACGAGAAAGAGAAGTTGATAGCCAACGATTTAGTGAAACGTTATGCTGTTGACGGCCGCAACAGCGTGAGTTACAGTGAGAGTTACGGAACGACTGAGAACCAGACGGCATATCTCGCTCTGCCTATTATGAGTGGAGCCAACTTTACCTTTGGTGGAAAAGGTTTCGGTGGAGGTCAAGTAGGAAGTGTAGACTATGTCTATGAGGGTAATGGCAAATATTACTCTACATCAATCTCTGTGTTCTCAACAGGCCTCACCTTAAAACTGACGCCTATTGCCAATATCAACTATAACTACAATTTCGGCAGCTCTGAGGGCTATACGAAGCGAGCCGGCTTCACGCTTTCCCCATCCTTAAACTCAAATCTTCTGGTAGATGTATATCGCTCTAACCTGAACAACAATGATCTTGAGCAGAAGATTGATGAAATGAAGGCTGCCGGTTACACAGACGACGAACTTAACTCGCTGTACTTCCAGAAGAGTTCCAAGGAATACATTGATATCGTGAAATATGGTGAGGGCTACGGCAGGTCAGCCTCCGCAGGTGGCTATTCCAGTTTTGCGCGAGGAAAGGATTTGAATGAATACCGCAGTTTTGTGTATCGTACTCGTGGCGGTGTCACCGTTGCACCTTGGGAGGACGAGCACCGCACGAAATACTACCAACCTGGCACCCTGCTTGACGATAAGACGGTGGCAATCGACAACCTGAAAATCTGGACAGACCAGGCTTCCGTGTCGAATGTGCCGTTCGATGAGCCGGCGCGCTTTACCATTCACTTTGCCAACGATACGGAGTTCCCGACTCTTGCCACCCCGGTGTTCGCTGTCAGGATAAAAGACGGGACGAATCCGAAGGGAGCAAAGATAAATATAGAGGGTGATCCGCTCAGTGGCACGAATGAGACCGTTACTCTTGCGGGCTTGCCCGAAGTGACGAAAGTGGTGGAACTCTATCCAAGTTCAGACTTCGACTATGAGAACATCGGTATCTCCATCATGGACACAGGTGACCCTCAGCGGGGACAGATCTGCTATATATCGGCTCATTTCGTGCCTACGGCAGGCAAGGTGAACATAGCCGCCCCTGGCGACAAGTGGGTTGTGAACACAGAATCTAGTTACGACTCCAATAAGCAGCAGTACTACATGCCAGTTACCATTGACGGCTTCGACGTGAACTACCGCAACTTCGACCACATCGAACTGCAGTACAAACTGTCGAACAAGGGCGACAACGACTGGGTGAACGTATGTTCATTCTACAAAGATCCTGACCTGATGGCTAAGGCCACAGGCGAGTGCAAACTCATAGAGGATGACGGCAAGATTATTGCCACCTTCTGGGGTGAGGCCGACCCGATAGAGCAGGAGTACGACCTGCGTGCCGTGAACTTCTGCCGATATGAGAACGGCTACCTGACGCGCTCGTCGAATATCCTGTCGGGTATTAAGGACACACGCAGGCCGACGCTCTTCGGCACGCCAAAGCCGGAAAACGGCATTCTGGGTATCGGCGACGACATCATGCTCCGGTTCTCAGAGGAGATCGCAGGCAACAACCTGCGCGATTTGAACAACTTCCAGGTATTAGGTGTTACCAACTCAGGCAATGTCTCTCTCTCCACCGATCTTCGCTTCAATGGTCAGGACGAAGCCATCACCCAGGCATCACGTAACCTCAGCGATAAGTCGTTCACCGTAGATGTGATGGTGAACCCAGATAAGACTGGTAAGGATATGACACTGTTCAGCCACGGCACCGACGATGATTTCATAGAACTGGGTCTGACTTCCGACTGGAAGATGATGGCCTTGTTCAAGGATACGGTGTTCACTTCAACCGAAGCTATTCCGTTCGACGGACTTCGCGAGATATTATACGTCATTGAACCAGATATGAAGACGGAGACCACCCGGGTGACTTTCTATGACGGGACGAAGTCAATAGGCACCTTTACCTACAAAAATCTCTATCTGGGCATGGGCAACTACAGTCTGGGATGTCATAAGGAAAACCACGGCAACAGCAACAACTACGAGGGCGAGATGGTGGAATTCCGACTGTGGAACCATGCCTTGACCATGAACGAGATTGGCGACTACGGCAAGAAACGCCTGACGGGCTATGAGCTGGGACTCTTGGACAACTTCCCGCTGAATGAGGGACAGGGCGAATACAGTTACAACCGTGTGAGCAGTGGCGGTGACCTGTACGTTAAGGAGGGAGCATGGAAAGTTCCAAACGGTATCTCTATGACCTTGGACGGCTCACAGGGTTTTGCCATAGATGGCCAGAAGTTCTCACGCAAGGACTATGAGAACTACACCATGATGTTCTGGTTCCGCACCACCGACGCAAACGGCACGCTGATCTCTAACGGTCCTGCTTTTGACGAGTCAGGCAGCAAGAGACACTTCAACATCGGAGTCGAAGACGGTCAGATTTACTTCCGCAGTGGCAACCGACAGGTGAAGGCTGACGTAGAGGTTAACGACGGACAATGGCATCACTTTGCCGTGAACGTGAACCGTTCACGCAACACAGGTCATCTCTATTTAGACATGTCACAGAAAGGCACATTCGCGACAGACACCCTTGGAGGTATTTCTGCCGAAACTATAATAGCCGGTGCAACCCCATTAGGCGGCGGAAACGTTGAGAACGCGATTAAGGGAAACATCGATGAACTGTGTATGTTTGAGCCTGCACTGACCGCCGGCCTCATCCGTTCGATAGCCAGCACTGCGCCGACAGGCGAAGAAATGGGTCTGCTGGTATATCTGAACTTCGCAGAGAACGAGTTGCAGTTAGATAACTCTCAGCAACTGATGCCTTCGGGTGTCAGCCTGAAATGCTACTGGGACAGCACAATCGGTAAATTCACGAATGAACGTGACACGCTGGTGGAAAAAAGTGTTGTGGAAAAGTTTGCCGACCGCAACAACCATGCACCAATGCGTGGCATTGCCAAACTCGAGAATATCCCTTATACGTTTGTTGCTGACGGCAAGGATCTGCTCATCAACCTCGACGTGCCAGACTATCAGATTGAGAAGACCAATGTCTATATCACTGTCAAGGAAATAGCCGACTTGAACGGCAATACATTGGCATCACCAGTGACCATGGACCTCTATGTCTATCGTAACTCACTCCGATGGAACACAAAGAAAGTTTCTTTAGATGTGGACTATGGCGAGGAACAAACGTTTGAGGCCACCATCCAGAACCTGAGCGGACGAAGCCGTGACTTCAAGATTGAGGGCTTGCCTGTATGGATTACGGCATCGAAGACCAGCGGCTCCATTGGCACGCTGGGTGAAGAGACCATTACCTTCACCGTTTCACCTTATATCAATGTGGGTAATTTCGATGAGGTGATTTATCTCGTCAGCAGCAACAACATGAGTGAGCCACTGCCTATCAGCATCAAGGTTCGCCGACAAAACCCTGGTTGGCAGTTAGACGACGAACTCATCAAGGAGAACTACACGATGCACGTCATCGGAAGAGTGAATATTCAAAACGAAATCATGCATGATCCTGCCGACCGTATCGCTGTCTTCGGTGGCGAAAACCTGAGATTGCTCGGATTATCAAACCTGGCGTCATCCGACGGACTGGCATATCTCACGGTCTATAACTCAAACACCAAGAGCATACCGCTTTATTATATGTTCTATGATGCTTCAACGGGTATTATCCACCAGATAGTTCCTGATAACAGTGATGCGCAGAACTTCCATTTTGATTCTGTCGTGGGAACACCAACAAATCCTGTTGAGTTCACAACTGGCGATATTGTGGTACAGTGTATTCCTCTGAAGAAAGGCTGGAACTGGATTTCGCTGAACGTTCAGCCAAGCGATACCATAACGTTCGGAAATCTGTTTGGCAATTCCACGTTCCTTTGGGATGTCGGTGATGGTCTGGAATACCCGATGGGTGAAAACAAATATACTACGCTTAGTTTCAAATCCGTGCGTAGCGACCTTGACCCGAGTAATCCAATCAAGACCTGGGACTGGGCAGACCAAGTTCTGAAATTCGATCCCCACATCATGTACCGGTTCTTCTCAAAGACTGAAAAGACCGCATTCCTGAGAGGTACTTCTGATGTGGAAGAAACCATGACCATACATCATGGGTGGAACCGCATTGGATACCTCTCGAAAATCAACCTGCCGCTCGGTACTGCGCTTGCTGATTATACCGACAAGGCTTCTGAGGGCGACATCATCAAGAGCCAGAACGAGTTTGCCATGCTCACCGTAGATGCCTTAGGAAACAAGGCTTGGAGAGGCACACTCGAGAGTATGCGCACCGGCGAGGGTTACATGCTCAAGCGTAATGCTAAAGACGATGCTGAGTTCACTTATCCCACCTACTACAGCGTGACGCGCTATGAAGGCAACGGATCAGCAAAACAACGAATTCCGCTCTTTGAGAACCGCAGTTCATCGAGCATGACCGTGGTGGCAATTGCTGAAGGCATCGAAACGCAGGAGGGCGACGTGCTCACAGCCTGGAGAGGTCCTGAACTCTGCGGAAAGGCAGTGGCAGACGAAGACGGAACGTTCTATCTGAACGTGGGTGATGTGGCGACAGAAAGCAGTGATCCTGCCGTTTCTGCCAGCGATGAACTGACCTTCACCTTAGAACGTGACGATGAGTTGGTGGCAACGGCCCCGGGACACCAGATGCGCTACAAGGCAAATGCTTCTCACGGCACACCTTCAGAGCCGACACCTATCCGGTTCACCGAATGCGATGTGTTCGGCGGTGAAGGCTGGTACTCTATTGACGGTATCAAACTTCAGGACAAACCGACCAGGCGCGGTGTCTATATCCACAACAACGAAAAGGTAATTATTAAATAAAATAGTATGAAACACAAAATATTATCAATTGCGATGCTCGCAGCCCTCACCCTTGTGGTGGGGGCATGCAGCGATGACAAAGACGATGAGAAGGAGCCCGTGAATATTGAACCTGCAGTGCCTGAATACCTGACCCCCGGAACTGATGAACGTCCCGACTGGACTGCACCCGACTACACGCAGTTTGAGTTCAACATGTCGCTGCAGGTGCAGTTGGGCGACACGCTCGTCAACTTCCAGAGCGAAAACGACCTGGTCGCAGCCTTCATCAGCGAGGATGTGCGTGCCGTCACAGGGCCGGAAGTTACAGCAGGTGAGATTTACTATCCGCTGAGTATCGCAGCGAACGGGACCGATGACACAGTCATTCTGAAATACTACTGCGACAAGCTGCACCGCATCTACACCATCTCCAACTGGGCTACATTCGACTCTTCCGCACCACCTACGGGCGACAGCGGAATTTACCGGCCGAGGTTCACCGGACGGTAAAACACGGTGTTTTTTCAGCAAAAAGTGATTAATTGGCTGCTTTGAGTGAAGCGACCTTCTTTTCCATAAGAAAAACTAATAGTATAAAACAACGGATAATGAAAAGAACAATTGGATTAATACTTGCCTTGGCCGTCGGTCTGACGGTCAGGGCAGTTGTCATTACTTCGATTGACAATAAGACCGATTTCGATAATTTTGCCGCAAGTGTGAATGACGGCGATGATTACACCGGCGTGACCGTCACTCTCAACGCAGACATCAACCTCAACAACGAAGACTGGATACCAATCGGAACACCACAACGCTCGTTTAAAGGTACGTTCGACGGACAAAACCATAAGGTTTCTAACCTGAGAGTGAACATTGAAGCCCAACCGGATTACAATGTGGCGGGACTGTTCGGCGAAATCGGTTATGGAGGTGTTGTGAAAGACCTGCTTGTCGAAAGTGGGATGGTCAACATCTATAAATATATAAATCCCAATTTTACCAACAATCCCGAATTGTATCCCGACTACAATCCCGACTACAGTCCTGACGGCGATCCTGATTATATACAATATTATGGTTACTATACAATGGACTGCTACGTGGGAGCCATCGCGGGAGCAAATAGGGGCGGTACGATTGTTGGCTGTGCCAACCGGGGGGTGACAGTATATGCTACTTGTTGTTATGTGAAGTTGGGAGGCATTGTGGGCATAAATACGGGCAACGTGGAGAATTGCTATAATCTGGGTAATGTCCAGACAAGTGGCCTGCAGACATTCAGGCCCGACTATCCGCCTCTCACTCATGATGACTACATCCGTTACAAAGAAATCTACATTGGAGGCATTGTAGGCAATAACCACTTTAATGGCGCCATCAGAAACTGTTTTGTGCGTGCAATGATGGACTATTATGATATTGTTGCTGCCGATCATCCTATCATCAGTGAAAACGAAGGGGGAGCTTTCACAGGCTGCTTCTATATTCCTCAAGGACCGGACGATAAAATTTTTTGGAGCAATTTACCTATTAAGTGTCTGAGCAACAGTGCGGACAACAACGAAACCATCTCGGATTTGGCTTTATCAGGTCTTGAACAGTTAGTTCTCATTAATGGGCGCACATTTTACACCGACCAAACATGGAACACCATCTGTTTTCCTTTCGATATTCCGTCGCCCGGCAAAGGCAGATCGCCTATAGCCCGTGCCCGTGTGATGGAAGTAGACACAGAAGAATTATATAACTACAATGGAACCGGCCACAGGTATGGTGATTTCGATGAAAACAATATACTTTATATCAATTTCAAGGATGCGGAAAGCATAGAGGCAGGAAAGCCTTATATCGTGAAATGGGACGATGAGATTGCAAATAACCTCTCCAGCCCCTTGTTTCTGGGAGTCAAGGTGAACGACAATCCCGTAGAGCGTATTCTCAGTTATAATGGTACGATTGACTTTGTAGGCTGTTATGCTCCCGTCAACATCAGTGGTGAGGACAAGCATATCCTCTACCTGCAAGGCAACAACAAGCTCTATTATCCGAATGCGCCTATGGACATTAACCCTTTCAGGGCATACTTCAACCTGCACGGACTCATTGCCGGTGACACTTCGGACCCCAACGATACCGACAACTTGGATGCTCCTGACGGATCGTCTGCCAATTTGCGTGCGTTTGTGCTGAAAGAAAACGATGAGGGTGACCCGACAGGCATTGTGGAAATGGTAAATGGTCAGTGGTCAAATGGTCAAATGGTAAATGGTAAATGGTCAAATGGTAAATTTTCTGATGGTTGGTACGACCTCAGCGGCCGCCGGCTGAACGGAAAGCCTTCCACCCCTGGATTGTATATTAATAATGGGAAAAAAATCATCATCAAATAAAGAAAAGAGGATAAATCCAATGAAGAAGAAAAAATATTTGATGCCCACTTCGAATCCGACTGAAATTCATCTGCCTGCATTCTTGGAACAAGTAGTATCTCATATAAATACAAATATAGATATCGGTTATGGTGGAGGTGGCAACGAGGAACCACACGGCAAAGAACGCGACATATTGGAAGAAGAGATGTTTGATGAGGAAACGAAAAAAAACACTTATAGCCTGTGGTAAGTAGATAATTTAAGAAGACGAGAATACGTGAATACAAGACGATGGCTGTTGCATCAGGCACTATGCCAAGTTCTTTCAATATTCATACAATTACAATGAAAAATACATTATTGTTCATTATTGCCTTTACATGTGCAGTTGCACAAGTTTCTGCCGACAACAAGCTGACTGGAACAGTCATCGGTGCATCGAACGACACGGAAAGCTGTCAGCTTGCTTTCGACGGTGACTTGAGCACGTTTTTTGCCGCGGCTGACAGCAGCTACGCCTGGGTCGGCCTCGACCTTGGAGAGCCGCATGTTATCACCCGGATAGGTTGGTCGCCCCGCAACGACGATAAAGGCGGTGAACGCATGGTGCTGGGGGTGTTCGAGGGTGCCAACAAGGAAGATTTTATGGATGCTCTGCCGCTCTACATCATCACAGACCAGGGAATTACAGGTACGATGTCGCATGCCGACGTCAGTTGCTCCCGCGGATTCCGGTATGTGCGCTATGTGGGTCCTTCGGCAGCCCATTGCAACGTGGCAGAACTGGAGTTCTACGGTCATCCAGGCAAGGGTGACAACACCGGACTGTACCGCCTGACCAACCAGCCTACGCTGACCATCCATACCGCAGACGGCGTGATTCCTTACGACAAGGAGACCTATATCATGGCGATGTTCACTCTCATTGACGAAGACGGTGCGACGGTGCTTTCTGAACCTGGCAAGATACGTGAGCGCGGAAACAGTTCCCGTACCTTTCCCAAACGTCCCTATAACATTAAGTTCGATATGAAACAAAAGATATGCGGTGCTACCGCCAAGGCCAAGAACTGGTATCTGGTTGCAAACTACACTGACAAGACGTTGCTGCGCAATCTGCTGGCAATGGAGATGAGCCGGCGATTTCAGATGGCGTTCACGCCCTATGCCCAGACGGTGGATGTGCTTTTGAACGGTGAGTATAAAGGCACTTATCAGATTACCGATGCACTCAAGGTGGAAAACGGCCGCATAGAGCTGGAGGAGATGACCTTAGACGACAACAGCGGCGAGGCGTTGACCGGCGGTTATCTCCTGGAGATTGACGCCCACGCCGACGAGGAAATCAG
>JAEEGG010006363.1_pt1 | contig 27723 bp, 20 predicted proteins | sample 9134161 | NCBI WGS metagenome assembly JAEEGG01 (sample SAMN16246543, study PRJNA631951) | gut metagenome | biome: gut microbiome; feature: rumen; material: CR-attached | host: Bos | place: Iran: Karaj | collected 2018-10 | reverse complement strand
CCACGGGGGCACCATCGACCTGGTGATGCGGATGCGCCACGTGGATTTCCTAGAGGCCTGCCGCTGGCTGGGCGGCGACGAGGTGCTGGCTGCCGCACCCAAGGCCCCACAAGTCGTGAGGGTGGGGGAGGCCAGGCCTTTCGATGCCCAACGCTATGAGCGCTTTTTCCTCCGTCCGTGGCTCAGCCCGGCGGCCCGCCACTTCCTCTTCGACCAACGACGGCTGGACCCGCGCGTGGTGCGCTGGTGCCGCCCGACTTCGTGGCGCGACCGCCAAGGGGTGGAGTGGCTGCAGATACCCTACTACAGCACCGAGGGCCGGCTGGTGGGCGTCCAGAACCGCAACCTCACGGCAGGGGCACAGCCCCGCTTCCGCTTCCCACGCGGCTCGCAATGCGGCATCTACAACCTGCCCGTGCTCGGCCTCCTGGGCCACGGCGAGGCGCTCTACATCACCGAGGGCGCGTCGGACTGCTGGGCCATGCTCTCGGCCGGTCACAAGGCCGTGGCCATCCCCTCCGCCACCCTGCTGGGCAGGCGCGACGTGGAGCTGCTGACGACGCTGGCCGACAGATGCGCAACCCAGTTCCACATGTACCCCGACCGCGACGCCCCGGGCGAACGCCTCTTCCTGCAGCTGAGCCAGGTGCTGCCTAACCTCACCCACCACCAGCTGCCGGCGGGCTGCAAGGACTTTGGCGACTGCTACCTGCTGGGTCTGGACGAAGAATCGGGATAGCGGCATGACGCTCGTCGGTAAGGTCTCTGTTTGTTCGCTCGCCGACGAACAACCAGCGGCCGCCGAACGAGGGATGAACGAAGAAACGGAGGCATTGGAACGAGGCGTTGCCTCACGGATAACGCGGAAAACGCAGAAAGGTTATTGCTTTACGGATTGCAAATCCTTATAGTATTTTGCGTCAGATTGCAAATCTGCCGCAACTGAAAGCGCAGAAAGCGCAGAGTTTACTCTCAACTTTCAACTACTCTAAACTCTCAACTTTCAACTTTATTGTGCCACGTATCACATGTATTACACGGATTTGGCAAGCTGAAGCTTGGTTTTTATTAACACGAATTATCACGAATTAATCATGAATTATCCATTAATGGCTGGCGCGGACTTTTATTTCTGAGAGTTATTGCTTTACGGATTGAAAATCCTTATAATAGTTTGCGTCAGATTGCAAATCTGCCGCAACGGAGAGTTATTGCTTTACGGATTGAAAATCCTTATAAAATAGTTGGCGTCAGATTGCAAATCTGCCGCAACAGGCGTGCGATGTCAATTATTTTTGCTATTTTTGCATTTGATTTTTAATGAAAGTATGTGCTATGACAAAGAAAGAAGCTGGCATTTTTAGTAGGACGGAGCTGCTGATGGGGAGCGAGTTTATGCGCCGCATGGGTGAGGTGCGGGTGATTGTGTTGGGGGTTGGGGGCGTGGGCTCATGGTGCGTGGAGAGCTTGGTTAGGAGTGGCATTGGACATATTACGCTGGTGGATTGCGACGTGGTGAGCGTCACCAATGTGAATCGACAGCTGATGGCTACCAGCAAGACGGTGGGGATGGTTAAGGTGGAGGTGCTGAAACAACGGCTGCTGGATATCAATCCCAGGGTGGAGGTGACCTGCCTGCAGAAGGTCTACCAGAAGGAGAATGCCGAGGAGTTCCATCTGGAGACTTACGACTATATTGTGGATGCTATCGACTCGCTGAAGGATAAGCTGAGCCTGATCCTGCACGCCACCCGACTGATGAAGGAGTGTCCCCGCATTAACTTTTTCAGCTCGATGGGGGCGGCCCTGCGGACGGACCCCTTTGCCATAAGCAAGGCGGAGTTTTGGGAGGTGACGGGAGACCCCCTGGCACGGATGTTGAGGAAACGGTTTAAGTCGATGAAGGAGTACCCGGCACACAAGTTTACCTGCGTGTACAGCACCGAGTTGCCGCGCGAGAACATGGGGGATGAGGTGGAGGAGGTGGCCCCTGCCGATTTGGGGGCCAAGGCACGCATCAACGGCACCATGGCACATGTGACCATCATGTTCGGGACCGCGTTGGCGGGGTTGGTTGTCAATGATATAGAAAAACGACTGAGGGCGCAGAAAGCCTGACGCGAATGGGGCGGAGGCCGATGGGTGACGAGCGGGGGGAGCGGAAAGGACTTTGGCGTAGAAAAAATGCGTGGAGCGGATTTTTTTTCGTATCTTTGCATTTACTTTTATTATATATAATAATTCTATGCAAAAGGGTATATTGTTGTCGCTCATGCTATTGTTGTTCCTGATGACGGGAACGGGCAATGTGCTGCGCGGACAAATCGTGACCGACTCGAACTGGGTGGATGAGGTGAAGACGGTGACCCTCTACAAGAACGGGGTTGAGCTGGAACAGCCCGTGATGGTGCTGGGTGGCGACGACCGTTTGCTGCTGCGTTTTGACATACTGGGGGCCGAGACCGAGAACTACCGTTACCGCATACAGCATTGCGACAGCCGCTGGCAGGTGGACGACATGGAGCCGTATGAGTTCATCAACGGATTTGAGGAGGGCCCCATAGAGAATTACGCCAGCTCTTTCACCACCCTGCAGCCCTATGTGAACTACTACCAATATATACCGGCCCAATACAGCCAACTGCTGATTTCCGGCAACTATGTTGTGAGCGTTTTCCCGCAGGACTATCCCGACAGCATTTTGCTGACACGCCGTTTCTGCGTGACGGAGGGCTCGGTGAAGGCGGATGCGACGGTGGGGGTGCCCTACGACAATGCCGCCATCTTTGAGCGGAGAGAGGTGGACGTGACGGTGGAGAACAACAACGACTACACGGGGAGCATGATTCCGCCCATGCTGAATCCGGCTTTCTTCAGGGTGGTGGTGCAGCAGAATGGCCGTATAGACAACCTGCGGCAGCTGCAGTTTGGCGGCTATGACCGCGGAGCCCTCAGCTTTAAGAACCACGCGGAGAATGTGTTCTACTGCGGCAACACGTTCCGCTATTTCGACATCAGCAATATCCGCACGGCCATGTATAACGTGTGGCAGATAGATGAGTATGGCGGGGAGTGGTATGCCATGCTGAAGCCCCTGGAGGACCGCTCGAACAAGGTGTTTATTACCGAGGTGACCCTCAACGGGGGGATGAAGGTGAACGTGTGGGACAGGACGAACAAGCAGACGGAGGCGGATTATGTGTATGTGAACTTTTCGCTACCGATGGATTATCCTTTCCTCAACGGCAACATTTATGTGGTGGGCGATCTGACCCAATGGAAGATGGACGAGCACAGCCGGATGGAGTATAACATGGAGCTGAAGGCCTACACGTTGCGGCTGCTTTTGAAGCAGGGCTATTATGCCTACCAGCTGCTGTTTCTGCCCGTGGGGGAGACCCAGGGACAGACGGCCGTGCTGGAGGGCGACCACTATGAGATGAAGAACACCTACACGGCTTATGTCTATTACCGCGCGCCGAACGACCGCTATGACAGGCTGGTGGGATATGTTAGAAAATAAGATTAAAAACATAAAAAAAACTGACGATGAAAAGGATATTGACGTTGCTTGTTTTGATGATGCTGGGCGTGGCCGCGATGGCTGCCCCTGTGACCAATATGCCCGTCCTGCGCGTGCAACCCAATGGCGACACGTTGCGCTGCTGGGTGTCGGGGGACGAATTTTTCCACCGGCTGCACGATGCCGACGGATACACCATTGTGCAGAATGTGAAGACGGGAATGTATGTGTATGCCGCGTTGGAGAACGGGGTGTTGGTGCCCACGGAATATGTGCCCGGGAGGGTCAATCCCGCCCAGGTGGGGCTAAAACCCAATCTGATGCCTTCGGCGGAAGAGCTGAAACGGCTGCACCACCTGTGGGACATACCGGAACCGTATAGGGCGGAAGCTCCCAAGACCAGCGGATATAACCACGGGACGTTGAACAATTTGGTCATCTTCATCCGCTTTAGCGGCGAGGACAGCTGCACGAGCGATTCTTTTACTACTATCGATGCCATGTTCAACGACAGCACGGCGGGGGCAACGTCGATGTACAGCTACTTTAAGGTGACCAGCTACAACAATCTGGCCGTCAGGACGACCTATCGTCCCGCCCCCCTGGGCGACAGGGTGTTGTCGTATCAGGACACGCTGAGTCGCGATTACTATATGCCTTATTCTTCGGTGAATCCCAACGGGTATGTGGATTATGCCCAACGCGCAGACAGAGAGTTCTCGCTCTTGGCAAGAGCCGTGGAGTGGGTGAATGCCAATTGTCCGGTTGACTCGAATGTGAATCTGGACATGGACGACGATGGATATGTTGACAACATTTGCTTTGTGGTGAGTGGCAGCAACGGGGGTTGGAACGATTTGCTGTGGCCGCATAAGTGGGGCCTGTATGACCGCTATGTGTATATTAACGGCAAGCGGGTCTATACCTTCAACTTGCAGTTGGCGGGCTCGGGCGACCATTATTTCGGCGTGAGCACGTTCTGCCACGAGATGACGCACACGCTGGGATGCCCCGATTTGTATCACTACTACAACTATACCCATATCACCCCGGTGGGCAGCTGGGACTTGATGTGCTCGAACCAAACGCCTCCGCAACAGACCAACTCGCTCTTTAAATTTAAGTATCTGAACTGGTTTGACAGCATTCCGCAGATTACCGACAGCGGCAGGTATACCATCCGGTCGCTGGCCACGGGCCCCAACAGGGCCTATAAGATAGCCTCCAGCCATCCGCAACAATGGTATATATTGGAGTATCGCAACTCGTTTGACACGTTTGATTCCTCCATACCCAACAGGGGACTGCTGATTTGGCGCTATAACGATTGGCGTTATGCCAGCAATGCCCAGTTTAACAACGCCGATACGATGCACGAGCTGTGGCTGTTCCGCCCCAACAGTAGCGACGACATCACGCTGGGGAATGTGGTTCAGGCAGGTTTTGGCCTTTATGACCGCACCTGGTTCAGCGCCTGGAGCGTCGACACCCTCGGGGTGTCGAATCCCTATCCCTACCTGTGCGACGGTACGCCCGACACCTCGTTCAGCCTCACCGACATACTGGTGAGCGACGACGACCAGTCGGTTAGTTTTACTTTCGCTCCGCATCATCGAACCTGTGGGGCGGTGACCTCTTTCCCGGAGAAGATGGACTTTGAAGAGGGGACCACGGGTTGCTGGCGGGCGGATGCCTTGTCGCTGTACAACTATGAGATGATGGGGGTGATAGAGGAGGAGGTGGTAGAGGACGAGCCGTCGAGACCGAGGAGCGGAAACTATCAATTCCGATTCAGCAGCTATAATGATGGCGTGGAATATGACCAATATTTGATTTCGCCCCGACTGGAACCATCCAATCCGCTGCACATGGTCTTTTATTATCGTACGTATCCGCGGGGCTATTGTGGGCCTGATGTGGGCGTTAGGTACTTGAGTGTGATGTACTCCACCACGGGCGATGCGGTGGAGGACTTTACGGAGGAGCTGTATCGCGTTTTACCCGATGTGCCGTGGGGCTGGGACAAAATAAGCGTGTTGGTGCCGGAAACGGCCAAGTATGTGGCTATCAACTACTGGTCGTATGATTTATGTTATGTGTATATAGATGATATCGAACTGCGGGACACTTTGCAGCGGGACACCACCTATGTTTATGTGCATGACACGTTGTACTATGCAGCCGCCGACACGGTGGTGGTGACGGTGAGGGACACCCAGTTTGTTTCGCCCCACTATTATGAGGTATTGGTGTTTGCCGACGAGCCGGAGAGAGGGACTGTGATAGGCAGCGGAGTTTTTCCGGAAGGGACGGTGGTGGAGATTGCCGCCATAGCCAACGAGGGTTATGTTTTTGAGCGTTGGTCGGATGGAAGACTGGACAATCCCAGAAGGGTGCGGGTGAACGACGATGTGCTGATGAGCGCCTTCTTTGTGGCCGACTCGGGAACGGGCGGCGGGACAATGACCCAATTTTTCCACGACACCCTGATTGTACGCGACACCATTTGGCTGCTCAATCCGAACGAGAACCCCTTCGTGAGGTATGAGCACACCCCATTTGAATACGATTCGACGGTTTACTGCACGCTGACGGCGTTGTCGGCCGATGCCGAGAGGGGCCTGGTGGCAGGCGGCGGACGTTTCCCCAAGGGGACGATGGTGGAGGTGGGTGCTTTGGCCCTGCCGGGTTATGACTTTTGGCGTTGGGAAGACAATAGCACCGAAAATCCGAGAACGGTTGCAGTTGTGGGTGACATGACTGTGCGGGCTTTCTTTAAGTCAGAAGGGCCGGAAGAGGTGACGGAGGCCGAGGGCAACCGCGCGAAGATTTTTGCCCGAGGCAGCCGCCTTGTGGTTGAGCTGGAAAAGGCAGAGCCGGTGGCTGTTTATACCATTTTGGGCCAAGAGATATACCAGGCGCCTACGCCACAGCGCAGGACCCAGCTGAACGGGCTGCGGAGAGGAATCTACCTGGTGAAAGTGGGGGAGAGGGCTGCCCGAAAGGTGGTCGTGTTGGGAGAATAGTTAGTAACTAATTATCAATCATTATAATACTGATGTCGAAGATTTACATAGAAACGTATGGCTGTCAGATGAATTTTGCCGATAGCGAGATTGTGGCCTCTCTTTTGCAGAAGGAGGGCTATGGGGTGACTAAGGAGATTGCTGAGGCCGACTATGTGCTGATTAATACTTGCGCCATTCGCGATAACGCCGAGCAGCGCATACGCAAACGTTTGAGAGAGCTGCGCGCCCAGCAACAGCATAATCCCCAGCTGAGGATTGGTATTTTGGGCTGCATGGCCGAACGTTTGCAAAGCCAGTTGATGGTGGAGGAGGAGAATGTGAGTTTTGTGGTGGGTCCCGATGCCTACCGGCGGTTGCCGGAGCTGCTGAGGCAGGTGAGGACGCTGGGCGTGAAAGCGGCCGAAACGGAGCTGAGCACCACAGAGACGTATGACGATATTGAGCCGGTGAGACTGAACAGCAACGGTATTTCGGCCTATATCTCCATCATGCGGGGATGCCAGAACTACTGTGCCTACTGCGTGGTGCCTTATACCCGCGGACGGGAACGTAGCCGCGACCCCGAAACCATCGTGGCGGAGGCCCGCAGTTTGTGGCAGCAGGGCTATAAAGAGGTGACGCTGCTGGGACAGAATGTCAATTCCTACCGCTGGAAGGATGGAGAGAACACGGTTGATTTTCCCGAGCTGATGAGGCGGGTGGCCGAAGTGAGCCCGCGGATGCGGGTGCGTTTTGCTACCTCACACCCGAAGGATTTGAGCGACAAACTGCTGGAGGTGATGGCGAGCTATGACAATATTTGCAAATGCATCCACCTGCCGGTGCAGAGCGGGAGCGACAGGATGCTGAAGCTGATGAATAGGCACTATGACTCGGCTTGGTATTTGGACCGCATAGCCGCGATTAGAAGGTATATGCCCGACTGCTCGATAACGACGGATGTGATAGCCGGTTTTTGCAGCGAGACGGAGGAGGAACACCAGATGACGTTGGAGATGTTTAGCAAGGTGCGATATGACTATGCCTATATGTTTAAGTTTTCGATGCGCCCCAACACCTATGCCGAAAAACATTTGGTGGATGATGTGCCCGACGAGGTGAAGACACGCCGATTGGAGGAGATTATTGCCCTGCAGGGTCAGATTGCGCTGGAAAACAACCAGCAGGAGATAGGCAAGACCTATGAGGTGCTGGTGGAGGGCGAGTCGCATAGGAGCAAAGAACAGCTTTTTGGCAGGAACAGCCAGAACAAGGTGATTGTTTTCGACCGCCACGACGTGCTGCCGGGACAATATGTTAGGGTGAAAGTGGTGCGCTGCACGGCCGCAACCCTGATTGGCGAACTGGTAGATGCGTAGGCATACAATAAAAATAACAACCTCTCGTTATAGAAGTCAATATGGATAAGGAATTCTTTGTTAAGCACCCTCTCGTCAAGCATCTTATTTATATGCTTGTGGTGTCAGTTGTTATAGTGATTCTGGCCTTTCTGTTCATCAAAATGGTGGCCCGTCAAGGTAAAGAGTATGAATTGCCCGACTACCGCGGGGTGGCATTGGTGGAAATGAAGCGAGATAATCCCTATCATCTTGAGTATGTGGTGATAGACTCGGTGTATGATGCCGAGCAGGAGGGCGGCATTGTGTTGCAGCAGGACCCTGAACCGGGCACGATGATCAAGACGCACCGCAAGGTGTATGTCACCGTGACCACTTTTGCCCCATCGGATGTGGTGCTGCCAGAGCTGTCGAATATGACCGTGCGCAGCGCTGTGTCGGCACTTGAGGCGGCGGGTTTGCGTTGCGGTAAGTTGAAGTTTGTGGACAGCCCATACAGAAATGTGATTTTGGAATCGACCTGCAAGGGCAAGATGGTTTATGCCGGCGAGAAGATGAGCACAGGTGCCGTGGTGGATTTGACAGTAGGCCTGGGTGAGACACAAAAGGGTACGCGTGTGCCCTTTGTGATTGGTCAGGTGCCCGCCAAAGCCCGCAGGGGAATCTTGTCGGCCTCGATGAATGTGGGACAGGAATACTATGACGGCGTGACCGACCGGAGCCATTGTGTGTGCTATAGGCTGAATCCGGACTATACGGGTGTTACGCGTTATCCGCTGGGGACGTATGTGGACGTTTGGTATTGCGATGCCACAGAGGCTGACGTGGAACGTATTATCTCGAATTTCCAGGTGGACTCCTCGAAGATTTTCAGGACGGAGTTTGACGATATGGAAGATGACTTCGACCCCTATAATGATGTGGATGATCCCGATTTCGACGATGGTTGGGATTGGTAGCGAGGAGTGGTTATGCGACGTGGCTTGCTTATAATAGGACTTTTGTTGAGTGTGCTGAGCGTCTCGGCACAGGAGGTGCTGATGCCTTTGAAACATCAGAGAGGTGCGCAGAGGAAGTCGGCTGAGCCCCTTCTGCTTCCTTTTTTTGATGATTTCTCCGACACCACCCTTTCTTTTGCACAATGGAATTTGGGAGGAGCCAATGTCAATCAGGGCTATGCCCCTTTGCCCCCCACGATAGGCATGGTGACCTTGGATGCTTTTGATGCGGACGGAATGCTTTACCCCACGGCGACCAGTCAGCTTTTTGGAGGCGACACGGTCACGTCTTGCCCCATCAGGCTGGACTCGATTTTTAGCCCTTATCCGCGCAGCCTGACTTCGGGGGATTCGGTATACCTGAGTTTCTTTTATCTGCCCGGAGGGGGCTACGGCAATATGTGGGAGCGGCTGGGCGATATACCGGAAGAGGTGGATTCGCTTATCTTGGAGTTCTATGCCCCCAACACGAGAACATGGCATTATGTTTGGAGTGTGGCGGGTTGTGAGGCCGATTCCTTATTTGCCCACACGAATAGCTATTGGCAGTTTGTTGGGTTGCTGATAGACGATACGGCTTTTTTGCAGAAGGGTTTTCAGTTTCGTTTTCGCAATTACTGCAGTTTGGACAATGTTACCAAGAAAGGTATACTGAGCAACGCCGACCAATGGAATATCGACTATGTTGTGCTGAATGTGGACCGCCATCGGGGCGACTCTACTTCGCGGGATTTGGCATTTGTCAATCCGGCAACTTCTTTGTTGAGAGACTTTCAGGCCATGCCTGCAAAACAATATGTTGACTCGGAAATGAAGGATTCGCTGTCGCTGACGATTACGAATCTTTTTGCCGAGGAGCTGGCTTCTAATTATGGTTTCCGTATTGTGGATGAGGCGGGTGTGAGCGTTCACGACTATGTTGGAGGGTATGAGAATGTGCCGGTTTATTGGCGAGGGAATCAATATCAGGCTTCGCAGCCGCATGCCAGACCTGTGTTGAACTATGCTTTTCCGCAGGGTATGCAGGCGCCAACCTATTATACGGTTGAGCATGGGGTGAAAGAGGGCGTGCGGGGTGATGCTTATAGTCAGAATGACACGATACGCTTCACGCAGGTGTTTGACAATTACTATGCTTATGATGACGGTACCCCCGAAAATGGATATGGCATCACGTCTACCAGCTCGAGGGTGCGCTTGGCTTGTCAGTTTCGGTTGAATGTGGAGGACACGCTGACAGCCGTGAGGCTCTATTTCAACCGTACGCTGAACGATGAGAATGGGGACATTAGGTTCCTCATTACCGTGTGGGATGATGCCGGCGGACGACCGGGGAATATTATCTATCAGGACTCGGAGAGGAGAAGGCCGCTCTTTCGGGGCCTCAATCAATATGTGCAGTATAACTTGGAGGAGCCGCTGGTGTGTAGTGGCACGATCTATATAGGTCTTGAACAGACATCGGCTGATTATATCAATCTTGGATTTGACCGGAACAACGATGCTTCTTCGCATGTCTTTTTCTTGACGAGTGCGTCGTGGCAGACGAGTATCTTGCGAGGAGCGTTGATGCTGAGGCCCTATTTTGGACAGCAAGCGCTCGTGTCGCTGGACAGACCGGATGATTCGAATACCAAGGTATATGCCGAAAGCGGCCATATTGTGGTGAATACCGACCAGATGGGGATGGTGTGTGTCTACGACATGTTGGGACGTGAGGTTTACAAGTCGGCTTTGAAGCAGGCGGGAACGAGTTTGCACACCCCCTCTTTGCCCCAAGGCGTTTATCTGGTGAAGGTTGGGAAACAGGCAGCTAAAAAAGTGATTGTATTATGAATGAAGAGTTAGAAGAACTCCAGCAACAAGGTGATTCTGAGCTGTATGAGCACCATCGGATTGTCGTGGACAAGGGCCAGGCAATGTTGCGCATGGATAAATATCTCCAGATGCGTCTGGAGGGTGTTTCACGTACCAAAATACAGGCTGCCGCTAAGGTGGGTTGCATCTTGGTGAATGATAAGCCCGCTAAGTCCAACTATAAGGTGAAGCCTTGCGACGTCATTAGTGTGCTCCTGCCAGAGCCGCCTCACGAATTTGAGGTGTTGCCGGAGCCGGTTCCGTTTAATATTGTGTATGAGGATGATGATGTGCTGGTGGTGGATAAGAAACCAGGTATGGTGGTGCATCCGGGTTATGGCAATTTTACCGGTACGTTGCTGAACGGGCTTCTGTATTACTTCCAGGATAAGCGGTCGAAGAGTGGGGAGCCGGTGGTTCCCTATTTGGTGCATCGTATCGATAAGGACACGTCGGGTTTGTTGCTGATTGCCAAGAATGAGGAGGCTCAAGTGTCGTTGGCGAAGCAGTTTTTTGACCATACCATCGAAAGAAAGTATAATGCGTTGGTTTGGGGCGGATTTGACGATGACAGCGGTACCATTATTGGCAATTTGGAGCGTTCTCCTCAGGATAGGCGTGTGATGCATGTTACGGATGATTCGGAACGCGGCAAATATGCCGTTACCCATTGGGAGGTTCTGGAGCGCTTTGGTTATGTTACTTTGATTGAATGTGTTTTGGAAACGGGAAGAACCCATCAGATTCGTGCCCACATGCAGCATATTGGGCATCCCCTGTTTAACGATGCGGCATACGGTGGTGACAGAATCCTGAAAGGTACGACCTTTTCTAAGTACAAACAATTTGTGGATAATTGCTTTAGCCTCTTGCCTCGACAGGCATTACATGCACGTATTCTTGGTTTTGAGCACCCTTCTTCGGGACAACATTTCCATTTTGAGAGTCCGTTGCCAGCAGATATGACTGCTGTATTGGAGAAATGGCGCAATTATGCTCAGAATAGTGCTGCGATAGGGTAAACCCAAATCGGTCGTTAGGCCGACTTCTTTATTTTTTAGGTTTTTAAATACTAATTTAGCACTAACCCCAATGACAGATTTGGGGTAAGCCACATTTTTACATGATGAAGGAATCAATATTCCCACATGTCTAAGGAAATATTCATGATTTCCTCTTCAATTCTTTGGGATTCTAACAGCGCGTCTTCACCAGTTAGATAATCATGTATGGCTCGGTTGTAAACGTTGTCTTCACGTGTGATGAATGAACTATACATGAAGGAATTGAATGTGTATTCCCAAGTGGGTAGGTGGGTGAGGTTTTCTTGACAATAGGCCTCTTTTTTTGCAAATAATACCCTTACTTGCCAAGAGAGCATAGGTACCCAGAAGAGGGTGACGGTGCCCATGAACTCGGTCTCGCCATCGATTACTTTGTAGCGTTCCTCCATGGGAGCAAGACCCAGTTTCATCACTTGGATGCCGCTTCGGGCGCGATCCATGTAGACAGCTTCCTTGACCGCGTATTGGTAAATGTTATCGGATGTGAATTCGTGCGGGACAAATACGGTCATATAGTCGGCTTCGCCATAGTCGTCGTAGACTTCCATTTGGACTGTGTCGCTTCGGGTAGCCCTGTCGATGACTTTCTGAGGGTCAAGCGGAATCTTCATTTCGTCGTCCTCAAAGAGCTCTATCTCGCCAGCGTTGATGGCATCCCACAGCACATAGGCTAAGTTCTTTCTGCCACGTATGCCCTCTGGGTTGTTGGGATAATAGAAGAATTGATTATCCTTTTCGCGAACATCAATAATGCGCCACAATAATTTGCCCCAATAGACATCGGCTTCCCTCACGAAACCATATTTTTGGGGTTTCTGCTCCCATGTCATGGTTCGCTCATAATAGTCGGCGGGTTGCGTCTCGACATACTGAGCCTTTAACCCACCCACGAATGCCATGCAGGTGCAGAAGGTGATTATTATTTTGTTGATTTGGCGCATTCTTAAGGTGGGTTCTATAAATTGCTTTCAATCGATTTTGTTCTTATTTCGAGCAGATTTCCGTGCGGAAGGAGGGAGCAATGCGGTGCATTGTAACCGACTAACAATCGGAAAGATGCCGAAATAAGGGCAAAAGCGCTGAAAAATTTAAGTACACTCATATTTATTATTGTTTTTTAAATGTGGAATTTATAGAACCCACCTTAATTTCAAAGTGAAAGAGTTAAGAATAAGGGAAGACTTACTCTTAACTCTTTTCTCTTAGGAATATGTGTATAATCTTGTTAGACTATCTCTTGAAGCATAAGTAAGATTAGTATTCCCACATGTCGGACTCGATGTCGAAGATACGCTCTTCGATTGTCTGAGACTCGAGCTGGGCATCTTCACCGGTGAGGTAATCGTGAATCTCACGGTTGTAGACGTTGGTTTCGCGAGTGACATAGCTGTCGAAGTAACGGGAGATGAAGACCTCGTCGTAGCTGCGCTCGACATTGTTGTTGTACATGTCGTAAACATTGGTGCGGGCAAAGATATTGCGAACACGCATGTCGTTCATGGGAATCCAGAAACGGGTAGTGGGGTTGCACTCCATCTCGCCTTCAACCTCTTTGCAGTTTTCGTCAACCAAAGCAAGGGCAACGATACGGACTTTCATACGGGTGTCCTGTTTGTCGATATACCAGAATTCTTTAATGTGAATCTTATAGTAGTCGTCGGAGCTGAAGGATTTGTACTTGATGGTGTCGTGACCTTCGTCGATAATCTCACCGTAATCATCGTAGACGGGGTCGGTCATCGTGGTGTCGGCTTTGTTCAGACGGGTATACATATAGCTCCAATCAACAGGGATTTTCAATTCGTCGTCCTCGAAAATCTCATATTCGCCGAGAGCGGCATTTCTATAGATAAGGTATGCCAGATTGATACGGCCTTGGTTGTTGTTCAGGCTATCTTCACCCTTGGGGAAATAGAAGAACTGGTTGAATTTCTCGCGGAAATCAATATCTCTCCAAATGCAGGTTTCCCAAATAACATCGCTCTCGCGCAGGCTGGGATAGGGAATGGCCTGTCTGGTAGAGCTCATGGTGCGGGTGTAGAAATTGCTCAAATTGTTTTCATCATCAGGGCTGAGAATGTTCTGTGCGTTGACAGACATGCCAGCGATGGTAAGAAGCATTAGGCTGAGGCCAAACAATACTTTTTTCATAATATCTAATTTTTATTCTTTTGTTACTTTGTGATACGGAATGTGCTGCTGACGTTACGTTTAGAGCCGTCGGGCATTTGAACGTCGAGACTGAGGGTAATCTTACAGCCAGGTTTGGCCTTGTTGATATAGCTCATGATGTCGGCTGTCCAAACAGGACCTCTGCACTCCAAGTCGGTAGCGCCGTTGACACGGGTAATATCGACCGTTTGCTTGAGGATGGTAGGAGTTTTCATGTGGAAGGCAAATTCCGGTCCGTAACGCACCTGAGGACCCTTCATGTTCTTGAGGTCGCCAATGGGAATGCCCTTGCCAGCTTCGACTGTACCCAAGAAGATTTTGGGGTCGGGGAGCGGACGGGCACGCAGCTCGGTGGAACCCATGAAGCGGGTCTGCTTGCCATCTTTAATGGAGGCGTTTACAACAATCTTGCCTTTGTTGACCTTGGGTTTGATGATGTAGTGGCCAGCTCCAGACTTTGGATCGGGGGAGAGTGAGCCTTGACTGGGGTCAGCCAAAGACACTACGAGGTTGTGGGCTGCAGCACCAGGGACGGAAATCTTGATGGGGTTGTCGATTCCCATGTAGACGACATTCATCTCGGTCAACTCGAAGACGGCCATGGGCTCGGCAACGTAGTAGCTCTGTTTGAAGTCGTATTTCTCGGTGCCAGTCTCTTTCTTGACATAGACGGTACCCGTAACGGTCTTAGGACCTGTGGCGTTACAAGTGGTAGAGTAGATGACGGCACCTGTATCGTTGGAGGTGAAATGCTGTCCGCCGACGGTGGCCTCGAATTTTGCTTTGGAGTCGTAGGCACCCACATTAACGGTCAGCTCGTATTTGCCGCCCTTCATGATGTAGGAGTTATTGGAGTAGGCAATAACTGAGACCTTATCAAACGAGAAGTCGTTGGACTTAACCTGTTTATAAAGCATGTTCACGGCATCGAACTCAGCGTTCATGACCTCTGCTTTCATACGGGTGAGGGTGACCAAAGCGGCACCTGCAACGGTGTTGTTGAAGTTGAGCTGTTCCCATGAGGTGGGTTTGCCTTCGGAGTTCAGGGAGTAGTCCTCCACATTAAGTCCGAGGTTGACGTGATTAGAGTCGTCACCCAAAATATCGCGAACCTTCTTTTTGTAATCAATAATGTTGCTCTTGATGAGAGCAGCAGCACCTGTGGAGACTTCGTCACCTTCGGCATTACCAATGAAATAGGGTGTGCCAATGTGGTTGTCGTCGAGCTTGTTAATCCATCGGAAACCACCCACATGTAGGGCTTCGGCGATGCTGTCGAAGTTTGCACTTCCATCCTCATTGGTTAAAGGAATGGTCCTTTTGATAATGTTTTCGTTATTGTTAGGATCTACCAGTTCAATCTCAGCCTTGGAGGCTATCTTGCCAACGAAACTATAGGTAACGGTATCAATAGTATATACAAGTTCTTTGGAGAGTTTTTTGATCTCCTGAGCTTTGTCATATTTGTCCTGAACTTTGGCAGGGTTGTTCTTTAGGGCATTCTCGAAATTCTCGTAGGTGTCCTCCAGTTTGAGCACCATGTTCTCATTGGATTTCGTCATGGCGTTACCTACGGTCTTGAAGCCTTCCACAACCTCGGCCGACACGTTCAGTGCCAACATGGCGGTGTACACGAGGTACATCATCTGAATCATTTTTTGTCGCGGGGTTTCCGGACAGTTTGAAGCACCCATACTTTTCTAATTAGTGACTAATGAATTATTAAAGTGTACAGTTGGTTATATAGTTATGCTGTAAGTCTTAGAGACGGGTTTGCATAGCAGCAAGCATATTGCCGTAAACATTGTTGAGTTCGGCAACTTTGCGAGAAAGAGCATCCACCTGTTCTTTGTATTTGAGTACGCCTTCTGCACTTCCGGCAAAATTGGCCATCATGGCCTGGATGCGTTCCTCAACCTCCTTGGTGGCTTCAAGCTGACTGGTAGAGGTCTGAAGCTGCATCTCGTACATGGCGTTGACTGATGCCAGGCTGCTGGCCAGTTTCTTCATCTCATCAGCATAGGAAGCATCCCCGCTAGTAAGTGCCTGTGCGGTCTCCTCATAAATGGTGGTGAGGTTGTTGACGGCTTCGGAGGCAGTCTTCATCTTGTTGACGGCTTCAGAAGCACTATCAAGACTGCTGACAAATTTGTCGGTGGAGGCAGCAGCAGAAGCGATACCACTAATTGAATTGGCGCTCTCGGCCAAGTTCTCCATGCCATGACCCAAACGTTCAATCAGTTCGGGAGTGATGTTGGCTTCTTCAAGCATTTGGTCAAGTCGAGCAGTAAGCGGGTCGCTGCTGACGGGCAAATTATTCTCTTCTTCAGAACTCAGAAGTTCATTTTTATTGGCACTTGCGATAGCCTCGGGACTGTCCATGCCGGCCAGCTGAGGATAAACAAGGGTCCAGTCGAACTCTACGTGAGGGGGCTCGAATGCAGAAAGGAAGAAGATGACGGTCTCGGTACCCATACCGATAATCAGCATGACGGTACCACCAGGCCAGTGGTTAATCTTGAACAGAGCACCGATGATAACGACGGCGGCGCCCCATCCATAAAGCTTGGACATGAAGTTTTTATATCCTTTACTGCGTACTAAATTGTCTAACCAACTCATTGTATTCTCTTTTTAAGTGTTACTTAATGATTAAATGTATTTTTTAGTTATTTTAGTCTGGTGGTATCTATTAATAGACGTTGGATGCGGTCTTCAGGTTGTCGCCCTTAACACGGCCCATGTAAGGCTGGATGCAACGGAAACCAATGTAGCATTTGCTGGTATCTTGGAATTCGAAGGAACGGGTCTGAACCTGGATGTAGTATTTCTGGTCTTTCCAGCTACCGCCACGGATGACTTTGCGCTTCATGGCGATAGGATCGCTCTCCTGAGCATTGTAGTTGTAGTAGGGCGAGAGGGCGTTGGCAACGATGTAGGTGGACTCGTTGTAAGCATCGGAGCACCATTCGGAGACGTTACCGGCCATGTCATACAGACCGTAGTCGTTGGGAGCATAATGGCCTACCACAAGGGTGCGGACACCGCCATCGTCGTCGTAAGCTCCACGCAGGGGCTCATAGTTGGCGAGGAAGCAGCCGTTCGGGTTGCGGACATAGGGACCACCCCAAGGATAGCTCTCAGCGGCTATGCCACCACGGGCAGCGAATTCCCACTCAGCCTCGGAAGGCAGACGGAAGTCGTTCATGTGCTCGTAGTTGATGCTGGCCAGATAGTCGTTGAGGAATTTGCTACGCCAGATGCAGAAAGCCTTAGCTTGCAGCCAGCTGATGCCAACGACAGGATAGTTGTCGAAGGCAGCGGAGCAGAAATAGTTGCGGGTGAAGTCATCGTTCATGGAGTAGGTGTAGTCATGAACCCAGCACAGGGTGTCGGGATAGACGTTGATGCGCTCTTTGTGAACGAAGGCGGTGCGGTTGTTCAAGCCTCTGGGACGAGCGGTATAGAGGGTGCCGCGATGCTCTTCTCTGTTCTGGGCGCTCATTTCCTTGCGGGACGCATCGGCATAGTCAATCCAGTAGTATTCATAATTCAGCTTGGAAGCATCGATTTCACGACGGCCAAAATATCTATCTTTCTCAGCCACATAGAGGTCGGTGAGGGCTTCGCGAACTTCAGGCGACTCCCAATCAATCTTGGTCTTATAGTTGATGTTTGGCGGGTCGAGGGGCTCACCATACTCATTTTCCTCAATCTGGTAGCCATCCATACCACCTTCGGCCAGCATTTTGCGAACCATGGAGTCGGTTACCCAAGCAACAAACTGGCGGTATTCGTTATTGGTGATTTCGGTCTCATCCATGAAGAAAGAGGCCACCTGCATGGTACGAGGCTGGGAAGTAACACCATAGGTGTTGTTCTGAACGCCAGCACCCATGCTGAAGTTTCCTTGATTGACGAAGACCATGCCCTTGAGGTCGATGTCCTCAAATTGGTTACGGTCCAATACGCCGGTTAGTTCACCGTTGGAGGATTTTGAAGAGCAACCGGAGAGAATGACCACCGAGGCTGCAAGTAAGAAAAATAACTTTTTCATATAATGTACTTTTTTGTTTATTCGTTTATAATATTATATTGTATATTTTAAAAAGATACTCTTTCGTTCAAATAAACTTGTGGTTATTGTTCTTATACGTAGTTTTGTTTAAAAAGTTTCTTTTTTAATTATTTTTACGTTTTAGGTTTAGTCGAGTAGCATGGTGTTGCCGTAGCGGGTGTCGGGCTTACGAGGTATCACGACCTTGAAGGCGAACTTCAGATAGAGCTCGAGAGATCCGAAACTTCTTCCGGGCTTGTAAGCACCCAGGTTGCTAGTAGTGATATCGTAGGAAACACCGATGTTGAATTTCTTCCAATGGACACCGGCCAGCAGGTAGAAAGCGTCATCGACACGGTAGCCCAGACCTCCCCAAAAGGCATTGCGGTAGTCCACCAAGCAGGAAAGGTCGGCCTGGAAATAGCTGAGGCCGGCGGTCTTGAGTAAGGCAGAGGGTCTGATGCGGATAAGCGGGGCACTTGCAGGAGTGTAGTCATATCCACCCATGAGGTAGGCGGTGCGAGCGTTGGTGAAAGCAATTTCGTCGCTGTGAGCACCCAAGAGATTTTTGACAGAGAGTCCCAGATAATATTTGCCGGGAACTTGATAATAGATACCGACGGCTCCGTCGATGAGCATGGCTGAAGCGTTCTGAGTGCCGAGCACGGGGTCGTAATCTTCAGTTCCAACTAAGCTTTCAACATCGAGCGTGCTGTTGAGCAAGTCGACCTCGATGCCGGCGGAGAGGTTACCCTCGCCCCAAAACATGCGGAAAGCATAGTCGAGGGCAATCATATTGTTCTTGTGGTAACCGATATTGTCGTTGACAAAGGTAAGCCCAATGCCGCCGTGGAGGAATTTGACCGGCATGTCAAAGTTGAAGAGGATGTCGGTAGGTGTTGATCCTGCTTTGCCGTTCGTGGTAGGGGCATCAAGCTTAAGACCCATCCATTGATTTCTGTACATTGCCGTAGCGCAGATGGAGCCAGAACTGCCAGCATAGCCAGGATTGTAGGACATCCTGTTAAACATATATTGCGAAAATTGGGGCTCCTGCTGGGCCATGGTTGCACATGAAAATCCCAACGCTATCACCAAAAGTGATAGTTTCTTGCTCAATTTGATTCTCATGCGAACGCTCATTTTAATATCATGTAATTATTTAATTATCTTTTATATACATTAATGTCTGGGTTGCTCTTCTGTCGAAAAGACAAACCAGATTTTGACTTGCAAAGATAGCAATAATAATTTATATTTGATATTTTTTTCTCATTTTTTTTTCTTTTTTCTTTTTGATGCTCTATTTTTCATGTAGGATGAGACAACTGTCGGGGAAAAGGTCTATTAGTTCGGCCTGTGTTCTAACGGCGTTGCTGCGTGTGCTTTCCAGTACTAGGATAAGGCGTATTTCTTTATTCTGTTTATTGCTCTGTAACAATAATTTAGACTGCATTTCGTCAGGCAGTCTTTTCCGCTCCAACCATGCTGCGTATTGCGACCCTACGGTGCATAATTCTAAGTCATAAAAGGGTCCCTTGGGAGGGGTCTTTTCGACGACAATCTCCTCCTTCATATTTGCTGTTGGGGCCTCCAGCGTGTCTTTTTGAGCCAAGGCTTGTTGTTGGATTGTGTCGGATGCCTTTTTGGCTTTAGCCTTGGAGGTGGTAGAAGGCTCTTTTTGAGCTAATTGGACGGTGGGGGTGCTCTCTTCCTCTGAATCCTTGGTGGCATGCGGATAGGGTGAAATCCTTTTCCGTTTGCTCTTGTCACGATAAGCCATATACTCTGCTGTGGTCATGGCAAGTGTATCCTGGTTGGCCCATAGCATGTAGCCGACCGAAGGGTCTAATGTGGTCACACTCACTTTTCCAGACCCCTTAATGCCTAATGCGTGAATGGCTATCTTTGTCATGTCCAGGATGTTGGGCTTTGGACATCGGTCGTTGACACGCACTACCACGCTTTGGTCGGTAACAGGATAGGTGACAAGTAGGTATGTGCCAAAGGGAATGGTTTTATGTGCTGCCGTGTACTGGTTCTGCCGAAAGATTTCCCCATTGGAGGTGTGCCTGCCCACAAATTTGTCGGCATAGTAGGTGCCCAACAGGGTGACACTCTTGGAGGTATTGCCATTCGTGTCTGTGCTGTCGGGTTCGGTCTGTGCAAAAACAGGAATAAACAATACAAGCAGTAATAATATGAATGTTAACTTTTTGATAGTATGTGTGTTTTAGTTAATATTACCATTTTAGGGCATCATGCTCTTCGTCGTCAGGGTTAAACCACTGGCCATGAAGGCGCAATGTCTGTTCTATGATATCGCGTACACACCCGTGGCCGCCTGGCTTGATGGATATGTAGTCGCTGATTTCCTTGATTTCGGTGGCGGCATCTGCGGGACATGCAGCCACCCCACAATGGCGCATCATCTGGTAGTCGGGGATGTCGTCTCCCATACACACAACTTGCGATTCTGTGAGGTTGTTTTTGGCTAAGAAACTTTTGTATGTATCCAGTTTGTTGCTGCAGCCTGTCATGCATTGCGAAACACCGAGTGCTTTCATCCTGTTGTCGATGCTAGGGGAGGTGGCCCCCGAAATGATGGCGATGATATAGCCCTTCTTGGCGGCATATTGTATAGCGTATCCGTCCTTCACGTCGGCACAACGAATCATATCGCCATTGTTGTAGGTCCAAACGCTCCCGTCGGTCATCACGCCGTCGAAGTCGAAGACAAATGCTTTTATGTCATGTAATTTTTCTTTGTAATTAATCATTTTCTAAATTGTCTTTGGTAGTTGTGTTAGTGTATTGTGTGTGTTGATAGGCATATTGTAGCACCTCTTCATATACTGCGCGCCAGCCTTCCCATCCGAAGTCCTCGCACAGGTTCTGATTGTGGAAGATGCAGCTGAAGGTGCCGTCCACAGCCTTCACTTCGTCTATCAGGGTGTGATATAGCTTGATGGCCTCATCGGGAGAGAGGTTCATGTGGGTGTGGAAGGTGGTGTCCATGGCGACGAAGGGGTGTATGTTGAGGTTGATTTCCTGATTTCTGCTAAGGTGGAAGAAGGGCAGAGTGGAGCAGGAACCATTGCGGAAGCCTGGTTGGTCGGCAAATCCCATGGAGTAGTCTTGGGTGATGCCTTGTTTCTCTAAATTGCTGTATCCTCGCGGTAGAGTGAATCGGAGGAAATGGTATCGGTTGCGGTAGATGGGCCTATGTAGGATTTCGGCCAAACGTTGGATTTCTTGCTCCAAACGTTTGGGTTCCATCGCGGAATCGTAAGAGCCGTGGATGCCCACTTTGGAGTGGTCGCCGATATGTTGCAGCAGTTGCCTGAATTCGTTGTTGAGGTAGGAGATGGGTTTGTCGTGCAGGCTGTAGTCGCCCAGCAACGCAAAGAATATCAGCGGGAACCGGTATTGTTTGTTGAGGTTGATAATATAGTCGAATGTGTCGTATGGGTCTTCTTCCTTTTTCTTTAGGACACGTATGCGGTGTTTGACTTCGGCAGGGTCTCTGCGATGGATGCCGTCGCGCAGGATGCCCATGCAGGTGCGGAACCAGCCTTTGTGTAGATAGCAGTAGGCAGAGTCTATGTCGATGGTGGGCTCGAAGCTGAAGTTCCTTTTCAAAAAGACTGTTTCTGGATAGTGTTCTAAAATCAAGTCTTTAATCATCAATGCCCATCGTTCTACGACGGGGGTTAGATGAAAACCATTTTTGTAGGCCAGGGTTTCTGTGATGAGTATCCTACCGTGTTGGTCTTTCCTGTGGGGAAGGTATTCTTCGTAGCGTGAGAGCATGTAGAAGATGGCTGCCAGGGGGTCGAAGGGGAGGGCAGAGTCTTTGTGGAAGACGGGGAAGATGGCGGGAGTGCCATTGAAGTCGAAATAGCGACATTCCTGCTCCCCAATCATGGTTTCAAAAAGCAGATGTGTGGATTTGAGGAAGATGGCATCAACGGAAGCTATCGGTTGAGGTGCATAGCAAAGTTTGGCTTCCGGGTGGTGCACCAGGGTGTCGGCATCTGTGGTAATGGCAAATTCAGTTTGGAGAATATCCCGCATGACTACATTAATAGTGTAGCCTAATCTGTTGGTCAGTTTTGGGACATATATGAGCAGCATGGCATGTTGCTTTTAAAAATGCAAATATACAATTATTTTTTTGATTAACAAGAAAATGTTGCATTTCTAACAATTTTATGCTTTCCATTGGAGTCTTGTCTCATGCCCAACTTCCAGGGTGACGGGCCTTCCTAGAATCATGGCATGGTTGTATAGGCCGTTATGCCCGGCAGGAAAGTCAAAGCTAACTGGGAAACTGTATTCCTTCACGCAGTCGCTCACGATTTCTTCTGCTGTTTTGCCAAATTTTATGGTGTTGTCATGCATGTCGCTCAGCTGTCCCACCACAAGTCCCAACAAGTGGTCGAACATCCCGTTGCGTTTTAGGTTCATCATCATGCGGTCGATGTGGTAGAGATATTCGTCCAAGTCTTCTATGAAAAGGATTTTGTTTGTTGTATCTATTTCACTTTTGGAGCCGCAGAGGCTGTATAGAATCGAAAGATTGCCTCCTACCAGCACCCCCTCGGCCGTGCCTTTACGGTTTAGCCGGTGAGGCTTGCAAGAATACTCTAATTTCTTGCCAAACAATGCTTCTCTGAGTGTATCGGTTGCCGGATAATTGTTTGCAAAGGCATCTGTCGTGATGTTGATGGGCATAGTGGCATGGAGCGTTTCGATGCCGAATTGCTGATGGATGTGGCTGTGCAATACGGTCACATCGCTATACCCCACAATCCATTTGGGCACTTTCTGGAATTGTGTAAAATCCAGCTTGTCGATGATCCTCACGGTGCCATATCCACCCCGCGCACAGACAATGGCTTTGATGCTGGGGTCGTCCAAGAGCCCTTGCATCAGCTGTGCCCTCGTGTCGTCACACCCCGCAAACTGATTTTCCGAATCAAACAAATGGTCCGGCAAAAACACCTCCAGTCCCCATTTCTCAAATAATTTGATGGCTGGCAACAACTCTTCTTTTGTCACCTTTCGCGCCGGAGCGGCAATAGCGATTTTATCGCCTTTTTTCAGATATTCAGGTCGTATCATTCCACAATAACGTATGTTACCTACTTTTATTGCCCACTATTTCCCAATCGCTATCCTATAGAAATGCTTGTCTCTAATGAATGGGATTCGGGCATGGTAAGACAGCGGGATAATAAAGCCTCGAAGGGGCTCTTTTGTCATCCCCTTCGAGGCTGTTATAGGTGTTTGTAATCTATCTATGTTAGAATAGTCCCGCGGCTCGTAGGCCGTTCACAAGATAGCGTATCAGGAAGAGTGTGGCCAGCACCCACATGGTGATGCTGATTTTCTTGGCGCGGCCGTGGCCACTAAGACCGTTGAGGACAACGAAAACGATTACACCAATCATGATGCCTTCAGAGATGCTGTAGCAGAGCGGCATCAGCAGCATGGTGAGGAAAGCTGGGATGGCTTCGCTGTAATCGTTCCAGTCGATCTTGGAGATGCTGGAGCACATCATCACACCCACGACGACCAGGGCAGGGCCTGTGGCGGCAGCGGGAATGGCCAAGAAAAGCGGGCTTAGGAAAAGTGCCAAAGCAAAGCAGATGGCAATCACTAAAGCGGTGAGACCCGAACGGCCCCCTTCGCCCACGCCAGCTGCACTCTCGATATAGGTGGTAGTGGTGGAGGCACCCATGCAGGAACCTACGGTGGTGGCAACGGCATCAGCCATCAGAATGCGGCCAATCTTGTCAATCTTACCATTCTCATCCACCATGCCGGCTTTCATCGAAACACCTACCACGGTGCCGATGGTGTCGAACATATCGATGAACAGGAAGGTGAAGACCACGATGAGCATATCCCAAGTGAAGATGTGGTGGAATTCGAACTGGAAGAAAATGGGCTCAATCGAAGGCGGCACCGAGGCAACGCCATTGAATTGAGTAACACCCATGGGGATGCCGATGAGGGTGGTGACAAGGATGCCCCACAGGATGCCGCCCTTGACGTTCAGCACCACCAGCAAGCTGGTGATGAAGATGCCGATGAGGGCCAGCAGGCCGCTACGGTCGGTCAGATCAAAGAGGGTGACAAAAGTGGCGTCGCTGTGGACGATGATGCCTGCGCTCTTCAAGCCGATGAAGGCAATGTACAGGCCAATACCCACGCTGATGGCGGCCTTCATGCTGGTGGGAATAGAGTCCACAATCAGCTCGCGCACCTTAAAGATAGACAACAAGATAAAGATAATACCTTCAATCAGAATGGCCGTCAGGGCAAATTGCCAGCTGTAACCCATGCCGAGACAGACGGTGTAAACAAAGAAGGCATTCAGTCCCATGCCTGGAGCCAAGCCGAAAGGTTTCTTGGCCCACACGGACATGATGAGTGTACCCACGATGGCTGCCAGAGCGGTAGCGGTGAAGACGGCATCGGTGGGCATGCCTTGGTCGGCCAGGGCACTAAAGATGCCGGGGTTGACGGCCAAGATATAGGCCATCGTCAGGAAGGTGGTGATGCCGGCTATGATCTCGGTCCTGATGCTGGTGACGTTGGGGTCGAACCCAAATACTTTCTTAAGCATAGTTCATGTGTTAGGTTATACCAAATAAATTTAGAAAGCCCACTTGATGCCAGCGCAAGGAGCCACGTTGAAACCCTCGTTCTTGGCCCATTCGAGGCCAGTGTGCCAGCCGCCTGCAAAGTTGTAGGCAATCTCTACCTCGCCGCCAATCATCAAGTTGGGGCAGTTGAAGAACTGACCGATATTATACCAAATCTGAGGCTCCGAAAGCACAACGAGGGAGTTGTCGCCAAAGGTGTTTTCGCTCCACACATCCAAGAAACCGGAGAACGTCAGACCGTACACACCAAACAGGTGTTGCATGCCCCACACGAAAGTGAACTGGAAAGGCAGGTAGTTCTGCATGCCGCGGATGTCTTTATACATCAGCTCGAAAGTAAAAGTATTGGTGAAGTCGGAGTTGTGCAGGAAATACTCCACACCAAAGAGCCAGCAGTTTCTAGCGTTATTTCCACCGTTCCACTCCACGTGCAGGCTGAAGGGGTCCAAAGCTGTACCGTGCCAGAAATTCAGGGCGCGGCTGATTTCGGTGTAGTAGCCTACGGGTTCCGGAAAATCGAACGGGTGATAGATATCGTTGAAGAAGAAGGTGCTACCCCAGTTATCACCCTTGAACATCTCAAGGGTTGTGGTAAAGTGACCACGGTTGAAGTCGTACATTTCTTGAATGTTGGTTTGAGCCTTGGCTCCAACAAATGCCAGCAGCATGGCTGCAACTAATACGATTTTTTTCATAATAAGGATTTTTGGTTGATAATTAATGCTTTATTACTGTGTTTAAATTCATTCTTTTTGAAAAATTAAAGTGCAAATATACGGACTTTTTGTAATTATAACAAATTTTTAACATTTCAAGAGGGCACTTCCGGCAGCTAATCCTTTGCCTCTGGTGTTGTTTCCGCCTCTGCATTATTTTCGTTCGGGTCGGGCAACACCACAAAATCGCCATGCTCTTTTACATACTCAATCAATTCTCTATAAAACTTATGTTTTTCAAGTGTCTCGGCATTGCCTAAGATGATGAGCTTCATTCTTGCTCGGGTAATGGCCACGTTCATTCTCCGCAGGTCGCGCAGGAATCCGATGGTGCCCTTCTCATTGTCACGTACCATACTGATGATGATTACGTCCCTCTCCTGGCCTTGGAATCCGTCAACGCTGTTCACCGAAATCTGCTTTCTCAGCGTGCGGAAGAAGCGTTGCCAACGCAGCAGTTTTCTTATCAGTCTCACTTGTGCCCGATAGGGTGAGATGATTCCAAAGTCCACCCGTTCATCCTGTATCTTGCCAATACCAATCATTTCTATATAGTCGCGCAGGGTGTGTATCAGCAGCCGTGCCTCCTCGGCGTTGCTACGACTGAGGGTGCGACTCTCCTTTTCGCCAAAGTGGCATTGCGACGTGTCTAACCACATCAGCGGAGTGTCGATGGGCGACACCAACTGGTTGGCCACCTGGGGTGCCGCCGTCAGCTTGCCGTGGTAGAACCAGCGGGACGAAAACCCCATGATTTCTTTGTTCATCCGGTACTGCACGGTCAGCATCGACACGCTCTCAGGCTTGCTCTTGGCTACTTTCTGCATCAGGGTTTGGTCCAATCCCCCACGGGCTGCCTCCAAGCATTTGATGGTGGGCGGCAGCTGCTGGTGGTCGCCACTAAAGATGACGCGGTCGGCCTTCAGTATGGCCGCCCAGCACGCTGGCTCTAATGCCTGTGCGGCTTCGTCGATGAAAAGGGTGGAGAAGTGTTTGTGCTCCAAGATATGGTAGGCACTACCGATAAGGGTGCAGGAAACCACGCGGGCTTGGTCGAAAAGGTCATATTGGATGCGGATTTCCAGCTCTGTGGCGCGGTCTCTCAATTTGGCTAGCCGTGCCTGCTTTTCGCGTGACTTGCCATCTCCCACATGGCCTTCTCGTAGCGTCCGGCGGATGTTCCATAACTCAGCATAGTCGGGATGTGCCGCGTAGCGTCGCTCATAGCTACAATCCAACATCTCGTTACTCATTCTCAAGGGATTGCCTATGCGCAACACGTTCACCCCACGTCGCGATAGCTGTTCGCTAATCCAATCCACAGCGGCATTGCTGGGGGCGCATACCATGACCTGTGTTTCCCGTTGCAGGGTTTCGATGATGGCTTCTACCAAAGTGGTGGTCTTGCCCGTTCCTGGAGGGCCATGTACGATGGAGACCTCTTGTGCCTCTATCACTTTTTGAACCGCTTCCTGTTGGCTGAGGTTGAGCCAAGGGAAGGAAAGTCGCGGTAGGTTGCGGTATGAAGGATGTAGGGGGCCGATGAGGGTGTCGCGCAGATGGACGAATTTCTCGTTGTCGCTATGCATGGCTTGCGATAGGGCATCCAGCATCACCCGATAGCTGGTAGTGTCAATTCCTATCTGTATTCCCAGTAGGTGGTTTTCGTCCAGGGTTTTTATGGATTGTAGGGCACTTTTGTAGGGCAGCGTAATGCCCATGATGCCTACGTCGGCCTGTTCCACAAAGCATTGGTAGGGCAGTTCTTTCACACTCTGTCCGTTGTCGGATAGGTAAAAAAGGCTCACAGGCTTGCCGGGCTCGAATTCTATGTCGGTTTCATCCTCTGCCACTTCGTAGGTGAGGGTTAGCACCAACTGGTCTAGCGCGTTGTACTCGTTGCGGCCCAGGGTGATGGGGTAGCGGCAGCCGGGCTCCTGCATGCGGCTTCCAATACGGTCGGCAGTAAGCGATTGGGCATAGGCTTCGCGTTCGTAAGCCATCTCTTTTTTTAGTAGTTCGGCCAGTCTTTGCAGCGATGCGATGGGATTATTACTTTCCATTATCTTTTTTATTCAGAGGTGGGCGGATGCGATTGTTGTGCCCACGAATGGCTTAATAACGCAGTTCTTTTATTTTTATTTCCCCATTATTCAGAAATGCCTTTCTATAGATTCAACCTTGAAGTGCAACACTGTTGTGCAAAGATAGTAAGAATTTTTGTTTCGGGGAAGAATAATCCAAATTTTTTCTAGGGCGAAGGTTTAGTTCAGTCTGGACAAAGAGGATGAAG
>JAEEGG010006361.1_pt1 | contig 27726 bp, 26 predicted proteins | sample 9134161 | NCBI WGS metagenome assembly JAEEGG01 (sample SAMN16246543, study PRJNA631951) | gut metagenome | biome: gut microbiome; feature: rumen; material: CR-attached | host: Bos | place: Iran: Karaj | collected 2018-10 | reverse complement strand
GCTTCGGCCATGCCCCTGCTGAAGGCTACGTACGCCCAGGAAGACAAGGAGGCGACACTGAAAAAGGTTGCCGACGTAGAACAGAAACTGTGCGATATGGGGCTAAAATCCGCCGCAGACCTTTACCGCAAGGGCGTGATGGAGACGCTTACCTACCTCGACTTCCCGCACGAACACTGGCGCAGCATAAGGACGAACAATATCCTAGAACGCCTGAACCGGGAGATACGCAGAAGGACACGGGTTGTGGGTTGCTTCCCGGACGGGGAATCTGCCCTGATGCTTGTGTGCGCCAGGCTAAGGCATATCGCCACGAAGGAATGGGGTACCAAGAGATACCTGAACATGAAGCATCTCTACGAGCAGGAAAAGGAAAACGAGCTGAAACGGGAACAGGAAAAGGACGGAAATGTAGCCTAGATCTGATGTTGGAACAAACTATTTTTGCGAAAAACCCTTGACACTACCATTTCTCCTGGCTTTCTTCCTTAAAAAGAAAGGAAAACTTGTTATTGTCATTTGAATAAAAATGCAGAACGTCTTCTTTATTGTAGGCATCAACCACAACAAAGCGACATCCCGTCTTATTATGGTCGCTCAAGAACCAAGCCTTGATAAAATCAATTATTTGCGACCCGATTCTCTGGTTCCGGTACTTTCTGCTAACACCCAAACGACCAATCAACACAGCCGGGTAATTACGCCCCTGCTTGACCCACGGAATAAGCTTCACAAGTCTCCGTTTGGCATTATTCGGTAACTCGGCAACACGGATTGCAGAATTGGACAACGTAAAGACAGCCGCGATGTCACCTTCCAAAGCAGACAGAAAACAATACGAACGTCCAAGCAACTGGGCATCGTAGTTAAAAGCATCTTCCTGAAAAAACGCGTTTAGGTCTTCATCGCCACAATCAAATGCCGGGAGTTTCCCGGCGAGTTCCTTGTTATAGCGACGAAAAAGAAAATCTTTTTCTAGAATCAAATGAATCCGGCCTCTTTCAAAATCAAATCAGCCTTGCGAATCTGCTCGGAAAAATCCTGCTTTCCGCGCACCTTTGTAGCGCGTTCGGCCGCAAGGGCGAACGCTAGGGCTTCTTGCCCCTTCAAGGTCGGTATAGGTCTGATTTCAAGTGCCATAGCCTAAATATAGAATTAACTCAACCAAAATGCAACAATACTCGTAATAGAACACCCTAAATATACATTCCTGTTTTGTCACAAAGTGTCAAAATGGACTTTTTCTCAAAAAAAAGAATAATGGGCGTTCCCCGGCCAGGGCCGGGGGCGGGCTCTCGCGGCATAAAATTGCGGCCTCACGCCGCAATTTTTTCGCCTAGAGGGCCGAGCGCAGTTGACGAGCGGCCCTCCCGGCCCTTCGGGCTTCCATCCCTAACGCAGATGCGGGAGTAAAAGGCTATTAGCCTAACGCAGACGCGGAACTCGAGACTTCACTTCTTTTTTTACCACAAATACCCCAGCGGGTTAGAAAAAAAAGCAATCATCACTCATCACAAGTTTTATTTTTCCATGTATTCAAGAAATCTTTTGCCCATAGGGGTTACGCCGGCACCTGATTCATCAGGTTCATCCGATTCTTTGAATATCATAAAGGAACCTCTTTTATCGTATCCCGACAAATCAGAACAAAAGACCAAGCCCAATTGTTCTAATTGTGTAGCAAAGAATCTGAACCTATATTTCTCTAACGGAAAAACCGCATTATTTTCTGAATACAAATTATAAAAATTCGCCCATGAATCAATTGTTTTCAAAGAACTTTCAAATTGATTCATAAAATTCAAGATTATTATTTCCTGCACATTTATTTTAGCAAGAGCATCTACAAACAATCTTTCATCAGAGTCTTCATATTCAAGCCGTTTTTGTAACACACTCTTATAAATTTCCGCAACAGATTTGCGCTTTTGAATTGTGTTAAGAGAATGCACCCTATTAAGAATATCAATCATCAAATTAACATAACTATCCGAAGTCAGATATTCTTTAGTGATTAAATTTTTCGAATCAAGTTCATCGTATTTTTCTTTCAAATTCTGAAGTATTTCTCGTGTGTTGTGCTGATTTATTTCAGCAACAGCGCCTCCTAACAAAGCATATAGAACAGAAACCCAAGGATTAACAACAGCCAAAGCTGCTGAGCCTGCTTTTACCAATGGTCCAATTATCGTCATGAATTCAGACGAATCTATATTTGAAAAATCAGATGACAATTCACCCATCGTAGTCCTCTTTATACATTACTCTATTCCAAATACATCGTTTATTGAAAAATTTTCTTGTTTTCTACAAACAATATGCAACTTTTCAGGATTCCTGATTCTCTTTCTGCTCAATCTATACGAAGCAATCATAATATCTAAAATCCGGATACGCCTTTTTAGTTTCGTGCGAAATTCATCTAGAAACACACTCGATATATCTCCGTAATAATGAAAATTCAATTCTGCTTTATTGTGTTTTAGGCACAATGGAGATGAAAAGCGAGGAATAAACGAACAAATCAAAAGAATCAACTGAAGAGCAAGCGAAACAACCAGAACTACTTCACAAGCACTAGTCAAAACACAAGGTTTACACGTTTCTACAAAAGCAGCGCCAAGTAAACCAACAGCAACCGCATTTTTCGTTTCAGCAAATTTAACCCATTCAACCGAACGCTCTAGTTGCCTATCGAGATCATATACCGTGGCATTATCATCCATATTATCGCTCCTTATGGATTTAAATATACCCTCTTTTAAGCATAGAAATAATTTAAGCAATAAGAATATCAAGAAAAACAAACAAAAAGGGCATTTTTAAGAGGCGCAAGGCAAATCGAAACCTAAAGATAAACACAAATATTATATTATTCCTAAAAGCAGTAAACAAGGATGTATTGTTATGCAATCTGGCAAAAATTACACTAGTAACTATCCCAATTTCGATAATAGAGAATTTGATTTCTTTAACGAATACAACATTCAAAAAAAGAAGAAAAAAGAAATCAGTTTTTGCCTTGCATACATTCAAGACAAGTTACAGCACCAATCCATATCAGCCATAGTGGGAGCCGGTTTTAGCAAAAACGCAAGTTCATTTTTTCCAAATTGGGCCGAATTACTAATAGACGCATATCTGGAAATGAATCCTCTTGAGAATAAAGAAAAAAACAAAGAAAAGGACGAATCTTACAGAAAGAAAATTGCCGAAACAATCCACAGGAAAGGCGAACCAAAAATTGCTTCTGAATATGAAAATTTTAAAGGAATGAGAGAATCTTTAGATTTATATATAGAGGAACACATATCAAAAATTCAAAACGGCGAATTAAATCTCGACATTCATCAAGATTTCCTGAATTTGAATTGGTGTGACGTAATAACAACCAATTGGGATTGTTTATTAGAAAAAGCCAACGCAAAGATGAATCAATACCAATTAGTCACCAATGCAAAAGACCTGAGAATTGACAATAAAAAACGGATTATCAAAATTCATGGTTCTATACGAGAGAACCCTTCTAAGAAAACATATGAATATGATGGTTGTTTTGATCACATCTATATCATAACTGAAAAAGATTATAACACCTACCATACAAATCATGAAGGATTTTCCGACTTTATGAAAGTAAAAATGTTAGAAAACTCTTTTTGTTTATTTGGCTTTTCTGGAACTGACTGGAATTTTAGATTTTGGATAAAAGAATTAAAAAGAATGATGACTAAAGGAGGAGAAACAAAGAATTTAAACCCCATTTTTCTATTCGACATAACACCCCAAGAATACGGACCAGACGAGAAACTATTTTTCAAAAACAATTATATCATTCCATTAAAAATTGATGATGTTTTAAGCTACATCAGCGACAATTCCAATCTAAACCCAGAAACAAACCGCAACAAATCAATACAAGAAAAATTCTCCCTAATTTTCAAGTATTTCTCACCACAAAAGGATTCAAAACCGGCACGATTCAACAACAATGAAAAGGTCCATTCAGCGATTCTTCGTGATTTTCAAAACAAAAATGACAAGAATTCCCTAAAAAATTTAATTATCAAACATCCTACATTTCCGACATTCAGTTTCTTTAATCTAACATACACTAGACTAATTACAAGAAAACTATTGCCCATTTACCATCAACTCAGTTCTTGGACAGAAAATGACTATGTATTCCTGTATTCTTGGTGCCTAAGTAATTTCTTCTCCTTATCTCAACTATTTAAAAAACCTCAAATCGAACTCATTATCAAACAATACATAGAAAAGAGATACTATCTAAGCAAAGCTCAAATTTTCTCTGATATTATTTTTAAGCACTTTGTAGATCTTGGCGACGAAAAAAGCATAGATTCATTCGCAAAAGCAACACATCTGCAAAACAGCGATTTATTAAACTTTCACAAATGCAAACTTTACACAAAGCAATTAGAATATAAAAAACTAAAGAACATTCTTGCCAATTGGCAAATCGAGACAAAAGCGAACATAGATCCTCGTTTCCCGTTATGCAAAATCAATGCATTGACAGTTTTCGAGAACAGTCGATTTGAAAGCAGTTATTCAATTCAAATCAAAAAGTTATTCGAAATCGCCTTACGCACAAGCAAGAATGCTAAATTTTCTCAAATACACATATTCGTTCTTTTGTATTACAAGTCCTATATGCAGCGTTCATGGCAAAAAATTCCGAATGACCTACAATTAGAACTAGACAATCTTCAAGACAGAAAATATAATCATCCTCATAATTTTATAGAATCCATAAACAGCAAACAAAAAAAAGAAGCAGTCAAGCCCAATTCTAAAATACGATACCAAAATACAAACACTATCCCAATTGACAATTTTGAAGAACTTTCTTCAAGACGAGTTCTTAATTTCTTTGACTACACATGCTTACCAATGGCCGGGTTCCTGTCGGGAAATGAGTTTATCAATCTTTTAAAAGAATGTAAAACACAGCCGGACATTTCATTTCACCTTTATTCACAAGCAATTCCTTATTGCGGGCACGACTCTGATGAAGATTTCTTAAAAAGCGCTATACCATTAGTTTTAAGGAACCTAAATTCAAACCAGCAAAGATACATCTCGCATAAATCATTCGAGATTTTCAAATATAAAATTGAAAATAATGAGGATCCACGAGTCTTTTGTTACATAATGGATGAAATCGTAAAGAGATCAAGTAAAGTTTTTCGAAAAGAGTATTTCGATTATTTCTACAACCACTTTTTCAGCCATTCCAAACAGTTTTATTCTCTAGAAAAAATGGCCGACAAGGGCCGTGTTTGGGGGATTTTTCCACCATTCATAAACTTTTTATCGAATCTAGACGACAACAAAAAACAAAAAAAATTCCTAGACTGGACGATAAATTGTAAAATATCCGAGGGATCAGATGCATTCTCAGGGTATTCATCATATTTCGACACACTCATCCTCAATTCAAAAGATAAAAGTTTTTTGAAAGAATACTTTCATTCTCCCAAGTTGATAAAAAAAATTACGGATTCCATAGACAAATCACTATTTTTCCTTCTTGACGCCTACGATTTTCTTGATTCAAAAACGCAAAAATTCACTAGAGATTACCTATCCCGAAACATGGCCCTAAACATCAGTCCATATTTCGTAAAAACATGTTTCTCGCCAAAATTAAAAAGCAGACTTTTAGATTTAATCATTAACAAAAATCATAAGACAGAAAGCGCTGCAGATTGGCCTTTATGCGATTATATTGAGATTTTACATAAAATCAAACGGCTAGAAGCAAAGGAACTTAACCAAATCTGCCTCTCACTAAAGAATCGTTTTCAACAACAAATCAATGACAAGCACGATGAATTCAATTCTCTTTTCGAATGGGATTTAAACCGTTATTTTGAAGTCCTTCAAAAAGCAGCAACCGATTTACAAGCAGAAAGAATCGGAGCTATCAAAGAATGTCTCGGTCTACTGCATCCTGTATACATCAGCAACGCTAAAGAAATATTACAATACGATTGGCTCAATACAACCGATAACCAGGCATTCAGAAACAACTTTTACAAGTCCTTCTCTTTTGCCAAATTTTTGCACCAAGAAAACAGCCATATTCGATATACAGGCCTAGTACTTTCAAAAATACTAACGCAGGAGAACCCTATTTTTGAAGCCATATTACAAATTTTCATCTATAAATGCCAGGACGATTTCTGGCGAGAACAATTAACCCAAGACGATACCATAATATTCTATGCCAAAAGCATTATCAAAAAATTCCAAAAAGAGATTCCCTTATGCTATGATGATCTCTTTATAAAGGAAAAAATCGAGGATTTAAAGAAAATTTTCAAGTTGTAGATTAAGTATTTAGCTCAAGAAATCGCATCACCATTTGAAACATATCCAGTCACTAACAATAACAACCGCAACCTATTTATTCAACGCCAGGCTTTAGAAATATGAAACTTATAATTTGCGGAAATGGGTTCGATATTCATCATAAACTGAATACTCAATATAAAAATTATCAACAGTATTTATTAGAAAAGGAGCCAACCATTCTTGAAAAACTATCAAAGATAGAATATTTTGACTTTGGCCTAGACACAATCAAAGAAAAAGGATCAGTTTTTTGGACAGATGTTGAGAACAATCTGTTCTATGATTTTATTAGACGTATCAGAGACTTAATAGAAAAAAGATTAAGTGAAGCTCGCAAGAAAGCTTCAGAAATGAGCTTAGAAGCAATTCTAGATGACAAAACAGAAGAGCCTCCCATCAATTTAGATTTATACGGAACCGGAGCCACCGCCTTACAAAGTTTTTCCGGATTGGCTCTATATAGATGGCTAAAGACCATTGACTTAACGAACATTCAAAAAGACAATCAACTTCATCTAGATGCAAATGATTTTTTCATAACATTTAATTATACCGATACATTAGAACAAATATACGACATACCAAATGATCATCTTTTTCATATACACGGAAGATTAAATGATGTACATACCCCTCAAACCGACCTTGACGTTCATAGCGTATTGCAATTTGGGAATCCCAATATAGATATTAATCTTATACCCATATATCTAGAACAAATATTTATGGAAAGCGATTTAGCATATCAACCACAAAAATGTATTGAAGAAATGAGATGCTTTTTCTCTCTATTCACTAAAGATCTTAAATCTAACGCAGAAAAACTCAAATCTTTTATTGGCAACAATAAATTCGATGAAATCATCATTATGGGGCATTCATATTTGGGTGTCGACAAATACTATTATAACGAAATACTGATTCCCTTTTATAGAAAAGCCAAATGGACCATATATTGCCATAATGACGAAACCATAATAAGCGCAAAAAGATTTTTCAGAGAGCACAAATTATCTGGATCAATAAAAGAATGGTAATCCCCTCATTTCAGAACAATAGGATTCTTCGAATCAATAAGCCAAGTTATCTAAAGCCTTTTTAATCTCACTTTGCTCAAAACCATTAACCAATATTGCACCTTTATCGTAACAAGCTTCAGGAATAGTACATGATGAGTTTAGTCTTACAACAACCAGCCCATTTCCTTTTTCATAATTTTTTTCAATTTCATATGATTGCCAATTTCTATAACCTATTCCTTTATAATCCCTGTGCCAATCATTTGAATGTTCTCCAATGATGGCAATCATATAATTTGCTTCACCTATTTTACGACTAAGCACATTCTTAATCGTCGCCACAGATGCCGTCTGGATTTCATCAGGCGTACAATCACTAATGTGGAAATCAATATTTGGATTCCTATTCCACGCCTCCAATAAATTATAGTATATGCGGTCATTTTCGTAATCGAACGAGCATACCGTCTTTTTACTAGCCATATTATCATACCTCCTTGAGTAAATTTCTTAACATTTTCGCCAGCCATCCGATGGGCTTGCATTTCTTAAACCATTCCGCCATTTTGTCGTGAATTTCGAAAAAATAGAACCAAGTTATAACAAAAATTGCTACGCATATAACTGTATCAACAATCAACACAGCACATGCTATACCACTATTCCATTCCTGTACAATATGAACAACATTAATTGCCATGAAAAGAATCGGAGCTAAAACTTTATAGAATATGTCTATAAAATTCAGAACCATGGGATATTTATCTATGTAATTGTCCCCCTCACGAGTAAAGATATTCTTATCATCAGTTTCTTCAAGAAGCAGCGAGATTTTCTTTTCCAATGTGCTCAGATATTTATATTGCCGTTCAACATAGAGAACGTCCTGAACATACCGTACCAAAACATAAGCGATTAAGACCCAAACTAGAGTTTGAAGAATGCAATTGCTAAATAGAATCGTTGCCTCAAGTTCCTTTCTCACCACATCATTGAGAAGGGCACAAATAAAATCTGGATTTTTAATAAGCATAAAAGAAATTGCTTCAAGGACACACAAATAGACAAAGGATCTATTTCGACGTGAAAGAGCTGTCAGACGAAAAGAATTGCTTTCTTTGTAATGGTCATAATATGTATCAAGTTTTTCCATAGCCGCATTCCTTTCTTTACAAATTCCAATCTTTCATTTTTCATCCTATTCATTTGTGCCTTGCACAAAATATCACTACCAATATATACAAATCCAGCCCAAAAGTCAACCCCCTGCCGCCCACTTCTATTAAATTTAGGCTATTTTCCGCCCCCTCCCCCTAAATATACATTCCCATTTTGTCATAAATTGTCAAAATGATTTTTTTCGCGGGGGCGCGTCAGCGACCCCGCGGGCATCTTGCACCCCGCATCGGCACCCACCCATCTTGCGACCCGCATCAACATCCATCCACCCTGCAACCCACATTGGCATCCATCCTTCTTGCACCCCGCATTAGCGTCCATCCACCCTGCAACCCGCAATAAAAAAACTCCCCATCTTGCGAGGGGCGGCGGAGCCTGTTTGGCGGAGCCGCCCTTCGCATAAGTGCAAACATATTTCTACATTTACCCCGTAAGACTGTTGTTGTTTGGAGAATTTCAGCAACCCTGAAGAAGGAATTATATGAAGATCATTCTGCCCGTTGCCGGCAAGGGCGAACGCATGCGCCCCTACACCAACAACCTACCCAAGTGCCTGCTACCCGTCGGCGGAAAGACCATCATTGACTGGATTGTAGGCGACACCCGGCCACTCGCCCCCACCGAGACAATCCTCATCACCGGCTACAAGGCCGAAGCCATGGACCGCTACCTGGCGGGCAAGCCCGAATGGGGCAAGACCCGCACCGTACTCCAGAGCGACCCGCAGGGCCTGGGGCAGGCAATAAGCCTCGCGCTCCCCTACACAGGCGACGACGAGCCCCTGCTCATAATACTCGGCGACACCCTGTTCGACGCGGACCTCGGGCGACTCGCAGGCGAAAGCGAGAACGTGCTGTACACCTACAAGGTACAGGATCCCCGACGCTTCGGCGTGGCCGTCACCGGCGAGAACGGACGCATCGAACGGCTCGTGGAAAAACCTCAGGAATTCGTGAGCGACGAAGCCATCGTCGGCATCTACTACATCAAGGATGTCAAGGCGCTCCGGGCGGCGCTGAAGCACCTGATGGATAACGACATCCGCACCAGGGGCGAATTCCAGCTGACCGACGCACTCCAGATGATGATCGAGCAGGGATGCAAGTTCCGCACAGCACCCGTCCGTGAATGGCTGGACTGCGGACTCCCCGAGACCCTCATACAAACCAACACCTGGTTGCTGCAGAATCGCGCCACGCCAAGAACAAACAATTACCCCAACTCAACCATTATACAACCTTGCTTCATAGGCAAGAATGCAATCATAGAGAACAGTACAATAGGTCCGAACGTGACCATCGGTGATAATTGCAAATTAAAAAATGCGCGACTTGAAAACTGTATTGTGTGGGATAACGAGACAATAGAGAATTCCAGACTTCAAGACAACATCATAGCAAGCTGCAACAAATAAGACGATGACTTGTTCGCCATCAAAAATTTTTGGAGTCGCTTTGTCCGTTCTCGCGACACGACTCATTGCATTCGCCACAATTACGCTCATTGCATGCAGCAATAGCGAGCCTATGGGATTTGATACCGAAGAAGGCTTTGCCACAACAAGCGATACAAACACAACGGTCACAGGAAAGGGCGCCCACGACACCATCAAAGAATATCTCCCCCTTGATGACACGGAATATCCCTACGCAGGAATCCCGCGCATAGTGATCGAAACAGAAAATCGCCGAGCAATAAAAGACCGCGAAACAGAAATCCCCGCCAAGTTGCAAATCTGGGGAGAAAAAGCTCCAGAAAGCGACATTATGGACTTGACCATCAGGGGTCGCGGAAATACATCTTGGGCAGATATGCCAAAGAAAAGCTATAAAATCGAATTTTCAAAAAAACAAGCAATTCTTGGAATGCCAGAAGATCGGGACTGGGCCTTAATAGCCAACTACGCAGACAAAACATTAATGAAAAATTATTTAGCATACCATTTAGCAGCTTCTTTAGATTTTTTCTACACACCAAAATGTGATTTCGTGGAGCTATACTTAAATAAAGAATACTTGGGAGTTTACCTACTCACGGAAACCATCAAGATTTCGCCAAACCGAATCAATATTCCAAAAAACAGTTCGTCTTACCTTATTGAAATTGACGAAAGGGTACGAGATAACGAACTGAAGTTCTATTCATTCGTAATCAAAAATGACTCCATTGGTAAAGGTTTTCATATTCATTCGCCAAAAAATATTTCAGAATCAAGTTACCATATTATTGAAAAACATATATTGGAGTTCGAAACATACCTAAAAAAAATCAGCAGTAGCAAAGAAAATAATATTAATCAGTGGATTGACATCAATGAATATATAAAGCACTACTGGATGCAAGAATTCTCTAAAAATACTGATGCAAATTTCTTCTCAAGCATCTATTTTACCTGGCAAAACGGGGATGTAATAAAAATGGGACCTGTTTGGGATTTCGACCTAGCTTTTGGAGGCTCATCTAACAAAAATATCGCCACGCCACAGGATTGGCGCACAAAAAAAGCCTATTGGAACGCATACTTATTTAAAGATTCAACGTTTTCACACGGCATCCAATCATATTGGATTGAAAACAAAGAACATTTTTCCGCAATTCTGCATACAATTGATTCTCTCAACACAGCCTTACAAGACGCTCAAAAAAACAACTTCAAAAGATGGAAGGTTCTATCCAGTACAGAACTCAGCTGGCATCGCTACGCTTATAACTCGTATAATGAAGCTGTTGAAGATTTAAAAAATTGGATTAATCTCAGAATTTCATGGATCGATTCACAACTGACGAACCATAAAAAAACAAGCCTAAATACATCTCCATCAGCCGTTCGTAGTAGATAGACAGCATCAAGAGTCTTTCACAAAAATAGTTTGTTCCTACAATAGGTTCTTCATATTCAGGAACCTCTTGGAGCCCCATTCCTTCGATGCGACATACCTTAGCCCGGCACATTCCTGCATCAGGGCAGATTTCCTGTCCGGAAAGCAACCCACTACCCGAGTCATTCTGCGTATCTCACGGCAGCCCCCGCCGTTCACAACTATGGCCACCAACACCGACACGCTGGTCATCTCGCAGTCCCTTCTCATCCAGCATGGAGTTGAGCGTGTCCTCAACAGCGCCACGAAAGAGCATTTTCAGATTGTCCTTGAATCCGGCTTCGTCGGTTTTAATTATTTCTTTCCATAGGATAATCTTTTTTGTGTTTGATTTGTGGTTATATCAAATCTAAAAATTGGAACATCCTATTTTTCCACCCCCTTTGTGGAATTTGCGAAAGAAAATATACGTTACCGTCCAACTTGGCAATACGCGGGGGAGCTTCAGCGACCCCGCGAGCCTCCCCTTCCCCACATCTAGCAATTTCCCTACCTCAGCGGATTCTTGTCGCTCTTGTACCACTTCATGAACTCGGCAATGCCGTCGTGCAGGCTCCAGTGGGGCTTGTAGCCGCATTCCGCCTCGAGTTTCGTGGTGTCGGCGTTCGTCTGGTAGACATCGCCCGGCTGCATCGGCAGGAATTCCTTCTTTGCGGGCTCGCCGTAAGCGTTCTCGATTTCGGCGATAAAGTCCATCAGCTTCACCGGATGGCTGCAGCCGATGTTGTACACCTTGTAAGGCACGCCGTTCGGGCACTTGTCGGCGACCGGCATGTGGTCGAGCGCATGCACGGAACCTTCGGCGATGTCATCGATGTAGGTGAAGTCGCGGATCATGTCGCCGTTGTTGAACACCTTGATGGGTTCACCCTTCGAGATGGCACGGGCAAAGAGCATCGGGCTCATATCGGGCCTCCCCCACGGTCCGTAAACCGTAAAGTAGCGCAGACCCGTCATCGGGATGCCGTAAAGTTTCGCGTAGGAATGCGCCATCAGTTCGTTGCTCTTCTTGCTTGCAGCATACAAACTAACAGGATTGTCAACCTTATCGTCTTCGCTGTAAGGCACCTTCGCGTTCAGGCCATAAACGGAACTGGACGAAGCGTAGAGCAGGTGCTTCACCTGGTTATGGCGACAGGCCTCAAGGATGTTGAGGAAACCAACCATGTTGCTCTGCATATAGGCGTACGGGTTCGTGATGGAATAGCGCACGCCCGCCTGGGCCGCGAGGTTCACCACCTTGTCAAACTTCTCGGCGGCAAAGAGCTTGTCGATGGATTCCTTGTCGGCGAGGTCCATGCGGACAAAACGCGCTTTTTCGAGCGTCGAGCTCTCGAGCATGCAACCGAAAGGCAGGTCATCGAGCAGACCGCCCTCAGGTGTGCGGAAACCGTTCTCCCACAGGCGCCCGTACTTGAGGCGCACATCGTAATAGTCGTTGATGTTGTCAAGCCCGACAACCTCGTCCCCGCGGACCGAAAGCATCGCCATAATCTTCGAAGCGATAAAGCCCGCTGCACCTGTCACCAGAATCTTCATAGTAGTTTTCTCCCTAAACTATTTTAAGATCGACAAATATAGAAATAACTATGACCAGCCTTTATGCAACGATTCACCTATTTATTTTTTTTATTTTGCAGAACAATCGCTCAACCAAAAGATGCAAAAACTTCACACCATTGCCTGTATATGACATCAATACCATACCGTTTACTAGTTTCTATTGCGGACTGAGCCATTTCAACACGTTTTTCCGCATTGCCCATGACCGCTTGCAAATAGTTCGCCATTCTACTGGCAGAGAAGCAGCCTCGTTCATCTTTCCCCACGATAATTCCGTTTTTGCCATTTTCAACTATATCATAAACAGCGGCAAAACTTCCATAAACGCAAGGAATGACACCGAAACTCATACATTCAGCAAGGACCAAAGGGAAACCTTCAAAATCACTCGTCATTACAAGTATAGACGCATTTTTATAATATTCCAAAGGATTTTGGAATCCTTCAAAGAAAACTTTTTTTAAGTTTCGTCTTTGAGAGTATTCTTCTATTGAAATTTTATCTGGGCCATCCCCGACAAAGTGAAGTTCCCAATCAGAAAAATTCGGGTACAAAAATTCCCATACATCAAGCACGCGCTTTGGGCATTTCTGAATGTCATCCATTCGTCCGCAAAAGATAATTTGCTTCTTTTTTAACTCTTCTGCATAAGTAAAGCCATTGTTTTCAATTGTGATTGGGTTTGTAAGGACCCCCTGTTTTTTTTCGGGCGGAACACGAATAAAAGTTCGTAAACGCGAAAGATAACTCTCTGAAAGGACCATAAACATATCACTATGGCGATATGTGTATTTCATACTATGCGATGTTATCCACTTAAAAAGAGACCTCTTCAAAAGTAGAAAGCGTCTTTTTAATGGCGTGTGGCACATTATTAATTGCCTTGAAACCGTGTTTAATTTTCCATTTGTCGCTGGATCATTATGGTGAAACGAGATTATTTTCACTTTGTGCCCTCGTTCTGCATCACGCGCCAAACGAATCGGCATATATGGCAATCCCCATTGGTTTACCACGATTTCAATATTTTCGTTAACATACACTTTATGCAATAAATCAATATTTTGGGAGCAGCCGGTGTCACCAAAACCGATATAAACGTTGATTTTCGGAGATAACCTATCGGCGAGATTCTTTTCACGATATTCCCGTGCAAATATCGATACATTATGTCCCTCTTTGGCAAATTTGTTTGCCAAAGTTATAGAAACAACCTCTACACCGCCAACACCAAGACTTCTAAGCAAAAAAAGAATATTCATGTGCTTACGGGGCTAGAATAAACGGGTAAAAACATTTATGTTGATTATCAGTATTCCGCATCTTTACAAACTTCGCCGGATTTCCACCAACAACAGTGTACTCAGCAACATCTTTTGTCACAACGGCTCCAGGCAAAACAACAGCGCCTTTATGCAAAGTGACACCAGGCATTATAATTGCGTTACTAAAAATAAAAACATGATCTTCGACAACAACAGGCTTTCCTTTTGTTTCAAAGGTTGGGCTATCAATATTATGCCCCAACGTGTATATTTTAACATTATGTGCTATTTCTACATCATCCCCGATGGTAATTCCGCGTCTATTGTCTAAATAGCACCCAAAACTAATAAATGTACGCCTACCTATTTTTAATTTTCCCAAATGGAAAAACTTACAAAAACGGTGAATACAACTTGAAGGACTTATACGAAAACCAAAAATTCTTAGATAAAATGAACTTAAATAAGAGGGAAAAAAATTGTAAGATACATTAATAAAGCCTAACAGAAAAAAATTAAGTTGCAAACATATCAAATAAAAGAATTTTTTCATAGTCTAATAATCTCCGAAATCAAGTTCCACACAGAAATGTTGTTCTCTTTTTTCTACGGGAGGAATTTCCATATACGTGGGACCAAAATACGATTCAAGATATTTCTCTATATCATTAGGAACATTCGCCTGAATATTTTCAAATTGCAATTTTTTTACAGGGAACCACGCCCCTCGCAACGTCACCCCATCATCATAATTCATTATAGTTTTTTTACTCTTTGTATGTCTTGATATAAAACGATCATACCAAATCAACCATTTTTTATGAGATACCCAAGAAAAACAAAAACCTATAAATTCCCTAAATTTCAGATATCGTTTCGTTTCTTTTGAAACAGACATGACGTCTGTTAAAAGTTTATTTGGATACTGATAAAACGGCATTGAATTCGCAATAAAGCGCATTGCTCGCGCAACCGCATAATCAATTTTCCGAACAATAAAATTATCCGCAATTCCATCAATTATAAAAATGTCTATAAAAATACCTTTGTTATAAGGGGTACTTACATTAAAAAGTTCCACATATCGAGTATTTTTCAGAAACATTTTTCCCCAAGCCGAAAAAGAATCCTTTCCATTATAATCCGGCCCTTCTAGATCATATTTATCAGAAAAGATTTTTTCAAAATTGAGCTTCAATGTATTCCAATCTTCTCGGGTTATGGCAACATCAACATCATCATCCCAAGGTATAAAACCATGATGTCTCAAAGCACCAAGGGCAGAACCATACACAAGAAACGGCGTTATGCCAATAGACTCGCAACGTGTTTGGAAATCATCCAATATCATCGTCAATGTTTCTTTTAATTTTTTCGCTTTTTCCCCAGAAACAGGCATCAACATCTGAGAACGATTTACTGCATCTAATACATGATATTTTGCTTTGAGTTGCATGGTATTATATCCCTTTTGGTTTATTAGTTTAAATTATACCTTTATTTGCTAATTCCTTGAATGCAGCAATAAGTTTATCGTAATCATCTGTCGTCAACGTCCCTATGTGTCCGACACGGAAAACGGCATCTTTCATATCACCACCATTAGGACATATCCACATGCCATATTCGTCCTTAATCTTAAGAAAGATATCATAGGCGGAAGCGGTCGTCGGGTGCAGCGGCGTAACAGCATTTGAGAGCGACTCCGAAACAATCTCAAATGGAAGCCCCTTAATACGCTCACGGAAATAATTCGCAAGGGCTGCGGTACGAGCAATTTCAGACTCAACGCCCCCATTCGCATCAATTTCCTTGAGGCGCACGTTAATCTGGCGTAAAATGCTTACAGCAGGTGTCCATGGAGTCTGTCCACGCTCGGCGTTCTTCAATGCAATTTTTAAATCAAGATACTGACATTTACACTTAATTTTCTCAATGCGAGCAAGGGCTTTGGGGGAAAGAACCATCACAGAAATGCCCGGAGGGCATGCAAGCGCCTTTTGGGAGCCGGTAATCATAATATCCGCACCAAGACCTGCCATATCGAAAGGATCCGCAAGGAAGGTGCTGATACAGTCAACAATCAAGAAAAGTTTATTCCTTTTACAAAAATCGCTGATGAGATTCATATCGTAATGAACACCAGTAGAAGTTTCATGCTTGTTCACAATGAAAGCGGTATACCCCTTACCTTCATAAGCGGCTAGGTGTTCAGCCTTGAGGGCCTTACCTGGAGCAAGTTTGATTTCATCGAAAGGGATCTCATGCAGTTCACAGAGTTCCACAAAACGATGACCGAAGCTCCCACCGTTTACGATAATGGCTTTGTCCGCAGAAGTCAAGGTATTCATGACGGCAGTTTCCATACCAGCGGAACCCGAGCCCGTAATAAATGCGACCTTAGAATCATCAGTGGCCTTAGCAAACTTCTTGACCAAGCGTTCATTTTCGAACATCAGCTCCGAAAACTCGGCCGTGCGGAAGTAGGGAACCTGTTCTGAACCTATTGCACGCACAGCATCGCTGGATTGTACCGGACCGACAGTAAAGTTAATCATGTTTCAGTCTCCTAAAGCGTTTTTTCCCATTTTCGTCTTTTGTTATCTTGCAGACAATCCATGATACGCCGAATATGGGTTTTCGCAAAGAAAACAAAAACAATAGAAATAAATTAGTTTTTAAAGGTTTTACAAACCAATATGAGTAATAATTCGTGTCAGCATAAGAGGAATATAAAAATATTTTGAATCCATTTTTTTTATGCCATTTAACAGAACTTTGTGCTTTTTCAGATGTTGTAGATGTTATAAAAGGTAAATTGTATTGATTAGCAACCTGCACAAGTTTATCCAACAACATTTTTCCAATGCCAATTCTTTTGTATGATGGATGAACTGCTAAATAATCTTGACTTCCATATTTAACGCCTTTTTTTTCTTTAAAATTCAAAGTAACACAACCAATAATAGTGTCGTCATCCCATAACGTTATTATTATTCCATTTTTTGTCGCTTCTTTTAAATCATTCACAGAAAATGTTGCGCACAAAAAGCGAATATTATCATCCAAACGCTCCTTAAAAGCCTGATGAATCAATTGCAATATTTTTTCATAAGGAATAAAATCGTCTTTACGAAACACCTTCCATTCCATATCACACCTTACCTTGCAATTGAGTAAACATTTTCTTTTCGGTTAAATTGTTCCATAACAAAAGCCATCTGAATACTTTCTCGTCTTCTCAAACGGGACGAAGAGAATCGCTTATTCAACAGGCAACTGACAAATTCCTGAATTTCATAGCGTAAACCAAAGCCATCCCACTTGTAGAAGAACTTCTTATTGTCATTCTGATCTTCGTAGCGAAGTTCAAAGTAGTCCGTTTTCCACCATGGCGCAGGCACATATGCATAGCCTTTAGTTCCAGAAATCACAAGACTTCCTTCAGTCTTCACGCCAAGCCCAACCTTAAACGAACACGTCGCATTGGGGTAGCGGAAAACCCCTCTCGTATAGATGTCAACTCCGTTTTCAATCTTGCTGAACAAGGTCAGTTCCTCATAATTAATGCCAAGAAGTTTGAATATGGGCAATAGCGGGTAGCTTCCCTGCTCATAAAGCGCACCTCCGGCCTGCTCTGGATCAAATTCGCGACCGCTCTTGTCAAGCAATTGGGAAAGCGAGACATCGATATCAACAACATCGCCAATTAGTCCAGACTTTATAAGAACCATAAGATGGTTGAACGCAGGACAATGCGCTGTTTTATTCGCTTCCATCAAAATAAGTCCGTGGTCTTCAGCGAAACGATACAGTTCCTTTGCCTGATTCCCATCCAGAACCATCGGAGTTTCACACAGGACATGCTTGCCCGCCTGCAATGCCGTCTTTATACAACCATAATGCAAAAGGTGCGGAGTCGCTACATATACTGTATCAACCGATTCTAGAAGTTCTTCGAGAGTATCGCATGCTTTGATTCCATCGAATTTTGAAACAAAGTCTCCTGCCTTGCGCATATCAATATCATATGCGGCGCAAACATTTACCCCACTCACAACAGATGCTTCGGAGGGTAATCTCTGCGCAACTCTGCCACAGCCAATAACGCCAACATTTACAGTTTCTTGCGAGTTATCCCGCAACATCGTAGAACTTATTCCCTCTGTGCGCGGCAAATATACGACCTTGCAGAACTCGTTCAGGTAATCAAATTTACCCTCCCAATCAGATCCAATGGCGAAGATATCTACATCATACTTCTGGATGTCGTCAATTTTTTGTCCCACGTAATCTTCTATGATAATCTGATCCGCAAGACCCGTAGCTTTGACCGCCTCAACGCGTTCCAAGACATTGTTACGGACATTCAGTTTACCACGATCACGATCAAAGTTATCGTTGGTAACACCAACAATAAGGTAATCGCCTAGAGCCTTAGCCCGCTTAAGCAGGTTGATATGGCCCTGGTGCAAGAGATCATAGGTTCCGTATGTAATAACTTTTTTCATAGTTATAACCAGTTTTGAATACTAGAATATAAAAATCAACGAATTCCACAAACATCGTCAAATAGTCGGTTAAACTCTTGTTCTCCAGCCCCTTTATATTGTGTGATTACTCGTCCCATATCAACAGTCTTCAACATAGCTTCGGCCAAAGATTGAATATTTTCGGGTTCAGCCAGATAACCATCAACATGATCTTGAACAATCCTTTGGATAACTGGAACACATTTGTATGCAGCAACAGGTGTCCCTAAATAGAGCGACTCAATTAAGACGTTAGGCAGTCCCTCCCAGCGGCTAGACAAAACAAATGAATCTGCATATTTCACATATAAATAAGGGTTTGTTTGGAATCCTTTGCAATAGACATCGGCATCTAATTTGTATTTGCGAACGATCGCTTGTACACGTTCATATTCTTTCTGGGCTTGGCCATCATTCGCTCCAATAATAAACAAATCTACATCACATCTTTGTTTTTTCACTAAAGCGAATGCTTCTATTAATAAATCAAATCCTTTTTGATAAGCAAAACGCCCAGATGCAAGAAAATGTTTTTTCTTATTGTCGGGAAAAGGGCTCGCACCATTACTTATCTTTTCTTTAATAGTCTCTTCGTCTACTGGGTTCTGCAAAACTACAATTTTATTCTCTCGGATATTGGCTATTTCCACCAACTCTTTTCCCATTTCTTCAGTCTGAGCAATTATCTTATCCGCAAACTTATACGTAAAACGCGTTATTATCTGCTGTTTTTTTGTGAACGTATATAAATAATTTTCGCACCGCACGATAAACTTGATAGACGGGAACAAGAATTTTTGCAAAAGAAGTTTATTTGAGAAATAGAAAGCAGACGAAAAAACAACATCAGGCCGTTCCATGCGAATCACACGATTTAATTTCCAAATTAGACGCAGCGGTGAGCTTACTTGAAGACGTCTATACGATGCTTTGGGAGGCATAAAATCAAGGATAGAGTTCTTGGAGGATCTCTTCGAGACAACAACAAAAATGATATTGTAGTTAAGCGGATTCAATAATTTGCCGATTAACACAGCCATCCTTTCGGCTCCGCCAACATTTTCCTGCACAAGAACTAACACTTTTTTCATTTTACTCTCACAATTAATCTGTGTCAATCATACTTTTTTTTATAAATCGTTCCTCGTCTATAGATAGAAGTAATCGTTTCTTATCTTTTGGCGACAGATTTTTGCTGTTTAAATTATACCTCTCATTCTTTCTTATATAGTCATCAATAGTACAAATATATCTAGCCGGGTTACCTCCAACAACAACATTTGACGGAATAGATTTAGTAACAACACTTCCTGCAGCGATTAGGACATTATTTCCCACGGACACACCAGGCATTATAAGTGCACAATTCCCAATATAAACATTATCGCCAATAAAAATTTTACCAAAGCAATCAAAAAGGGGAAGTACGTTCCGAACAGCGCCTCCACCGCCATGGGTAAAAAATTTTACTCCACGCGTAATTTGATTGTTGTTTCCAATTGTTATTAAATAGGGTTCTGAACTCCAGAAATCATCTCCAATGAGATTATTTTTTCCCATTTTCACCCCAGCTCTTTTTGCTCGCTGTTCTGGAGATAATATTACTTTCATTATCAGTGTTTTTATTTTGGAAATAATCATCATTTTTTAGTAATCCTTGTTAATTTGGAATTAAAATATAGTGATAACGCCAAACCATGTATCGGATAAAAAAACTCATAGAAGAATTCACGCGCATATATTCCACAAAATAGGATTGCAACAACGGAAGCCAGTATCATTATTTTGTAGTATAATTCTGTGTTGGATTTTACAACATACCGAATTAAAAGGAAATAATATGCAGACCAAAGTAAAAAAGCGACAAGCCCCCCCTCACAAAGATGAACCATATACTCAGTATGGAGGACATATTCCGTATGGGTATAATACATAAAATTCCAAATACCAATTCCTGTTATGGGATGATTTAGAAAACATTTCCAGCCTTCTATATAATAGAATAATCTATCGCCAACAATTTTGTCAAAAATTGTCCCCGTGGCTATTTGCCTGTAGGAATAGGAATTATAGTAGTCAACAATCTCGTGAGCTCTGTTTCCTAAAGCTGAATTTTCTATAATCGATGATACACCTAGAGCAGCAACGCCAAAGATCGCCACCAACAAAATAAAGTTTAAGGAAAATTTATGTTTTTTTCTATACTGTTGTGCAATAAAAAAGCCCACAAATACAATGACAAGCATTGCTAGCGAATTGCGACTTTGGGAAAAAAGAATTACTAGAAAACAAAAAGCAAACAATCCACAACATTTAAACCAATTTATTTTTTTTGATAAAAAGAATAAGGATACATACGATGCAGTCAAGGCCGCCGTTTGTCCAAGTTGGGTTGCATAAATAATCCCAGACATACGAGTTGTGTTTCCAATACTGAAATCACAAATAAAAAAGCTCATAATTAAGTAAAGCAAAAACGTTTTCAACAATATTGTTACTGATTTCTTAAAGTCTATTGTCGCCCAAAAAGAAAAAATTACAATGCAAGCATATATTTTTAATCCGTGTAGACAATCTACAAAATCCACTTCAGGGACATGCTTTAATAATCCATTTGCATAATGGAATATTGTTAAAATAAGCCAGATGAAACAAGGCGCAGATCTAGCAATAGAACGGAACTGTTTGTTTTGTGCATAAAAAAAGAACGCTAGGCAAAAAATGATTGATGTCGCTGCAAATTTTCCAACAACATTAAAATAGCTCAACAATGGTTGAAGCAGAAAGAATAACAAACAGAAAACAAATTCTCTATTTCCAATTTTATTCATCTTTTTAAGTTCTTAAGTTTAGAAAAAAGATTTAAAACTAAAGATCTGTAAAAAATAAAGCTAGAGAGCACGAAAAATAGAACGAAGAGAAACGTTGACGCGAAGATGTTCTCCATGCAGGACAGACTTTTCATTTTTAGCAATTGCTTAACACAAACATAGATTACCGCGGAGTGAATGAAGGAAAAAACAACAGGGTTAATCAAACTGAAGACTTTTATGGAAGTTATTTTTTTTAATGCGAATACATTAAAAAACCAACCAAGAAAACCATTTATGATAAAAGCATATAATATTCCTCGTATTCCCAATGGAAGCAAAAGAATAAGTATCATTAAGTTACAGATTCTTTTAACAACATCCGTCTTCAAAAGAATCCCGACTTCTCCCGTAGATTTTATGAAATTTCTATCAAGATTTTCTAAGCATGCACCGATAGAACCGATTAACATCAAAGAAAGCATTGGACCAGAAGCACTCCATTTTTTTCCTAAAGCTAGTTCTATGAAGTCACAAGCAACCATTGAACCACAAAGGAATATCGGAATGGCTATAATAGAAAAGTATTTGGATATTTCGATTATTTTTTTGTTTTTTTCTTTTTCTTTCGCTAAAGTAGGGAAGATAACCCGGTCTAACGGCGTCTGTACAATGTTTATGGGCACATCATTCCACCTTTTGGCCTGATTATAGAATCCGGCTTGGCTGATGCTCATGATTTTTCCAATCAGTTGTACGTACATATTATCATAAATAATTTTTATAATTGATGAAACCAACAATTTTGAGCCCATACTTAGGTGCTTCTTTAGCAGAACAACAGAAAAACTAAAACCCGGTTTGTAATTACGCAGCGCAATATAAAACAACATCTGAAAGAAATTCATCAATATCGTCTGACAGGCTATTGCCCAAACTCCAAAGCCGTTGCAGGCAAGAATAATAACGCAAATTGATGATGAAAAAGTTGCAAATATCACAAGTTTCGTATGAGTTTTAAACTGTAATTCTTTCATTAGCAGCGTATTTTGTATCAAACAGAATGAATGCAGAAACAACGCTAGGCCCGACACCTTTATAATGGATGAAATTATAGGATGTCCATAAAAATCTGCAATCAAGTTTGAACATGCAAACAAACTGATGTATAGTAAGAAACTGATTGCCAGATTAAACCAAAAAACAGTATCAAAATCTTTTTTCCCGCTATCTTGGTAATAAATCAATGATCCACCCAGCCCAGAATCGACCAATAGTGTAGATAGATTCAAAAAGACACTACACATAGCAACAACACCAAAATCTTCCGGAACCAAGAACCTGGCCAATATGATCGTGGTTGCAAATTGGATTAGCATTGTCGCAAAGCGAGAAAATCCAATAAGTGCAAAATTTGTTATTAGTTTTTTTCTCATCCCTAGTTATAGTCCGATTTTTTTCACCGCTCTTCGTATATTAAATACTAGCCAGTAAATTTTTTCTTCTAAATACTCGTATACTTTCCCCTTACAAGGATTAAGTTTTTTTATGGAGTCTCTTGTTGTTGGTCCGTTTTTAGGAACAAACCCTCGTTTTGTAATATAAAATGAATTTATTTGATTGATGTCAAAATTAATGGGAAAATCAGGTCGTGAACGCATGTGTAGGTACATAAATTCGTCTGTATGAATAGTTTCATCTTTTACATAGTCTCTTAGCACACGACCATTTTCCCAGTAAAACACTTGCTCTGGGTAATTTTCTACGTATTCAGAATCAAGTGAGCAATATTTTGAAAGAGTAAAACGATTAAATATGGGAGAAATGTCCGCAAAAATCCTTTTCATAAAAAGACTTTTTTTGTTCTTTAACATCATTGCGTTTATTCCGCAATTTTCATCAAATAGACAGTTTTTTTCTGTCGATAAAACCGTTTTATAGTCTCCGCAGCGACTTCCATCCAACAAATAGTATCTGTTTACGCTATCTGTATTTTTCAAAAACGACAAATGCCCCAACGGCAAAAACTTATCGTAATCGGTATACTTATTCGCAATTAATGCGGTCCATAGATTTCCGAAGATTACGTCGAAATCAAACCACCCCCAATAATCATAGTCTTTTAGATACTCGGAAAAAAGAATTCCATAAAATGGGCGCAAATCGCAACACTTGTACGGGCGTTCTAAAGCGACATTCATATCAAATTTTTTGCAGGCTAAATCTTTTATCTCTTGCAACGTTTTTTTTATGGTTTTTACGTTTCGCGGCGTGTCAAAATCTAATTCAATATCGGTTACTATAATGAAATCAATTTTGGAGTTGTACGAACAAGATTTAAGCCATAATGGGAAGTAATTGTTGAACTTTCCGTAATATAAGCCTATGGCACAAATGCTATTAGACATTTTTTTTCCTCATAGCTAGAATTTTTTCGCAGAAACTATTAAGAAGAAAAGAAAAAAACAGTGTCATTAAAAAAGCAATTAAGATGCAAAAATTTAAATTATAATTGTAGTTCGTTCGAAAAAATCGGATTATCGCATACCCGATGTTTTGGTGCAATAAATACCACATATAGGACACAGATCCAAAAAAAAGCAAAGGTTTGCTGGCGAAAAAATCTTTGACTGGTTTTAGGATTTTTTTTATTAAACAATTTCTTTCTTCAAAAAGAAATGGATAAATAGAAAGAATTAAGAGACATGGAATGGTGCTCCTAGTTGTAGAAATGATGACGCCATTTAGAATGTAAAGAATCAAATAAAGTTTTTTTCCCCATTGGACAAAAGCAAATAGAAACATTCCTTCAAGCATTCTGTTATCTAACCACATTGGGATAAAGTATTCAAAGGGGTTAAATACGTTTATTCTTTTTAACAAGCCATTAAGTATGATAAATGACACGAGTATAATCCAAAACAAATCTTTTTTATGTAATGAAAAATGGAATGCAATAGAAAAGAATATGTAGTATCGCACCAATGCAAAAACGTACCAATGGGCGCCGTCAATAGTTGGAGAAAAGTAAGGAATTAAAAGAAGAGATTTTATTAAATCAGAAAAATTGGGAGGGTTTCTGAACTCATCAAATAGCAAACTACAAGTAAATATGGAAAGGGATGCCAACAGAAAACAAGGATATAGCCGTTTTATTTTGTCCATATACCATTTAAATGCACCCTTTTCGACCACTTTAGATGCAGAACGAATGCAAAAAAAACCAGAGAACAAAAAGAATCCCAGTACACCTACATCCCCTCCGTTAGTAAAAGCGAAAAAAGGCTGTTCGTTGTATATCATAGGGTATCTTGCCGTGAAATGGAAAAGCACGATCCATATACAAAAAAAACCTTTTAATCCATCAATATAATGAAATCGCATACGAAATATCTATGATATTATTAAGCAATTTTTGTAATAGGTTCTTTTTTCCAATATTTCACAAACAATTTCACAAACTTCCAATCTTCCAGTACATAACGCCTAAACATGCGTCTTGGTTCTTGATAAATTCGGAACACCCACTCGAGCCCCGCATTAGCCATCCAACGCGGCGCTCGTTTCACGTTGCCCGCGGCAAAATCAAGCGTGGCACCAAGGCAGAAAGAAATAGGCACATTAAGCCTGTCCCTAAATTGGTGGCAAAAGAACTCCTGCTTGGGGCACCCTAGGGCGACAATCAAAATATGGGGATTTGCATCCTTAACCAATTTCGCGATTTTGTCTAGTTCTGCGGGATCCTTTTCAAAACCCATTGGAGGGGAATAGCAACCGACAACATCAAGGCCGGGGTATTTCCTTTTCAGGTTTTCCGCAGCCTTTAGCGCAACACCTTCACGAGCCCCCAAAAAGAACATCGTGTAATGCCTACTTGCAGCAAGTTTACACAGTTCCGGAAACAGGTCAGATCCTGACAATTTTTCCTTAATCGGGGTGCGATATAATTTTGACGCCCAAATCAGGGGCTTGCCATCCGTCAAAATCAGGCTCGCCTCAGAATATGCCGCTCTCAACTTTTCATTTGACTCAAGTTTTACGATATGGTCAACATTGGGCGTGACTACATATGCGTTCTTCCTTTGCTGAATCAAATCCTCAATCGACGACAATGTCTCGGACATTGTCAGATTGTCAATTTCGGTATTCATGAACTTGATACGGCCCATAATCAAGCTATTTCCCCAGTATTACGGGGAACTGCGGGGTGCGGTCCGGCAAACAAAAAGTCACTAGTCAACGTCATCGCGAGGGTCTCGTCCGTTCAATGTGCGGCAATCCGTGATGTCCGTTACCACAAATTGCGTATTGCATCAAAATTTAGAAAATTACGGAATTGTTACAAGGGGGATACATGATATATGGCAGGGGAAACGGGGCCTTTGGGAAAAAAATTTGAAAAATTCAAAAAAAAACATTGACAGCCGCGCAAAAATGGCTCTGCTAGGCCAATCCGTCAGCCCGTCCGAAACCGCAGCCAGAACGCAGTCGGAACGCAATGACCACGCAGCCTTGTAAAAAAATACGGAATAACTTGACAGAGCTACAAAATTAGTATACATTTGTGTAGGTATGAAAGTAAATGACGAAATACAGCCATTAGTATCCGATTTCGAACGGATCAAGCAGGTCGCCGACAATGGCAGCGCGTTCTGGAGCGCCAGGGACCTCTGTACGGCTATGGGATACAGCACGTACCAGAAATTCGAAAGGATCCTCAAAAAAGCACAAGAGACCGCAAGCGCCAAAGGTCTAGGTGAGGCAAACCATTTTAACCAGACGGTTGAAATGGTCCGACTCGGATCGGGCTCCTTCCGCAAGGTCGAAAACTGCCATCTTTCGCGCGAGGCTTGCCTACTGGTTGCCGAAAACGCAGACCGAAAAAAGCCCCAGGTGCAGATGGCGCTAAGATATTTCTCGCAAAACGATTCTGCCGTCGAAACCGTCCAAAATAGCGAAATTTCGAGCATTTTGTTGTATAAGACAAGCCAGGGAGAATCCCGCATCGAGGTAATTTTCAACAGCGACACGTTCTGGATGCCGCAAAAGCGGATGGCCGAGTTGTACGGGGTGGACGTGCGGACGATCAGTTACCATTTAGGCGAAATATTCCAAAGCGGGGAACTTGCCGAGAAATCAGTTCTCCGAAAAATTGGGATAACTGCCGCCGATGGAAAGGTGTACGATACCAACGTTTACAACCTCGACGCCATTATCGCCGTGGGCTACCGCGTGAACAGTTATCAGGCCACGCAGTTCCGCATCTGGGCGACAACGGTGCTCAAGGAGATGATTGTCAAGGGTTTTGTCCTTGACGACGAGCGGCTCAAGCAGGGGACGCATTTCGGCAAGGACTACTTCGACGACTTGCTGGAACGTATCCGCGAAATCCGTGCCTCAGAACGCAGGTATTACCAGAAGATTACGGATATCTACGCGGAATGCAGCGCCGACTACGACCCAAAATCGGAAGCGACACTGCTATTCTTCAAAATCGTGCAGAACATGATGCACTGGGCAGTCACGCACCAGACCGCAGCCGAAATCATTTATTCACGGGCAGATGCCGAGCAACCGCATATGGGGCTGACCACATGGAAAAAGGCTCCCGACGGCCGTGTACAAAGATCCGACACAATTGTCGCCAAGAACTACCTTTCAGAAAAAGAAATCTTGAAGCTCAATCGTCTTTCAACGGCATTCCTGGATTTTGCAGAAACCCAGGCAGAAAACCATATCGTGATGAACATGGCAGATTGGCAGCAGCAACTAGAAAAGTTCCTATCCGTGTACAATTTCGACATTCTGCAAAACGCGGGAACGGTCTCGGCAGAAGACGCGAAGCAGAAGGCTTTTGCCGAATACGACAAGTTCAAGCTGGTGCAAGACAGAGATTACCTTTCGGACTTTGACAAGGAAATCAAGAAGCTCTCTGAAACCGCCACGCAAAAATAGTGTACATTTGTATAGAGATAATCTAAACGATGGCTTTTGAACGCATGTAAGCCATAAGGGGCAACCAATGAGCGACTTTTACGCCGAGACGCGTGCGATTGTGGAATCCAAGGCGAGCACGCTGTCGAAATACACCTACG
>JAEEGG010006360.1_pt1 | contig 27726 bp, 14 predicted proteins | sample 9134161 | NCBI WGS metagenome assembly JAEEGG01 (sample SAMN16246543, study PRJNA631951) | gut metagenome | biome: gut microbiome; feature: rumen; material: CR-attached | host: Bos | place: Iran: Karaj | collected 2018-10 | reverse complement strand
AAAGGTGAATTCAACAGTCTGATTACCCGTACAGGTTATAAGAAGAATGGTGGTAGTGCATCTCTGCTGATGTTTGTCTCTCTGTGGAACAACGGTGCTGACGACCTGGGCGGTAACGGTCAGAAGGATACACAGGTATTCTTCCGTATGGCTGCCGGTAAGACCACCATCAAGAGTAAGATGACTGGTGAGAATGTCGAGTGCGGTAAGTATTACTCTCCTTACGGACGTGGATTCACCCGCTACCTGCCCTCACTTTACTTCTGGCAGTTGCTGGAGAGCGTGAAGGAGACCGACCAGCGCTACAACGGAACACTGCTCACCGCATACCGTATCCCCTACGAGTTGTCGAAGAACCCCGTGAAGTATCCAAAGATGTCTGAGCAGGAGTTCAAGGACTACGAAGAGGCCTACAAGGAAGACGGTAACTACTTCAATGGTGGTGGTATCGCTATCCTCTATAGTATCCTCGATGGTAATTCTGCTGAAGGTCAGGCTCTCCAGGCTGCGGCTAAGGACAAGTATCGTCTGCAGTTCGCATACGGTGGTGACATCCCCGTTTACACCTCTGGCGATCCTAAGACCGCTCTGCCCACCGAGGGTGGTAAGGCCAAGTCGGATGTCTATGGTGACGACCGTTACAAGAGCGAGAAGATCGAAGGCCGTCGTTCATATCCTTGTATCAAGAAGTTCCTCGACGACCAGTACAACCCCAGCTATCCTACTCACGACCTGAGCTACCGCGACATCATGGTGCTCCGCTTGGCTGAGATGTACCTCATCAAGGCAGAGGCAGAGCTCGCTACCGGCGGCAATGCCCTGGCTACCATCAACGAACTGCGCAAGGCCCGTGCCATCAGCGGCAAGAACAATACCATCAGCGGAACTGTTGACATCGAGACCATTCTTCGTGAGCGCGCTCTCGAGCTCTGCGGTGAGTATCAGCGCTGGTTCGACCTGAAGCGTACACACAAGCTCATCGAACACGTGAAGGCTTACAATGCACAGGCTTCTGGTAACATCGACGTAAAGCATTACTATCGTCCGATTCCTCTGAACGAGCTGGAGTCAGTAACCAACCGTGTCACCGTCAGCGTATCACAGGATGCCAACGGCGTACTGCAGTACACCTCTGCACAGGAGGGTATGTGGCAGAATCCTGGTTATTAATCCAATAACCACTATCATACTAACACCAGTCATGCAAAATCTGCATGGCTGGTATTTTTTTAATTGGTTTATGAAACTAAGACAAATTATCTTTTCTGCTGCTGTGCTTCTGGCTGTATCCGCACAGGCAGAGACAAAAGCAAGGGTGATGCAATACCACCCTGACGGGAGAGATATAGTATGCGTGAACGGCAATCATCGTTATAACAGAGCCCTTTATGGCGGTTACACGGAGTTCAGGCTGGAAACAAGCGACCGCCCGATCTTTGCCACCTACCGTAGGAAGGCGCACAAGAACATCCGTTTCCGTCTGACGGCAAACGAGAACACATTGTCTCTAGAGAGCACCTCGTTTGCGGAAGCCCGTTACTATGCAGGCAAACGCACCTATAAACTCACTGACAAATCGTGGGGTAAAGGAACGCTTACCATCACAGTGCTCATGCAGCCTGATACAGAGTCGGCCATCTGGGAATTCGAACCAAAAGATATGCCTGACGATACAAAAGTGGAAATGATTGTCTGCGATATCCGGCGTCCGAAGTTCAACCGTAGTGGTGACATGAACTCCGATCCGGCAGACAGTTTCGAGCCAGCCGAAGGTGAACCCAACAAACAGACTCACCAATGGCAGCTTAGTACAGAAACCACCTATGCGGTTTTAGACTGCAACGACGGTTCTTATAAACTCTCATCCCCGACAGGTGCTAAGGCTCAGAAACTCTACGACAAGGCTATGAAACACCATGAGTGGTTGGCCAACCAGATTGTCTTTGACACCCCAGATCCATATATCAACACTTTAGGCGGTGCTCTCATGGCAGCAGCCGATGGTGCCTGGGACGGACTGGTGTGGCTACACGGAGCCATCGTTTGGCGTATGCAACTGAATGGCTGGAGAGCCGGTTTCCTCGGTGACCTGCTAGGTATGCCGGAACGGGCTAAGTCTCATTTCTCGGCCTATGCTGCCAGTCAGCTGACAGATGTGGAACCTGTCATCCCCACCCCTACTCCCGACCCGGAGAAAGGACTGGCCCGTGAGGCCAAGACATGGGGCACACAGATGTACTCCAACGGTTATATCGTCAGATACCCCAACCGTAAGGATATCATGCATCACTACGATATGAACCTGAACTATATCGATGAGCTGCTAATGCATTTCCAGTATGATGCAGATAAGGAGTACCTTCAGAAGATGTGGCCGGTCATCAAGTTGCATCTGGCATGGGAGAAACGCAACTTCGACCCTGATGACGATGGTCTGTATGATGCCTATTGCTGTATCTGGGCTTCGGATGCGCTCTACTACAACGGTGGTGCCGTGAGTCATTCCACAGCCTACAACTACCGTACTTTCCGTATGGCTGCCCGTATAGCGGAGATTCTCGGGGAAGATCCCACCTATTATAAAAACGAGGCCGAGAAGACACTGAAAGCGATGAATGGACGCTTGTGGCTGAAGAACCGTGGACACTGGGCAGAGTATGAGGACCTGATGGGCCTGAAGCGCAAGCATGAGCATGCTGCGCTCTGGAGTATCTATACCCCTATCGACTGTGGTATGGCTACTGAAGAACAGGCCATCCGCGCCACACAGTATGTTGACAGTTGCATACCCCATATCCCCGTTATCTATGAAGGTATGAAGCTATCGAAGAAAGAAAAGCCGCTTTATACCCTCTCCACTACCGACTGGCATCCCTACGACTGGAGTATCAATAATGTAGCTGCAGCAGAGGTAATGCACACGGCACTAGCCTATTTCCAGGCAGGACGTGCCAATGAAGGCTTCTCACTGCTCAAGGCCAACATCATGGATCAGGCCTATCTGGGAGGCAGTCCAGGCAACTTCGGACAAATCAGCTACTATGACCGTGCCCGTGGTGAGCTGTACCGTGATTTCTCCGACAATACCGGTATCTCCTCACGCGCTTTCATCCAGGGGCTCTATGGTATCGTACCCGATGCCCTCAACGGTTGTTGCGTCATCCGTCCGGGATTCCCTGCAGAGTGGGATCATGCCTCTATCTCCACACCTTACATGAAATATACCTTCAAACGTCAAGGTAACAAAGAGATTTACGAGATTGAGCAGAACTTTGCCCAACCCCTGAGGATTGTGCTCAGACAGAACACTGGCAACGGTTATATCGAGACTGTTGGTACATCGGAAAAGAAACAGACCATAGTCGTGACACATGCTAAGCGGCAGCCCGCACCACGTCCGATGATTACCTCTGATCGCATTGACGGCAAGGCATGGGGTAACAATTTCAACGATGTGCAGACAGACAAGATGAGAACCGTCAATATCGACTCGAAGTATAACAGCAAGGTGAGTGACATCTTCAAAAACTTCTACCTGTCGCCGCGTCCGAAACGTACGACGCTGATGATACCAGTTCATGGCATCGGCGAGTGGTGTCATCCGGAGTTTACGGCAACCATTGAAGAGAAAGGGCTTCTGCAGAAAGCCAAGGATAATACCATTACCGTAGATATTGAAGGAGGCATCCCGTTCCGCATCGGTCAGAATGACAGAAATATCGCCTATACTTCACTCTGGGACAACTATCCCGACGCCATAGATTTTCCCCTGACAGGTAATGCCAGTCATGCCTATCTGCTGATGGCAGGTTCTACCAACCATATGCAGAGCCGTATCGACAATGGTATCATCACTGTAACCTACACCGACGGTAGCACCGATGAACTGCCCTTGCAGAATCCTCACAACTGGTGCCCCATCGAACAGGACTATTTCGAGGACGGTCTTCAGTTTCATGCTGCCCATCCACGACCTTATCGCATTGACTTCGCAACAGCAAAAGTGAGCCGTGAGCTCATGCCAATGGGTGAGCGCTATGGCTACCTGCAGAGGAACTTCGAAAAGGGTGCTGGTGTGATCCTCGATATGCCACTCAACAATAAGAAGACACTGAAAAGTCTGACCGTGCGCACATTGTCTAATGACATTGTCATCGGTCTGATGGGTATTACATTACAATTATAGATTATCCGCCACTCTGCCACCACTCTTTGAAAACACCTTTATATAAAGGCATAACAAACACAAGATTGTTCCGTATCTTTTCCTTCACCGAACTTACCATGCACTCGGAAATGAAAGAAAAACAAGTTTTTCTTTTGCATTTCTCTCGTTTTTCCGTATCTTTGCAGCGACAATCAAAACATTTAAAATGAAGAAAATTATCTGCACAATCTGTGCACTCATAGCCATCGTGAGCGTACAGGCCCAAAACAAGTACGACAACCCTGACACGCTCGTGGTTAGCCGCGATGGCACAGGACAGTTCCGCAATATCAGCGACGCCATTGAGGTATGTCGTGCCTTTATGGAATACCATAAGGTCATCTTCGTCAAGAAAGGCATCTACAAGGAGAAACTCGTTGTCCCTCAATTTCTGACCAACATCGAGATCTGCGGAGAAGATCGTGACAACACCATCATCACATGGGACGATCACGCCAACATCCTAGCTGACATCACCCCACTGACAGCTCAGGGCGATGTCAAAAAGATAGGTACCTTCCGCACCTTCACCCTCAAGATAGAGGGCAGCCATATCACGTTGAAGAACATCACCATCGAGAACAACGCAGCCCGGCTGGGACAAGCTGTTGCCCTGCATACTGAAGGCGACTGTCTTACCTTTATCAACTGCCGTTTCCTGGGTCATCAGGACACCGTTTATACAGGTAATGCCAAGACGCGCCTCTTCTTCAACAACTGCTACATCGAAGGTACCACCGACTTTATCTTTGGTCCCTCCACAGCCTGGTTTGAGAACTGCGACATCTTCTGCAAGGCCAACTCCTATATCACTGCTGCCTCAACCCCACAAGACGTTCCTTACGGCTACATCTTTAACAACTGCCGTATCACAACTGATGCCAATGTTGACAAGGTTTATCTGGGGCGTCCATGGCGCGACTATGGCTATACCCTCTTCATGAATTGCGAGCTGCCCCGTCAGATTCTGCCAGAGGGCTGGCACCAGTGGCGCCCTGAGGCCGTCAAGACTGCCCGCTATCTGGAGTACAACAACCGAGGTGATGGTGCTGCTACCGACAAGCGTGTCTCATGGAGTCGCCAACTCACTAAGAAAGAGGCTCAGATGATTACGCGTGAGGCTGTCTTTGCCATCCATGACACGTGGAACCCTTAGCATCTTTGTAACCATAACAAAAACTGATAATTATTTAGCATATGAGAAAACATCTATTAACAACCGTTTTGAGCGTCTGCGCCATAATGGCTACGGCTCAATCCCTCCCCTATCAGAATGCCAGTCTGAGTGCTGGTGAACGTGCTGACGATCTGCTCGGCAGACTGACACTCGAAGAGAAAGTAAGTCTGATGATGGACACCTCGCCCGCCATCGAGCGGTTAGGCATCCCACAGTTCCAATGGTGGAACGAGGCCCTGCATGGCATCGGGCGCAACGGCTTTGCGACGGTCTTCCCCATCACGATGGGGATGGCAGCCTCATGGGATGATGCCCTGCTCCACCGCGTGTTCACCGCAGTGAGCGACGAGGCGCGTGTGAAAGCGCAGCAGGCTAAGCGTTCGGGCGATATCAAGCGCTACCAGAGTCTGTCGTTCTGGACACCGAATATCAACATCTTCCGTGACCCCCGTTGGGGACGCGGACAGGAGACCTACGGCGAGGATCCCTACCTCACTGCCAAGATGGGCTTGGCTGTGGTGCGCGGGCTGCAGGGCGTGGGCTATCACGGTGAGGATCTGGGCGTGAGCAAGTATCGTAAACTGTTGGCTTGTGCCAAGCACTTTGCCGTACACAACGGCCCAGAGTGGAACCGCCATGAGTTCAACGTGGAGAACTTGCCCGAGCGTGACCTCTGGGAGACGTACCTGCCAGCCTTCAAGGCTCTGGTACAGGAGGGAAAGGTGGCTGAGATTATGTGCGCCTACCAGCGTATCGATGGACAGCCCTGTTGTTCACAGACACGTTACGAGCAGCAGATCCTGCGCGACGAATGGGGCTTTGAGGGGTTGATCACCAGCGACTGCGGTGCCATCCGCGACTTCCTGCCCCAATGGCATAACACTGCCAGGGATGCTGCACAGGCTTCAGCCCAGGCTATACTCGCCGGTACGGATGTGGAGTGCGGATCAGAATACAAGAACCTGCCCGAAGCCGTGCACCGTGGGGAGGTGAAGGAGGCTGATCTCGACAAGAGTCTGCGCCGTCTGCTAATAGCCCGTTTTGAACTGGGTGACTTCGACAGCGATGACCTGAACCCCTGGACGAAGATTCCGGAGAGCGTCATTGCCTGTGATGCCCATAAGCAACTGGCACTCGATATGGCTCGTAAGAGCATCGTACTGCTGCAGAATCGCAACAACCTGCTGCCACTCGCCAAAAGCGAAAAGGTGGTCGTGCTCGGAGCCAACGCCATCGACTCCGTGATGATGTGGGGCAACTACTCTGGTTTCGCCACCCGTACCATCACCGCCCTTGAAGGCATCCGGCAACTGGCTCCTCAGGCACGCTATGTCAACGGTTGCGGCCTGACCCGCAACGAAGTGTTCGAGAGCCGTTTCGGACAGTTGAAGTCGCCCCTCGGCAACAAAGGCATTCAGGCCGTTTATTACAACAACACAGAAATGCAGGGCACCCCTGTTGCCACGGTAAACATCGCCTCACCCATCATGCTGAGCAATGGCGGCAACACGGTGTTTGCCCCAGGTGTGAATCTCGACCACTTCTCGGCTCGCTTCGACGCCACTTTCATTCCCGAAAAGGATGAGACCGTCATCTTCAGTATCGGAGGCGATGACAAGATGCGACTCATCGTCAATGGCGACACCATCGTCAATATCTGGCAGGTACGCAATCGTATCCAAGGTGCCCAGAAAGAGATGGATGTCAAGGCCGGACAGCACTACCGTATTCAGATCGACTATGTACAAGAGAACGACTTTGCCGCTCTGGGCTTTGACATTCAGCACAAGGTGGCACCTACCCATCAGGAGCTGTTGGCTCAGATCGGCGATGCCGAGACCGTAGTCTTTGTTGGCGGTATCTCTCCCAAACTGGAAGGTGAGGAGATGCGTGTAAACGAAGAAGGTTTCAAGGGCGGCGACCGCACCAGCATCGAACTACCTAAGGCACAGCGTGAAACATTGGCCATGCTCCATCAGGCAGGCAAGAAAGTCATCTTCGTCAACTGCTCAGGCTCGGCTATGGGCTTACTACCAGAACGTGAATCCTGCGATGCCATCATCCAAGCTTGGTATGGTGGTGAGTTAGGTGGTCAGGCATTGGCAGAAGTTCTCTTCGGCGACTACAACCCCAGCGGCAAGCTGCCTGTGACCTTCTACAAGAGCACCAACGACCTACCCGACTTCCTTGACTACAAGATGAAAAACCGCACCTACCGTTACTTCACAGGTGAGCCCCTGTTCCCCTTCGGCTACGGTCTCAGCTACACGAACTTTGAGATTGGAAAGCCCGAATATAAAGACGGAAAGGTACAGGTGAACGTCAAGAACACAGGTGCAACGGCAGGTCTGGAGACCATTCAGGTGTATATCCGTAATACGGCAGATGTGGAAGGTCCGCAGAAGACGCTTCGCGCCTACCAGCAAGTACAGTTGGCTCCTGGCGAGGCCAAGACCATCACCATCGACCTGCCCCGCAGCAGTTTCGAAGGCTGGGATGCCCAGACAAACACCATGCGTGTGGTACCAGACAAGTACGAAATCATGGTCGGCAACAGCAGTGCTGACAAAGATCTAAACAAGATCACAATCAATCTTAATTAGAAGAATGCACATGGGAAATACCATGTGCATTCTTTAATACCAATAAGTCAATAATCAAATACAGTGTATTTGCAAACCAAATTCAGTGAATTTGGTGAGTAAATTCAGTGAATTTACATTTTAATATGCCAAGACTGACCAAAGATCACGAATCCGTTGTTCGGGATCCCATTTACCTTTGAAGGTCCATTGGGCGGTGACGGCATGAAACTCCGGAGCCTCTTCTGAAGTTTCCAGATTATTTCGTAGCCATCCGCTATGGCCTCCCTCACGACTACAATTATAATAATAGGTACGGAGCCCCCAAGGACAGGGATCGAGCACCTTGTCACTATAGGCATAGCTGATGTTCGTATCAAGGATCTGCTTCGACAGCCGACAGTTCAAAAGGAAGAACTGCGAATCATGATGGTAACGTCCAAGCAAAGTAGGCGACTTGGCATCGAAATAGGAATCCTTGATCACCAGTTTCCTGTCCTTGTCACCTCGTCCGTCGTGCCAGATGATGGCACGACTGTCACCCATGAAATGACAACGCACAGCATAACACCAGCCACGTGGACAGAGGAAATCGACACCAGGGCATCGCAAATTGAGGTCTGCATGGTAATACATACCGTTACACTCTTCCGGCGCCCAGAGCGAGAGGGCATCATTACCATCAGCCCAGACATTGCAGTTGATGACAATGGTACGGGTAGCCTTGCCGAATATCGCCATCTGGTGCGTAGTGTTACCTGGCTCTACCACCGTTCCATAGTTATTATAGACGGTCAGCCCGCTGATAATACAGTCGTCGGCACCATCCTGTAACACGATGACACCATTACCCACCGGTTTGCCATGATACTCAGTAATGGTCTGTGTCTTGGCGGTCTCTGCCAGTATCAGCACCGTACTGTCACGCTCCTCCCCTACCAACACGATGTTTGGGCGGTCGATAATCACCTTCTGATGGTAGGTGCCCTTGCGGATCAGGATCTTATAGGGCTCTGTGGGTTGTACAGGGGCCTTTTCAATAGCCAGTTGAATGCTGTCGCCAGGATTTACCACGGCATCGAAATCAGCAATGTTAATGACAGGTTTACGGAACCAGTCGATGGTACCATTCTCATTGGCACCCTTCGTGTGGAGACTGATGGGCACCTTATTGGCAGGATCATATTTCTCAGCCCACTTCTCATAAAGCGGATAGAGACTCGCAGCCAGGGTGTTATACCAGCTATAGCCATTGCGACGCTCTGCACCGATCTGATACAGATGGCGACGGGGCACACCATCACGGTCGCAGACGAAAGGTTCACAATAGTCAAGATCGTAAAAGCGGGCCCAGATTGGTTCAGCTTGAGGATCTTTCTCCAGACGCGTATCCTGATCGTAACTGCCACGACTTCCTACACGTACAATCTTATAGCCAGTGAGTTTATACTTATCAAACCAGCGCATAGCCGCATGAACTGCCTTCTTCACACGGTCATCAGGATTAGGCAGTTCCATTAGCAGACGTGTCAGTGAGACGCTTTCCATCGAACAATAGGAAGGTAACTCAAAGGCACGGGCTGGTGCAGGCTTCAACGTCTCGCGATCGTGCTGCTGACACCAGACCGTCGGCTCACCATCCTTCACAATCTGCGTCGCCAAGATGCAATCGATACCCTTGTCAAATGCTTCCGCCATCCGTTTCCGCAACGCTTGATTCGTCAGATCTCCCTGATAGGGCTCTTTCTGAGCAATCATGTCACGAAACAGGTTCAGCGTGTTAACCATCGCATCGTCGTTGAAGGTGATATGAATCTGGTAGCCGTGCATTTCAGGCCAGAACTGCGGCCAGCCACCATTCTCATATTGTCCGCTCAACAGATACTCCACACCTTTGCGGAAAGCCTCCCGATAACGGGAATCCTTTGTATATTGATAGAGCCGCGCCAGGAACATCATCTGAATATTCGTGGCATCATTATCAGTAGTGGAGTCGTCGGGTTTCTCTTTGTCAATCAACAGTTGTGCCTGTTCATCGCTGGTAAGGGGGCGTGCCATATCGATATTCTTGGGCCAACCGCCAGTCACACGCTGATAGAGCAATAACTGATCACCCACCTGACGGGCCTCATCGGTCTTGAAGTACGCAGGATCGGTTTCGTGCATCAATTGTTTGAAAGGGTTCTGTGCTACGACAGGCATCCACGCCATCAGCAGCAACAGAAGAAGGGCTGTCACCAACCATCTGTTTGTTTGTAGTTTTTTCTTCATTGTTTTTAAGTAGTCTTCAGTTGGTCTTAAAACAGGGCGTCATCATCTTATGACGCCCTGTTTCTTCCAGTTTATGAGTTTATCTCAACTTATTTCTTCTCTGCTGCTTCCTTCTTCTTCGGAGCAGCCTTTTTCTTAGCCGCAGGCTTCTTCTCTGCGGGCTCCAGTTTCTCAAGACGAGACTTCAGACGGGTAATCTCCTTGTCCTTCATCTCGATCTCATCACCTTGATTCTTGATGGTTGTCAACAGGCCCTCCAGCTCATCGTTGTCGATATCGAGCGGATAGAGGGCATTCACTCTGTTGATAAAGTCACCAAGAATATTCATGTAGTTGGTGAAGGCATCAAATGGTCCGCTGTAGATACCACGATCCAGACCTACGTTTGAGGGTTTGGTAGTCATGAAGCGGAAGTTGTTGGAAGCCTGGAGATAGTCCCAGTCCTGGTTAATACGCGGATCATTGGCGATGCGCAGACGGTCTGCCACACTATAGAGCTTATTGAAAGCCTCACGCTGCATAGCGTTACCCAACCAGCAGCTGACATCACGTTCCTCGTCCACCCATGACAGGGTATCGGGCACGTCGATCTGACCAACACTCTTGCAGGCCTTACAGATCTCCGTCGGTGTCATGAAGTTGATACCCTTCTCCTTGGCACAAGCGGGCAGTGCCTTGAGGAAGTCAAGGATATTACTGCTCAACGGCTGGGCAATACCCAGGGCTGAGAGCTCCATGAAGATGTTGATAATCTGTTCCTCATCAGGGAAGCTGGCAATACGATTGATATACGCATCGGCAAAGAGAGGATAACCGTCCCACTCTGAGTTATTGAAGCGCAGAGAGATATCATCCGACAACTCCACATCACGAAGCAGGAGCTTCAGGTTCGGAGCGATGTTACAGTTATATACATAGTGCGGACTCTTCCATCCGAGCACATGCTTGGCACCCTCGGTAAGCATACCCTTGAAGCCCATAGCTGCGGCCTGTGCACCGATATCGTCGCTATAGATCAGTGAAGAGTTACGCAGTACGGTCGGTTTTTTACCGAAGAGTTCCTCTATCTTAGCAGCCTGCTTCTTCACGTCAAGAGCGAAAGTCTCCTCGTTGGCCAGAGATGACAGGCCATGAGAGTAAGGCTCAGCGAGGAACTCTACACAACCCGTCTCGTTCATTTTCTGCAACTTCTCCAGCACCTGGGGAGCATGCATCTCTAACTGCTCGATACCTGTACCTGAGAGTGAGAAGGCCACCTTGAAGTACTTGCCGTTCTCATTGATCATGTCATGGAGTGCATTCAGTGCGGGCATATAGCTGCGTTCTGCAATGTCAGTGATGCTACGCTCGTTCTCGTAGTCATCATAGTAATAATGATCGGTACCGATATCAAAGAAACGGTAACGCTTCAGATGAATAATCTGATGTATCTCGAAATATAAACAAATCGTTTTCATAACTTCTTTATTGTTTAATGTTTATTCTTTAATGTTTAATGTTATTGCTCCCAGCCGAGTGTGCGGCGATAGAGTGTACGGATCCAGCGACCTACCTTCTCCCACGTAATCTGATCCACCTCGCGCTTACCCTCATCCTTCAGATACTGGAAGAGCGACTCGTTGTGGCAGATAGAATAGATGGCATCAGCCAGAGCATGGATATCCCAGTAATCAACCTTGATACAGTTGTCAAGGATCTCAGCACAGCCTGACTGCTTTGAGATGATCGACGGGGTTCCGCACTGCATTGCCTCCAACGGAGAGATACCGAACGGCTCACTCACAGAAGGCATCACATATACATCAGATGCTTTCAGGCATTCATAGACCTGCTTGCCGCGCATGAAGCCTGGGAAGTGGAAACGGTCTGCAATGCCACGTTCAGCAGCCAGGTGAATCATCGCGTCCATCATGTCACCAGAGCCTGCCATACAGAAACGGACATTACGGGTACGATGCAGCACCATCGTGGCAGCCTCAACGAAGTACTCAGGTCCCTTCTGCATAGTGATACGACCCAGGAAGGTCACCACCTTCTCCTTACCCGTATGGTCGGGACGAGGAATGGCCTGATACTCATCGGGCAGCGGATAAACGGCATTGTGAACGGTGAAGCACTTACGAGGATCCTGGTGGTACTGGTTGATGACCGTCTGGCGTGTCAACTCTGACACACACATGATACAGTCGGCCCAGTCCATACCGTTCTTCTCAATCGAATAGACCGTCGGGTTCACCTTACCACGGCTACGGTCGAAATCAGTAGCATGAACATGGATACAAAGGGGCTTGCCACTCACCTGCTTGGCATGGATACCAGCAGGGAAGGTCAGCCAGTCATGGGCGTGGATGATGTCAAACTCCTCGGCACGGGCCACCTGGCCGGCTATGATTGAGTAATTGTTGATCTCCTCGTGCAGATTGCCAGGATAACCACCTGCAAACTCCATCGCACCAAGATCGTTCACGTTCATATAATTAAAATCTGCGTAGATATGATCACGCAACTTGAAATAGTAGTCAGGATCCATAATGTTACCCACACGCTGCTTCACGTAGTCGTAATCGACATCACGCCAAGCTATGGGTACAGCGTTCATGGCAACAATACGACAGGCATGCTGACTCTCATCACCAAACGGATGCGGGAGGCAGAGCACCGTCTCAATATCGCCCTGAGCTTTCAGACCTTCAGAAATACCATAATTCGCAGTGGCGAGTCCACCAAACACATGAGGAGGATACTCCCATCCAAACATTAATACTTTCATCGTCGTTCCTCCTTATTTTTGATATGAATACTTATCCATTAACTGCAATGTACGCAGAATCTCGGCGACATTCATGGCAAACGACATCGCACCACGTCCGTGGAACGGCGGGTTACCGTCGAACAACTCACTAATCGTTCCGATAGCATGGTAGTCCATCTCATCCTCATAGCCCACAAGCTGACGCTCAATAAAGCTCAGGCGGCTACGCTTGTAGAGCTTCAGACAAGCCTCCATGTAGAAACCACCCAACCAAGGCCAAGCGGTACCCTGATGGTAGGCATAGTCACGCTGTGTCTGCGGACCGACATACATCGGGTTGTAACCACCACTCTTCGGAGAGAGGGAACGCAGGCCCTTTGGTGTCAGCAACTCACGCGTACAGATATCTACCACGCTCTTCATCTGATCCTGAGAGAGCGGCGAGTAGTCGAGTGCCACCGCGAAAATCATGTTCGGGCGAACGCTCCAGTCCATCATATTGCCATCCACATAGTCGAGGAGATAGCCATATTCATTGACAAAAGTCTCCACAAATGAAGCTTTTGTCTTCTGAGCCAGCTTCTCCAATTTCTCTGCGCCCTTGGCGTCACCCTTCTCGGCAGTCATCAAAGCACAGAATTTCAGGGCATTATACCACAGAGCATTAAACTCTACGATGTAACCTGAACGTGGCACCACCGGACGACCGTTGGCTGTGGAGTTCATCCACGTCACAGCACGGTCACGGCCATTGGAGTAAAGCAGACCGTTTTCGTCGAGGCGCAGGTTGGGATGACCACCCTTGAGGATATAGTCAACAATATCGCAGACCAACTTGCCATAACGCTGATATCCCTCTTCCTTTCCTGCATCCTTTACGTACTGCTGGATGGCCCAGATAGCCCAAAGGGGCACATCGGGCTGCTCGATCTCATAGATCTTCACAGACAAGGGTTTATCCTCCATGAACTCACGGAGACCACGCTCAGCAGTTTTCATCACCAGTTCAAAATAATCGCGCTCGTCAATGGCCAGCGTCAGTCCTGGCAATGCAATAAACGTGTCGCGGGCACGGGCCTTGAACCAAGGATAACCTGCCAGCAGATAGCGATCGTCTTTCTTGTCAATCTTCTCCATCGTACCACTGCGGCGGTCGCGGAAGTGGAACTGATGGGCGGCGCAAAGCAGGATATGATAGAAATTGTCACGCGGCTTACGATCTGCCACCTCTTCATCCCACAACTTCTTCAACGTTGAAGTCTTGATCTGTGAGGTAGAGCCAGAGAATACGATGCTCTCGCCCTTCTTGATCGGCATCTCGAAATAACCAGGCACGTACAAATCCTCGTTAGAGGCATAACCACGCTCCTGCTCCTTCGGATACTCCACGCCACGATACCAGTCAGGCTGGAAGATAAACTCGTTCTTCTTGGAGAACTGCATATAGAGGTCGGGATAACCGGCATACATACAGGTCTTGATACCGCCGTCGACCTCATGGTACTCACGGCTGGCTGTAGCGTTCTCATGTGTAAACTGACGAACCGAACGGAAGGCCAGGAACGGACGGAAACGCAAGGTTGTGGCAGAGTGCGCATCCACCAGCGTATAACGGATCAGAATACGATCCTCATAATGGTGGAAGATCACTTCCTTCTTCAACACGACACCACCCACGCGATACGTTGTCGTTGGCACGAGACTGGCATCAAACTCTCTGATGTACTTGTGTCCATTAGGACTGAAATTGTTGCCCTGATACTTGTGAAGTCCCAAGTTGAACTCAGCTCCATGCTGGATAACCGTACAGTCGAGCGACGACAATAGAACATGATTGTCATCATCGAGCTCAGGCACGGGAACCACCAGCAGACCATGATACTTACGCGTATTACAATCCACAAGCGTAGAACTGCTATACGCACCAGAACGATTGGTCCGGAGTAATTCACGACGGAGACTTTCCTGAAGGTTTGTCATCACGGCTTTTTCAAATCGTAAATAGCTCATAGTTCCTTAAAGGGTATTTAATTATTGAATATATTAGTCTTTAACCCCCCAAAGGTAAGAAAAAAATACGGATCCTGCAAAGGATACCCATATGTTTAACAATTATTAATCAAAAAGGAGGCCGAAACCTCAGCCTCCTTATTTCATTCTGGAATAAGAAAATTAATGACTTCCAATTCCACACTGACGCGATACGGACCCACCGGTGTCTTCATCAAACGTCCGTCGATACCGACCAAGGCATGCTTGGCCGACTCTATCAGTACCTCCCTCGTGCGATAGGGATGCACGCTCCGATGATTCAGGAACCGGCCCGTTACCAACAACCATATTCCCTCAATCAGTTGAACGACTTCTGGATGATAGACCACCGACACATCAAGCATGCCGTTATAAGGCACCGCATTCGGGGTCTGCCCGTAGCCAGGTCCGCTACCAATACAGAGGGTCATCACCTTACGGTCTATGACATCGTCATTGATCTTCAATTTCATCTTATACTCCATCCGGTGGAAGAGCATCACAAACAGTGACGATACGAACGACAGGGTACGTGAGCCGAAGAGACGTCGCGTCTGTCGGCGCAGGTTCATGATATCCGCTGTCATACCGATGTTGATGCAGTTCAGGAAATAGCGATGGCATCGATCACCATTGGCATTCGAATAACGCACACACCCAAGGTCCACCTTACGGATACGATGTTTAATGAGGAAGTCAACCGTCTCTTCAATCTCATCACCGTCGATCTCCCAGAAATGTGCGAAATCATTCATGATACCATTGGGGATCACACCCAGGGCAATGTTCTCCCTGACTTCCTTCTCTTCCATCATCAGACAGTTTACAGCATCATTCAATGCAGAGTCACCACCTACTATGATAATGGTCTTATAGCCATTATTGATCATCATCTTCATCAGGCGTTCCACACTGTCAGCGGTCTCGCTCTGCACGAAGTCGTATGCGACGCCCCGTTCATCCAGTACCTTCTGGATTTTCTCCCAACGTTTACGCTTATTGGTGATACCTGCCTTCGGACAATAAATAATGCCCCATTTTTTCGTTTCTACTGCCATAATTCTTTAATCTTTTCTATCTTTTCTTCCATTGGAAGTGTTGCATCAATCCAGTGAATCACGAACCCTCTGCGCTCCATTCCCCTGAACCACGTCATCTGCCGCTTGGCAAACTGATGGATGGCTATCTCGAGTCGCGTGAACATCTCGTCATAGGTAATCTGATTGGTCAAGTACTCTGTGAGGAACTTATATTCCAAACCATAGTAGATCAGGCCCTCAGCAGGGATGCCTTCATTCAGTAAAGCCTGCACCTCATCCACCATCCCCTCTTCCAGTCGTTTCTTGAGTCTTTGAGTAATCTTATCACGGCGCAGATCACGGTCAATGTCAATACCAATGATTAAACTATCTACCGCCGGCAACTCACGTCTAGGTGTGGGATGCTTCAGATTGTAAGTCTCTATCTCTATCGCACGGATAGCCCGCTGACAGGAATCAACATCAGTCGTGTTATGCATATTTGAACCATTCTGTGCCTTCAGTTCCGTAAGAAGTTGTGTCAACTCCGCCAGCGACTTTCCCTCCAGACTGTCACGCAGCTGCTGGTCCTGCGGCACAGGCGACAGCTTATAGCCTTTCAGCACGGCCTCAATATAGAGTCCCGTACCCCCACAGAGGACTGGTTCCTTCCCGCGTTGACGGATGTCTTGGTACACATCGTAGAAATCCTGCTGATACTCGAACAGGTTGTACTTCGTACCCGGCTCCCGAATGTCAATCAGATGATAAGGTATCTGATGCCCGTCAACCACATAGTCGGCAAGATCTTTACCCGTGCCAATATCCATACGACGATACACCTGACGCGAATCAGCTGAGATCACCTCCCCGCCGATTTCCGAGGCCAGTCTCGCCGCTACGGGGGTTTTCCCCGATGCCGTCGGACCCAATATCGTTATCATCTTATGCATTCGTTTGCAAAAATAATAAAAAAAAGCCGTCCGACAAAATCGGACGGCAATTATTTTGCTTAAAGCTTCTCTTATTTCAGCTCAGCGAGGTACTTAATGGTGCGAACCATCTGAGAAGTATAAGAGTTCTCATTGTCGTACCAAGAAACAACCTGTACCTGATAGGTATCGTCGTCGATCTTGCTAACCATGGTCTGAGTAGCGTCGAAGAGTGAACCGAACTTCATACCGATGATGTCGCTAGAAACGATCTGATCCTCAGTGTAACCGAAGCTCTCTGTACCAGCAGCCTTCATAGCAGCGTTGATACCCTCCTTAGTGATGTCCTTACCCTTCACTACAGCAACGAGGATAGTGGTAGAACCTGTAGGAGTCGGAACGCGCTGTGCAGAACCGATCAGCTTACCGTTCAGCTCAGGAATTACCAGACCGATAGCCTTGGCAGCACCAGTTGAGTTAGGAACGATGTTCTGAGCACCTGCACGGCTACGACGGAGGTCACCCTTGCGCTGAGGACCGTCGAGGATCATCTGGTCACCAGTGTAAGCGTGGATGGTTGACATGATACCGCTTACGATGGGAGCGTAGTTGTTCAGAGCAGCTGCCATAGGAGCCAGACAGTTGGTGGTACAAGAAGCTGCAGAGATAACGGTGTCAGCAGGAGTCAGAGTCTTGTGGTTTACATTGTAAACGATAGTGGGCAGATCGTTACCAGCAGGAGCAGAGATAACAACCTTCTTGGCACCAGCCTGGATGTGGGCAGAAGCCTTCTCCTTAGAAGTATAGAAACCTGTGCACTCGAGAACTACGTCAACACCCAGCTCACCCCAAGGCAGCTCAGCAGCGTTGGGCTTTGCATAGATAGTGATCTCCTTACCATCAACGATGATTGAGTTGTCGGTAGCGTCAACAGTGTGCTTACCCTCACCGAACTTACCAGCGAAACCACCCTGAGCGGTGTCATACTTCAGCAGGTGAGCAAGCATCTTCGGGCTTGTCAAGTCGTTGATAGCTACTACTTCATAACCTTCAGCCTCAAACATCTGACGGAATGCGAGGCGACCGATACGGCCAAAACCGTTAATTGCAACTTTTGTCATTTTACTTAAATATTTAAAGGGTTTATACCAATATTACTAACTTTTTTTGCTTTAAAAGTACTTTTTTTATTGTTTCGGATGCAAAGTTACGAAAAATTTCCTATATTTGCACCATCATTCAGTCTAAAAAGAAGTGAAAAGTGAAAAGCGAAAAGTGAAAAGACTATAAAATCACCGAAAACGGACTGATGATTGCAAAATGCAGATTACAATTCACACATTAAACAATAACATTAAAACATTAACGACTATGGGATTTATTAAAGAATTCAAGGAGTTTGCCATGAAGGGCAACGTGATGGACATGGCTGTCGGTGTCATCATCGGCGGTGCGTTTGGTAAGATCGTCACCTCACTGGTTGGTGATGTGCTGATGCCAGTGATCAGTTTGGCTACAGGCGGCATCGACTTTACAAACTTGTTTGTAAACCTCTCCGACGACGTAAAGTACAAGACGCTGGCAGAGGCTCAGGAGGCTGGTGCATCCGTGTTTGCCTACGGACAGTTCATACAGAACATTATTGATTTCCTGATTATTGCCTTCTGTATCTTCCTGATGCTCAAGGGCATCAACAAACTCAACCGTAAGAAGGAAGAGCCCGCTCCCGAGCCAGAGGCTCCTGCAGGACCTACCCAGGAAGAGTTGCTCGCAGAAATCCGCGACCTGTTAAAGAACAAATAATGGTTCATCTCCTGCAAAAAAGAAATCTGCATCACCCTTCTGGATGATGCAGATTTTTGATGTGGTAAGGTCTTACACCTATTTATATTTATAGTTGTACGCTGACGGCCTTGCCATTATACTGTACGAGTTTTCCCTCAGGATTCTCAAGGTCAAGGGGCTTCGGTGCATCCTTAGAGATGAGAACCACATTGAAACGACGGTTCTTCAGCATACCGTTGAAGTTGCCTTTACGGGCCCCGAAGGTCACCTTCTTTGCAGCATCATCATAGGTGATATCGATGGTAGCATACTTTCCCTTCTCATAGTTGTAGTTCACGCCCTCGTCCTCATAGAGTTGGAACGTGCCGTCCTGTCCTGCATAGACATAGAGGTTAATCAGCTCTGCGGGCTTCTCATCGCACCACTCCATCTCAGGACCGAAGGGGATGATGGCACCCTCACGCACGAAGACAGGAATCTGCTCATAAGGCGCATCCACCACAAGGGTCTGTCCACCCTCCACATACTCACTGGTGTAGAGGTTATACCAGCCACACTGCTCTGGGAAATACACACTACGGTTACGGGCCTTATAATAGCCGACGGGACAAGCCATCAGCGCAGGACCGAACATCCACTGATTGCCGATATTCTCCACGTTCTTATCACCGTTGAAGTCCATCACGAGGGCACGCATCAGAGTGTAGTCCTTGAAATGAGCCCAACCGGCAAGTGAATACAGATAAGGCATCAGACGATAGCGCAGCTTGTCGTAATACACAAATGACTGATAGCAGGGATGATCCTCGGGTGCGATGTTCCAGATTTCACGAGTGGGCCACTGACCATGGGCACGGAACAGCGGGATAAACGTTCCGAACTGGTTCCAACGAGTCTGCAGCTCACGCCACTCCTTCAGATCTTCTGTCTCCACACCTGCATGGTTGAAGATCTGCTGGGCAGCCACATAACGGTTCTCAACACAGAAGCCACCCTGATCCATACCCCAGAAGGGGATACCCGACATCGAGTAGTTCAATCCTGCCGTCATCTGTGCACGCATATCCTCCCAACGGGTTCCGATGTCACCACTCCATGTGGCAGTTGAGAAGCGCTGTTCGCCAGCAAAACCGCTACGGGTCAGCAGGAACACACGTGGCTCGTCCATCTGTCCCTTATAGACAGAGCGCTGCCCGTTATAGATGGCGTCGGCATTCACGGTTGAATAGGCATTGAAGTATTCCGTAGAGGTACCAAGGGCAGTCGGACCACTGAGGGCCTTACGATACCACATCGGGGTACAGTCTCTCACGTTGGGTTCCGAGGCATCCATCCACCAGGCATCCACACCGGCTACACCTTTTTTATTATATTTGCTATAGAGGTTTTCATCCATCTGGCGCCAGAACATCTTACGGGCACCTGCGTCATAGGCATCATAGAAACCATTCTTATAACCAGGACCCACCCAGTCGTGGATATCATCGGTGGGTGACTGCACATACATCCAACCTTTAGCGTCAAGTTCTTTGTAGTTATCGGTATTGCAGTAGAACTTAGGCCATACACTGATCATAAAACGTCCATGCATAGCATGCACACTGTCGAGCATCGCCTGCGGGTTCGGATAGCGCGATGCCTCAAACTGATGACTGCCCCACTGATCCTCGGGCCAGTAGTTCCAGTCCTGCACAATATTGTCAATGGGGATATGACGCTTGCGGAACTCAGCCAGGGTACCCTCAATCTCACCCGAGGTCTGGTAGCGCTCACGACTCTGCCAGAAGCCAAGCACCCACTTCGGATAGAGCGCAGCCTTACCTGTCAGCGTACGATAGCCGCTGATTACCTCATCGAAGTTCTTGCCAGCGATGAAGTAATAATCCATGTCCTTCGCCATCTCACTCCAGATGGAGAGCTGTTCGCGCTCCTTCTTGCTGCGGGGCTCTGACACACGAAGGCCACAATAGGCCTCACCACCGTCAGGACGCCACTCGATGCGCAGATGGTTCTTCACACCCTTACGTACATTCGCCGTAAACTTATAGGTATTGGGGTTCCAGGCTGTGCGCCAACGCTCAGGCACCACTTCCTTACCATCGATATACACCTTGACATAGCCAGAATAGTAGAGAATAAACTGGCGCTCCTCTTCCTTACCTGCACAGGTCTTCTTTCCGCAACAGGCAGGCTCGATGAAGCCTTCGTAAATCACGTTGGCACCCATCAGGTTCACACCTTTGGGGAAATTCTTGATGCCGCCGTTATCCGTCTTCAGGGCAATCTCCGATTTCTCAGGTGTCACATATTCGTAATAAATCGAATCCTCATCACGTACCAGTTTCTGACCCTTGGCATCCACATAGGTACCTGTCAGGTGACCCTCCTTGCCATTCTTATCATAGAGCTTGAACGCACGGTTCAGCTGCAGATAGTCGTTGGGATTGCCGAAACGGCAGTAAGAATACGAATCCCAGAGCAGACCGTAGTTCTTATTCGACAGCACAAAGGGGATCGACACTTTCGTGTTATACTGGAAAAGGTCCTCGTTCTTCCCCTTCATGTTAAACTCTTCACTCTGGTGCTGTCCGAGACCATAGAACGCCTCATCCTCAGGTGAGTCGAACTTCATCTGCCAAGTCAGACCGTGTTTCTGCTCCTCAGGCACGGTGTAGCCTGTCTTCATTCCCAGCTCACGCTCAGGCACGGTGAAGTCCTTGAACTGCTTACCGTCCTTGGCTTCCTCCAGCAACTCCTTGCCTTCAGCATCATAGAACTTGATGCGTCCGCTCTCCTTATCGACGACAGCTTTCACGTTCTTTGTTTTTACAACCACCTCGTCACCGTTTTCACTAATCGTGTAGCTACCTTTCACTGGTGCCATCTGTGGCACAATCATCAGCGAGGCAGGTTTCTGAGGCAACTCTGCCTCCGACGTAGCCCTGACGCGGATGATGTTGTCGTTAATCACTTCGAGACGAATCACCTTGGCCTGTCCGTCGTCAGGTCGAATCGTCACTTGTCCACCTTGGGTCTGCACGACAGCAGCCGACGCCATGCCGGCCATCATCAGTGCAGATACCATCATACAAATTCTCTTCATTTCATTTAAGCTATTTAGTTATTAATTCTCCTCTGGGATCAGTGGTATCGTAATGGTAAAGACCGTACCACCGCCGATATTTCCCTCGCCCTTCACGGTGCCGGCATGCGCGTTCACAATGTCAGCCACCAGATGCAGGTTCGTCTTTTCGGTATCATTCTCAATCTTCTCAAAGAGATGCGGCAGCACGTCATCGGGGATGCCAACGCCCTTGTCGATCACACGGATGACAGCATTGCCAGCCTGTCGTTCCGCAAAGACCTTCACCGTGCTGTTCGTAGGTGCGAAACGCGACGAGTTAATCAACAGGATCTTGAGCATATAAGCCAACTGTGCACGATCGCCCATCACCTCCAGATGTTCATCCAACGGGAAGTAACTGATCCTTAGCGATTTACCATTGGGAGCCTTAAAGGCGTCACACACCTCACGGAACAATGGCAGGAGATCGGTCTTCTCCTTTTCACCACCCGCCATCAGGGCCATCTCTTCTTCATCAGTAGCCTGACTCTCTATCTGGTCATCAATCGCTTCCACCTCTTCAACTTCGGCATACTCTACACCATCATCATCTGCAGTATTCCCTGCCTCCGTCTGATCTTCAGTATCTTCTGCCTCCTGCGGCTCAGGCTCATCATCTGTTTCACCCTTTTTCAGATGCAGTTTCTTCTTCATCGCACTCATCCAGTGCTTCTTATGGATCTCGTTACGGTAGTTCTCCAACTCCACGCGCTCCGCATGTTTCTTCAGGAACCGACGACGCCAGAAGTAGATGCCACCAGCCAACAATGTCAGGAAAGCGATCATCAGCCAACGGTTACGGATCAGCGGCGGTGTGATGGTGATCTCCAAGGTTGCCTCATAGTCACCCATCGTACCATCGTCGTTCAGCATCCTCACATGCAACTTATAACTGCCGTGATGGAGCGACATATAAGTGATGTTCGGATCCACCTCCTCCGTCTTGATCCACTTGTCGCTGAAACCTTCCAACTGATAGATGAAACGTGAGGTGTTATGCGCCTCACCCTTATCCGTCGCCAACTGGATGGTGAACTGGTTCTCGTCGTAACGCAGTACCAGCTCCCGACTGACATCCAGCGCCTCTTCTAAGATCACATGACCATCGTACTCTTTGCCGACTTCCACCTGCTGACCGAATAGCTTCAGACCACTGAAAATCGGATGTTCCTTGTTGGCACTATTGGAAACCAGCTTCGGATCAATGATATCAAGACCGTTATAACCACCGATAAGCACCTTACCGTCATGCGTCACACTCACCGAGCGCTGGTTGTACGGACCCTGTTGCAGACCATCCTTCGTACCAAAGCTATGCACGAGGAAAGACCATGTGCCGTCTTCCTCCTTCTGGGGTGTAACGTTCGAAACACCATGTTCGGTAACGATCCACATCGTATGGCGCTGATCCTCTACGATACCCACGACACTGGAGCCGAACAGACCGCTGTTCATGTCGAGCAGCTTCTGCCAACCACTGACCGGGTTATAGACACAACAGCCCGACATCGACCCCTGCCAAATGAGTCCGCGACTGTCCTCCATCACACAGACGGTAGAAGGTGCGGCTGCCGCCTGACCTGCTACGGTAGGAATCTGGACGTTCACCACCTTACCGCTCACGGGGTTGATCAGAGAGTAATAGGTGGAGTGACCGACTATCAGCCAGCCTTTCTTGATCCAGCTCACCGTCGTCATGAAGTTCTCATTCAGATTCGTGTTATAAGAACTCCAAGTACGGAATTTACCCGTCTTGCGGTCGAGCCGCTGCACGCCGTTACCCAGTGTACCGATCCAGATGTCGCCCCACTTATCCTCAGTCACCGACCAGACGTTATTATTCAGCAGTCCGTTCTCGGCACCCGTAGCCAGATAGTTGTGAATACGGCCATTGGGGTCAATCTCGACCATACCACCGTTATAGGTACCAAACCAGAGCGCACCGTCGCGTGAGCAGTAGCTCGCCACCATCACATTTGAGGCAAAGCCGCTCGACTTGTCGATAACTTCACTTGTCTCCGTTTCAGGATTGTATTTGATGATACCGCGGTTGTCGGTACCCAACCAGTAATTGCCGTCCTTACCCTCCACTGTGGTATTGATATCACCCAGCTCAATCGTCCTGATACCCGAGGGACGCTCGATATATTGGTTCAAGCCATTACGATAAGCACCGATCCACATGTTACCCGACTTGTCGAGCATCAGGCGCTTCACCGTATTCTCACTGAGCGAGGTCTCGTCGAACTTGTTATTCAGGAACTGTTTGATTTCCTTATTATTGAGATCCACGACGAGGAGTCCCTCATGGTCAGTGGCAAGCCACACCCAGTTACGCTGGTCCATAATCATATCCCAACTCTGCAGATTCTCAGGCAGACCCGAAATACCGAACGTCGCTAAGAACTGTTCTAAGGAGTCGAACCACCTTCTCTCCTTTTGGCTATAGATGAAGACATGATCCTGCGACAGCACCCAGTAGTTCTTGAAATTGTCAAGCTTCACCAGATAGGCAGCCTGCTCGGCACCGCCATGCTGATGGATATAGTTGTCGCGCCAGGCCACCCTGCCCTTCTCGCCGTCAACAGCCATCAGCTCACCGTCGCTGGAAACCATAATCAACAGGTTCTCATACTCCGTAAACGACGAGATCCAGAACTCCTTCGGAAACTCACCCTCACCATAGCCATACTTGGTCAGGGTCTTCTTCTTTGTTGTCGGATTATAGAAATATAGACCGTCGTCATAGGTCTTCACATACAGATTCTTCTTCGAGTCAATATAGAGACGGTCGATACCGCCTTTGATACCGATCTTACTCAGGATGGTCGATGGGTTACGCACCACCTGCTCCGTCTTGGGATCAAACACGCAGAAGTTCATACCCTGTCTCAGCCACAGCCTTCCGTCCTGATCCTCCCAGATGTAATCCACATAGTTATTACGGAGCGTGGTCGAGTCGCTCGCATCCGAATAGTAGGTACGGAAGCGGTAGCCGTCGTAACGGTTCAGGCCATACGACGTCGCGATCCACACGAAGCCTTTCGAATCCTGGAAGATATAATTGATCTGTGAGTTCGACAAACCGTCGCGCGTATCCAAGCGACGGAACTTCATGTCAGGAATCAACGTGTTTCCTGCATCCATGCCAAGGCTGCACACAAGCAGCAAAAGAGTTAATAGTTGTTTCTTCATACTTTCTTTTCATGTTTGTCCGACGTTCCTCTGATCACGAGTTTCTGAGGCACGATCTTCTTATATATTTTGGTGTCACCACTGATGCGCTTCTGCAACAGGTCATAGGCCACGCTTCCCATCTCTTGGGCCTGATCCTCGATGGCCGACATCTGCGGCGTCACATACTGGGCATGCAGATCATCCGTAAAACCGATCAGCGCCACATCCTCCGGGATATGGAACCCCAGTTCCTTGATAGCAGTAAACGCCGCGAAGGTGATGGTATCATTAAAGGCCAGGATGGCGTCCGCCCTGTTCTCCATCTGCAGCACCATCTTGGTAGCCTCCACGCCCCAGTCGAAATCGACCCTCTCACACTTCACCAACTCCCTGTCGATCGGAATACGGTTTTCGCGCAGTGCCTCCAGATAGCCATGCTTACGGCGCCACACCATATCCAGATGGTTCGGTCCGCCGATAAAGGCGATGCGCCTGCTGCCCGTGTCAATCAGGTGCTGGGTAGCCTCCTGCGCGGCAATGTCACCATTGGCGATCACGCATGAGAACTTATCCGTCAGACAGGTTCTTCCGAAAAAAACGAGGGGAATGCCCATCTTCGCAATCTCCTCGAAATGGGAATAGTCGGTCGTATTCTGCGACAGGCTGGCGATGATGCCTTCCACGTGCAGGTTGATGAAATTGTCGATGGCCCTCACCTCATCCTCACAGTTCTCATGCGTGTTGGCACAGATCACCGAGTAGCCTGCTTCCTTGGCCTCATCCTCGATGCCGTCAAGCACGGCAGAATAATAGTGGGTCACCAAGTCAGGCACCACCACACCGATCACCCGCGGCGCCTCTTTTCTGAGACTCTGTGCAAAAGGATTGGGACGATAGTTCAGTCGCTTCGCCAGTTCCTTCACCTTCTTCTGCATCTCCTGCCCAATCTCAGGAGAGTTGCGCAAGGCCCTACTGACAGTTGCAATGCTCACGCCTAATTCTGAGGCGAGATCCTTCAATGAGGTACGTTTCTGATTAGCCATAATCCTTCATAAATTGTGGACGCTGCAAAGTTACGTAAATATTTCGAAAACCGCAAACGTTTACGGCTTTTTTTGCACACAAAATGATATATTTTCTTCAAATAGTTCGTACCTTTGCACCAGGAAAACCGAATGAGTAATGAATAGTTGATAATAAGTTAGTTAGAAAAGTGGAAACCAAGACTGTCGTGAGGACACTCTTGGTTTCTTTGTTTTGGGATATTGCTCGTTGATAGCGGGAATACTGCTCAGCCGCAACAAGCAATGTATAATATTTTCACTACATGTATTAAGAGGCAGTTTTGTGTTCATTAATAGTAACTATTGCTACCATTAATGGTAATAATTGCTACATTTAATAGTAGCAATTGCGGGATTTAATTGCGGAATATACATCATTCAGAAAAGCAGCTAATACTATCAAATAATTTCGTAATTGGCAATAGGATTGTTGCGACGTTGCAACGTTGCAGAAGGACTATCCCACCCCTATGATAGAGTACCTAAGAGGTACTATTTCGAGATTATGATAAATAGAATAGATTAAAATTACTATTAGACACCTTATACAACATTGCAACACGGCAACAATGCAACATTCAATCGATCGGCTCGTCTGCAGGGTAGCCGCCCATTTCGCGGAGGGCGTTTTTCAGCATGGTATATTGCTGATAGAGGTGGTTGACAGGCTGCTCTCCTACCCGATAATCGTGCATCGGACTCTTCATGAAGAAACTCAAGAAGCGCTGGATACCGTAACAGCCTGCACGGGCGGCGAGATCGATGAGCAGACAGAGGTCGAGACACAAGGGAGCTGCCAGGATGGAGTCGCGACAGAGGAAGTTGATCTTGACCTGCATGGGGTAGCCCATCCAGCCGAAGATGTCGATATTATCCCAGCTTTCCTTGTTGTCCTTACGCGGCGGGTAGTAGTTGATGCGCACCTTGTGGTAGTAATCGCGGTACAACTCGGGCTGCGACTCGGGATCCAAGATGGTCTCCAAGGTGGAGAGCTTCGAGACTTCCTTCGTGTGGAAGTTCTCGGGTTCATCGAGCACCAATCCGTCGCGGTTGCCCAGGATATTTGTAGAGAACCAGCCGTTCAGTCCGAGGCTGCGGGTGCTGATAATCGGAGCAAAGCCCGACTTAACGAGTGTCTGACCCGTCTTGAAGTCCTTACCCGCAATCGGCATCCGCATGCGTTCTGCCAGTTCCCACATGGCAGGGATATCCACCGTGGTGTTAGGTGCGCCCATGATGAAAGGCGCCCCTTCGGAGAGGGCGGCATAGGCATAGCACATGGAGGGGGCGATACGCGCGCGGTCGTTGGCCTGCATGGCGGCTTCGAGGTCAGCGAGATGATCGTGAACTGACGCATCGACAGGCACATAGATTTCCGTAGAGGCAGCCCAAAGCACCACAAGGCGCGAGCAACCATTTTCAGCCTTGAAACGGCGGATATCCTCACGCAGTGCCTCTACCATCTGCCAACGCGTCAGACCTGCCTTCACATGATCACCTGTGAGGCGCTTGGCGTAGTTGGGGTCGAAGGCGGCAGGCATGGGCACGATCTGTTCGAGTTCAGCACGCACGGGTTCGATGTCCTGCGCTTTGAGCACCTCGGCA